>Ga0116227_10011225_pt1 | contig 15147 bp, 20 predicted proteins | sample S1TSphgellanicum_FD_89693 | JGI IMG/M metagenome (GOLD analysis project Ga0116227, IMG submission 89693) | Host-associated microbial communities from peat moss isolated from Minnesota, USA - S1T2_Fb - Sphagnum magellanicum MG | ecosystem: Host-associated > Plants > Peat moss > Unclassified... | reverse complement strand
CGCGAATGCCCAGATTGGCCATCGCCTGCGCATTGGCCATGGTCCGTGGATCGGTCCTGATATCGGCCACGATCACCGTTTCGCGCCGCTTCAGATCCCCGATAAAGCTGCCGAAATCGCGGAAACGGAAGGTGCCCTCCACCGGCCCGGCCCCCTGCGCGCACCAGTTGCGGTGCATCACCACCGTTTCCCGCTCTGGATCGACGGTGCCCAGACCCGCGCGCGTTGCCTGCAAGGCTTCGGCCATGATCTGCGCGGCGGTATGAGTGATCTGCGCCGGATCGTGCATGGTGCGCAGCTTCTCACCGAGTTCGGCCAGCGCGGCCTGACGCCGCATCTGCTTCACGCGATCGGTCACATCATGGCCGACGACGAAAATGCCGGTCACGCCCCCGGTATCCTTGATCGGCTGATAGAGGAAATCCAGAAAGCGATCGGTGGAGGGTTCGCCCGGTCTGGTCGCCGCGATGAAATGGGCGCCGCGCATGGAGAACGGCTCGCCCTCGGCATAGACCCTGTCGAGCAGCGCCACGAAGCCCTGCTCGGCCGCTTCGGGCAGGGCTTCGGCCACGGTGCGCCCGATAACGCTGCGCTGGTCGATCAACGCGCGATAGGCCGGATTGGCGGAGACGAAGATATGCTCCGGACCTTCCAGCACTGCCATGAAGCTGGGCGCGTCGTCGAACATGGCGCTGGCGCGGCGCAATTCGTCCAGAGCGCCGTCCCGTGCCGAGCGCAATTGCACGATCAGGCGATCGCGCTGCAGCAGCAGATCCTCGATCACCGCCATCTGCCGCGCTGTCGCCAGATGCTTGGCGATCAGATCCGAGAGCAGTTTGAAGGAGTTGAGAACTTCCGGCGTGTTGAGCTTGCGGGGCTGCGGATCGATGGCGCACAGCGTGCCGAAGAACGACCCATCCGGCAGCAGGATCGGGAAGGACACATAGCTGCGCAACCCGTAGAGTGCGGGCGTGTGGTGATTGCAGTAAATCGGATCGGCGGCGACATCCTCGATGATGACCGGCTGGCGATGGTCCCTGATCTCATGACAGATCGTGGTTTCCACCGGCAGCTCGCCACCGGGCAGCAGGCCAAAGGCGATCTCGTCGCGCGTGGCGCAGGCCAGCCACTGCTTTTCGGTGACGCTGGCGATGGCGGCAAAGCCCATGGAGGTGGTGTGGCAGACCATCGCCAGAATGGCAGGAACCGCTTCCATCCCGGCGATCCGTTCCAGATCCTGTTGCTTTTCCCGATCCAAGCGCTGCCCTCCTTGCCCGCGATGTCCCTGTATCGCGCGCTGGCTGGCTTGTCTGCTGTCAACTTCACGGAAAGGTGCCCTGAGCGTCAGCGGGGCGATGGACGGCAGATCCGACCATCGCCCCGCTGCAACAGTCTCGCTTTGAAAGGGCTGTTTGCCATGCCTCTGCGGAGCGGAGCCTGCCGCGCCAACTGTGTTCGAATGACGCTTACGCGCGGCCGATCATTGTGCCGCCACGTGATCGTATTCGGCTGGCGTCACCGGCTTGAGCCAGAGCGTCTTGCCTTTTTGCGTGGGGGTCACGGCGAAATAGGAGAAATCCGAGCTGGGCGTGGCGCCATGCCAATGCTCGACACCGGGCGCCGATTTGATGACATCGCCCTTGTGGACCAGCCGGGCCGGCTTTCCCTTCTCCTGATAGTAACCCGTGCCTTGGGTGATCACGAGAACCTGACCACCGGGATGGACATGCCAGTCCAGTTTCGCACCCGGCCCGTAATCGGCAACGGCGATGCTGGGATCGAACACATCATCCCCGACATTGAGTTCCTTGAGCCAGATGTCACCGGTGTGATTCCTGGTCGTCGAAAGCTCACCCTTGGGAAAGAGTGCGGGCTGCCCATGGGCGGCACTCGCAGCGGTGGAAAGGGCCATGGCGGGAGCCATCATGATTTTTGCCGTCAGTTTCATCATCATCCTCTCTTATGGTTTTGCCGTCAAAGTTTGCGCGTGCCGAGCCATTGGACCATTGCCGGGTCGCGGTGGTCGAAGAAGCTGCTGGCCTTCTGGTCCAGCGCCGCGATGGCCGCGATATCGTCCTGATCCAGCGCGAAATCGAACACCGCGAAATTCTCGGCCATGCGCTCCTTGCGAACCGACTTCGGGATGGCCACGATGCCGCGCTGGATCAGCCAGCGCAGCACCACCTGCGCGACGCTCTTGCCATGCTTGTGGCCGATGGCCTGCAGGGCCTCATGGGTGAACAGGCCGTTTTTGCCCTCGGCGAAGGGGCCCCATGCCTCGGGCTGGATCGCGTGGTCGCGCAGCAATTGTTGCGCATCATGCTGTTGATGGAAGGGATGGATCTCGATCTGGTTCACCGCCGGGGTGATCTGGTTGTGGAGCACGAAATCCAGCGCGCGATCGGGATAGAAGTTGCTGATGCCGATGGCGCGGATACGCCCGGCGCGATAGAGTTCCTCCATGGCCCGCCACGCGCCATAGACATCGCCATAGGGCTGGTGGATCAGCCAGAGATCGAGATAATCGAGCTGCAGCTTGTTGAGCGAGCGTTCGAAGGCGGCCTTGGCGCCCTCATAGCTGGCGTCCTCGATCCACAGCTTGGTGGTGACGAACAATTCGCTCCGCTCGATGCCATGGCTGCGGATGGCCGCGCCGACGGCCTCCTCATTGCCATAGGAGCGGGCCGTGTCGAGCAAGCGATAGCCCACATCGATGGCGTCGCGCACGCTTCTTTCGCATTCGGCCGGATCGGGCACCTGAAACACGCCGAAGCCCAGGATCGGCATGGCCACGCCATTGTTCAGGGTGACGGTCGGCGTGGTGCTGGTCATGATCGTCGCTTTCAAAGGGGGGCACGTTCTGACGGCCATCATATGTCAGCACCGTTCTTGCGAACAGACGCGGCAACCGGCATGGCTCCATGACACTGAGTCATGAAACGGATGCGAGGAGCGGCGGCATGTATCGCGACGATCTGGGAAGTCTGGCGATGTTTCAGGCCGTGGCGCAGGCGGGCAGCTTCACCAAGGCTGCGGCGCAACTGGGTGTGTCGCAATCGGCGCTGAGCCATTCCCTGCGCCGGCTGGAGGTCAAGCTGGGCCTGCGCCTGCTCAACCGGTCATCGCGGAGCATCGCCCCCACCGAAGCGGGGGAGCGGCTGCTGGAAACACTGGGCCCGGCGCTGGAGCAGATCGATGCCAGGATCGCGTCGCTCACGGCCTTGCGCGATCAGCCTGCCGGAACCATCCGCATCTCGGCCGCCGAACATGCGGCGCGCACCCTGTTGTGGCCGGCGGTTGACCGGCTCGTTGCCCGCTATCCCGACATTCGTGTCGAGATCAACGTCAATGCCGGGCTGACCGACATTGTCGCCGGGCGTTACGATGCGGGCGTTCGTCTGGGAGAAAGGCTGGAGCAGGACATGATCGCGGTGCGGATCGGCCCGCGTCTGCGCATGGTGACGGCGGGGGCTCCGGCCTATTTCGCCAAACATGGCCGCCCGGCGACGCCGCATGATCTGTCCCGCCATCGCTGCATCAATCTGCGGATGGCGAGCGGAAACCTCTACAGTTGGGAATATGAACAGGACGGACGGGAACTCAAGGTCAAGGTCGACGGCCAGTTGGTGTTCAACGATGTCGAACTTCTCGTGGCGGCGGCGGTTCAGGGGCATGGCCTTGTCCATCTGGTCGAAGACCGGGCCGCGCCGCTCTTGGCCTCGGGCGCGCTGGAGCCCGTGCTGGAGGATTGGTGCGAGCCCTTCGACGGCTATTACCTCTATTATCCGAGCCGGCGCCAGCCATCGCCCGCCTTCAGCCTTTTGCTGGAGGCGCTGCGGTTCAAGGGCTGACGCTTTCGGCCCTTGATCCACCGTCCGTTCAGAGGCTCATCGAATGTCCTGATAATGTCTGGTGGCTGGTTTGCCCCGCACGGCGATGGACAGGTAATTGGCAAAATAGAGACCGGCGATCCGCGCGAAGCCCTGCTTCCTCATGCGGCGCCCCGATGTCGGCATGACGAAGCGGGGCGAGAACAGCACCTTGCCATGGCTTCTGGCGCGCTTTCCGATGTCGACGTCCTCGCCATAGAATTCGATCGTCCGGTCGAACCCGCCCATCTTTTCCAGCACATCGCGGCGGATCGCGAAATTGCCGCCCACCATCATATAGCCGGTCAGCTTGTAGAGCGGCCTTGCCGCGATGAACCATGCCCGGGAAATCCCGTTCCGCGCCCGCCCCAGATCGTAGAAGCTGTAAGGGCCCGACAGGCATGCCAGAGATTCGCGCGCGGCGAATTGCTCGCGGATCTGCGCGATCCAGCCGGCGGGCGGCTGGGTGTCGGCATCGACATAGGCGATGATCTCGCCGCTGGCCGCCTGAAAGCCGCACTGGCGGGCGCGGGTGATACCCTTGTGCGGTTCGAACACATAGGTCACGCCCGGATAGCCCTCGATGATTTGCCGGGTGCGGTCCGTGCTGTTGTTGTCGATGACGATGATTTCCAGCGCCTCGCCCGCGACATTGCTCATGATCGCATCGAGGCAGGCGGGGAGGTAATCCTCCTCGTTATAGGCGGGGACGATCAGGCTGATGGTCGGGCTCGGGCGGGCTGTGGCGTTTGTCATGATGGCACGCAGGTTGCACCATCCAGGTTCCGGTAACATGACAGTCATGCATTCCGTCAATCCTTGTCCCAGGCGCGAAATTGTCTGGTAAAGGCCATCTGCGTGGCATGGACGTGATCGAGCACCAGATCGTCTGTCACGATTTCATAGCGCCATTGCTCTTCCAGAGGGCGGCCGATCACATGGCGAATGGCCAGGCCCAGCGTCCAGTCGCCTTCCTGCCGCATGCTGCGCGCCACCCCGAGCGGATCATGCTGAAATTTCCACAGCGTCACGAACGCATCGAAATGAAGCGTGTTCATGGGGTTTTCCTTCATGGAACACGCGGGCTTTCGCGTGCCCATTCATCCCGGTGCTTTTGCGGCAAAGGTCAGTAACGCTGGTGGCTGTGCAGTCTCCGTGCCGTCCAGCAGGTGGATGAGGCTGGCCTATCGTTTTTGCCATTGCTCGAAGGTGTTCGTGTCGGCCAGGCGCAGCATATCCAGATGATCGATCGCGAAGGCGCCGTGGACCACGGCAAAACGCCATTGCTCATCACCGGGCTGGCTGATCACATGGGTGATCGCGTCACCGAAGGTCCATTCGCCAGTTTGAAGAATGCTGCGGATCACACCGCCATGGTCAGCGGCCAGCCGCCAGAAAGTCACGGTCGTGTTGAAGGCGAGTTCGGGCATGGCGCGGTCCTCGGGCGGACTCGCGGAACGCCGCGTGCCCCACGATCTCAGCGCCTCTTTCGCGCAAAGGTCAAAGCAATTCCCGCCACCCTGGCGCCTTTGCGATGAGGTGAGGCACGACGGGGCGTGCAAGGGCAATCATCCCCATCATGGCATCCTCAGCGATCGGCAAACCCCCGATCCGGATTTTCGCTCAGCAATCCTTTGTCCTGCCGGTCTTCTTCCTGCTCCTGGGGGCTCAGGCGCAGGCGGGGCGCCGTGACATGGCCGTTTTCGCGGCTTTCGGCCCATGCGGCTTCGGTGTTCCAGGCCTTGGCGGCGGCTCGGGCGATCTTGCGGACATTTTCAAGGGGTTCGCTGTCGGCGCGCTGAAGCTGGAGGGCTTCCTGAGCGCGGCAAAATGCGGCGGAAAGTGTCATGTCAGAGTCCTTGCAGGCAGGAGAAAGGAGCGATCAACCGCTTCTTCATGGGTATGGACCTGGAAGCGCGACAGCTTGGACAGGCCGAAGGTGGTGACGAGCGCCGCATCGGCCGCATCACGTCCGCGCGCCATCAGGATGCGTCCGGCGCGCGGGGTGTTGTGGCGGGCGTCGAATGTGTACCAGCGCCCGGCCAGAAACACCTCGAACCAGGCGGAAAAGTCCATTTCCCCCACCTCGGCGGGCAGGTCCATATCCCCCAGATAGCCGGTGCAATAGCGGGCGGGGATGTTCATGCAGCGGCAGAGGGTAATCGCCAGATGGGCATAGTCGCGGCAGACACCGGTCTGTTCCCGCCAGGCATCGAAGGCGGTCTTGGTGGGGCGGGCATGTTCATAGCCGAAGGCGATGCGCTGATGCGTATAGGCGACAATGGCCTGCACCTGTGCCCATCCCGGCGTGATCCGGCTGAACAGCGGCCAGGCTATGTCCATCAGCCGGTCCGTCTCGCAATAGCGGCTGCCCAGCAGATAGACCATAATCTCATCGGGCAGATCGCTGACCGGTAGGGCCCGGGCATCGGGCGCCACGACATCGGGCAGGAAGGCATCCTCGATGGTGAAGCTGCATGACAGGGTGATGCCGCCAGCCGGCATGGTCAGCCGCGTGCAGACATTGCCGAAGCCATCCATGTAATCATACAGGGGCACCTCGGGCACGGTGATGATCCGCTGCACGCCGCGCAGATCGCGGTTCCGCGAGGGATGGACGCTGAGCGCGGCCAGCATCGGCGTGGGCAGATCGGCTTCGAAGGCCATGTCATATCCGGCGCGGATCAGCATCCTGGCGCTCCTGCATGCAAGGGAAAGGCTTCGCGAGAGCGGGCATGGCGCCGGACCGAAGGGAGAAAACCATAAAAGGCTTTCGCACGCAGAGCAGATAAATGGCCTCAACGCGACAGATATATTTTCTATTTTTTATATCACACCGAATTGAGTCTGCAAAACCGTAAAAGTGGTGTAGGGGCTACGCCATCACCTGATGATAATCCAAGCCACATGTGACAGAGGGACTGACTGCGCCCCCGCTTGATGCAGGAGCGCGCTTTATGTGCCCCAACCAAATTCTTTTCGATGAACAGATTGCATTGATTGGATGCAATACTTCAGGCAATTCTGTTCACACGCTGCGCCATCGCCGGCAGCTGGCGGTCACCCCGCGTTTGCTGCGCGCCTATCCCTATCCGCACCGCCCCTATGATCCCTCGGCATGCGGCAAGGCGGGGCGCGCCTCGCATGTCGCCTCCGTCTCCTCGCTGCAGACAGGAACCCGCTGATATGGCCAAGGGACAAAAACGCAGCAGCCGCGAAATCCGCAAGCCCAAGGTCGCCAAGCCGAAGGCCGCGCCCGTGGCTTTGCCCAATGCGCCGGTCAGCACGCTGAGCCAGAAGCCGAAAGGCAAGCTCTAAGACAAGGTTCTGGGCACACAGTTGCGCGCCGCCTTCATCGGTAACGCCCTGCCGCGCCGCTGCGGGATCGCCACCTTTACCACCGATCTGGAACTGGCTGTCAGCGCCCTGCCGGACATCGCCGAGAGCGCCATTCTGGCGATGCGCGATCCAGGGGGCGACTATCTCTGGCCCGCCAATGTGGTACGCGGCATCGATCAGAACGATCCGGCCCAATATCGTGCTGCCGCCGATGCCATCAATGCGGCGGGCTATGATGTGGCCTGCCTGCAGCATGAATTCGGCATCTTCGGCGGCGAGGCCGGATGTCTGATCCTCGATCTGATCGCGGGCCTCACCATGCCGCTGATCACCACGCTGCACACCGTGCTCGACCGGCCCAGCCCGGCGCAGCGCGTGGTGATGGAGGCCATCCTGACGGCCTCGGCGCGGGTGATCGTGATGGCGCAAAAGGGCCGCTCGATCCTGATCGAGACCTATGGCGCCGATCCCGGCAAGATCCGCGTGATCCCCCATGGTATTCCCGATGAGCCCTTTGTTGCCAGCGATGCGGCAAAGCAGCGTCTGGGTTTTGCGGGGCGCCAGGTTATTCTCACCTTCGGCCTGATCAGCCCCAACAAGGGCATCGAGACCATGATCGAGGCCATGCCCGCGATCGTGGCGCGTTGCCCCGATGCCGTTTACGTCGTGATGGGCGCGACCCATCCGCATCTGCTGCGCGACGCTGGAGAGGCCTATCGCCTCGGCCTGACGGACCGGGTCGAGGCGATGGGGCTGGGCAATCATGTGGTCTTCCTCAACCGCTTTGCCGAGCGCCCCGAACTGCTCGACCACATCGCCATGTGCGATGTTTACGTCACGCCCTATCGCGATGAGGCACAGATGACCTCGGGCACGCTGGCCTATGCCCATGGGCTGGGGCGTGCGGTGGTCTCCACACCCTATTGGCATGCCGCCGAATTGCTTGCCGATTGCTCGGGCGTGCTGGTGCCCTTCGACGACGGCCCGCGCATGGGAGAGGCCGTGGCCGACCTGCTGGTCGATGGGCCCGCGCGGCAGGTCATGGCCACCAGCGCCTATGTTGCCAGCCGCTCGATGATCTGGGCTCATGTGGCACAACGCTATGCCGAGGCTTTCCGGGAGGCCTTGCGCTCGCCGGTCGGCACGCGGTTGCGGGCAGGCCATGCCGTGCCCATCGGGCCGCCCATTCTGCCTTTGCCCGCCACGTCGAACCGGCATTTCAAGGCGATGTGCGATGATACCGGCCTGTTCCAGCATGCTATCCGCTCGATCCCGGACCGACGCCACGGCTATTGCGTCGATGACAATGCCCGCGCCCTGCTGCTCTGCATCAAGCCGGACAACCGGCTCGACGGGGCCGTGGCGCTGGCCGCGCATTTTGCCAGCTTCGTCCAGCATGCCTGGAATCCGGACTATCACCGCTTCCGCAATTTCATGAGTTTCGAGCGGCGCTGGCTGGAACCGGCCGGATCGCAGGACAGCCATGGCCGCACGCTCTGGGCGCTGGGGGTCTGCGCTGCCTCATCCGATCCGGCGCTGGCGGCCTGGGCGACCGATCTTTTCGCGGAAGCCTTGCCCACCGTGCTGGAGTTCACCGCGCCGCGCAGTTGGGCCTTTGCCCTGCTGGGGCTGGACGCTTATTGCCCGGCGCATCCGGGCGACACGGTGGCTGATGCGATACGTCACCGTCTGGCCGGGCGTCTGGTCCGGCTGCTGCGCGACACCGCGAGCGATCAGTGGCCATGGTTCGAAGACCGGCTGACCTATGACAATGCCCGCCTGTGCGAGGCGCTGATCCGTACCGGTGGACGCATCGGTGATGCGGATATGCTGGCGGGAGGTCTGGCCAGCCTGCGCTGGTTGCTGGCGATGCAGACCGCGCCTGCCGGGCATTTTCGGCCCATCGGTTCGCAAGGCTTCGTGCTGGCCCAGCGTACACCTCTGCCCTTCGATCAACAGCCACTGGAGGCCTGCGCGACCGTGGCGGCCTGCCTTGCGGCCCAACGGTACGACCGGGATGACCTCTGGACATCCTCGGCCCATCAGGCTTTCGCCTGGTTTCTGGGGGAGAACGATCTGGCCGTGCCGCTTGTGGACATAGAGAGCGGCAGCTGTCGCGACGGGCTGCATCCCGATCGCGCGAACGACAACCGTGGAGCCGAGTCCGTCCTGTCCTATCTGCTCGCGCTGGCGGATATGCGTGCGATGGCGCGCTGTGGCCCTTCGTCTCCGACACCGCCTGAGAGCCCTCCGGACAAAGTGCCTCTGGATGGATGAGCAGGAGGGCAGCGTCCCCATCGTCACATCTCGCGATGAGAGAAAGGCCATGGTTACTTCGTGATAGCACGCGACAGGAACAGGATCTTTCCGGACCGGCGTGTCGTTGCCGTCAGAGCCCGTGGGGAGGCGCTTGCGCTTTTGAAGGACAGCTTGTCGCTCGATAGCGGGATCGTGATCCCATGTGCGCCCCGGATGCATCGCCGTGAAGCTGTGCAGAGGTTGCGTCTTGCACAGCAGACCGAAGGGCGTGCCGCCGCTGCCAGAGCGGCTGCGCTAACGCCTGAGCTTGAAACCGAAATTGCAGAAAAGGTATACACACCATCGATCTAGAATCGGCGCCGGAGCCCCACTCGCTTGAACCCGACCAGCCCATCGATCAGGAGATCGGCTGGGCCGAAGTGCCCGATGGCGTGGAGTTGCGCCTTGTCCAGCGGGGTGACGCATTTGCCATCCTGATGGAGGAAACGGCTCTCATGAGCTCTTTGGTGAGCGCTTCGGAGGAAGCCCTGGCGACCATGACCGCGCAGCGTCTCGGCCGTTCCGATGCGCAGCAATGGCTGATCGGCGGCTATGGCATGGGCTATACGCTGCGCGCGGCGCTGGCCGAACTGAGCGCTGACGCCAGTGTGACCCTGGCCGAGATCGTGCCCGCCATCATCGAATGGGCGCGCGGACCGATGCGGAACCTGACGGCGGGCTGCCTCGATGATCCCCGCGTCATGCTGGTGGAGGACGATGTGGCGATGCTGATCGACGCGGCCCGCGGGGCCTATGACGCGATCCTGCTGGATGTGGACAACGGGCCGGAGGGGATCACGCGGCTCGACAACGATCACCTCTACAGCACGGCGGGCCTTAAGTCGGCGCGCCGTGCGTTGAGACCGGGCGGTATTCTGGCGGTCTGGTCCTGTGAGCCTTTTTCAGGCTTCACCATCCGCTTGCGCAGAGCCGGTTTTGACGTGGAGATGGTCGAGGTCAGGGAACGTGAGGGCAATCTGGGTGCACATCATATCATCTGGTTCGCTCAGAACCCGGCGGAGATGCCCCTTGAACCGTCCCCACCGTCAATAGCCGTTACTCATGGACAAGGTTATGAATGACCGATCCGTCAGCGGGTTCAGGCGAGCTTGTGCTTGAACCACTCAGCGACATGCGCTTCGGTAAGCGTTCCAGCAGCCAGGGCCAAAACCATGTGAATGGCGTCTTCGGGTGCAAAGGTGATGCGGATCTGATTTAGGCCGAGGAACAGATGCGCCAACACCCATGCGCTGCGCTTGTCGCCGTCGCTGAAAGGGTGATTGTGCGCCACATCATAGGCATAGGCAGCCACTAACGTGCGAAAATCCACTTCACCATGGGCCTATTGATTGCGAGGCCGAGCCAGCGCTGATTCCAATGCCGAAGCGTCGCGCACGCCGATGGGGCCGCCGTGCTCGGCCAGTTGCCGATCATGGATCGCCAGCTCCGGCTCGGTCTCGATCCAGACCGGTTCAAGGATTTGAGCCATCCTACTTGGCCAGCACCCGCAGGATATTGCGATCCTTGCGCAAGATCTTCTCGGACAATGCCATCTTGGTTTCGAATGACGGATCGGCCGCGGTGATGCGGATGCCATCGGGGAGCGTGAGGTCCAGAAGCATGAGCGCGATGTCGTGGCGGGCCAGAGCCGCGCGGGCTTCAGCCAGTGTCGCGGCCCCGATATGTTTGTATCAGGCGCGATCGAGTTGGCTGGCGATGAGGTCGCGAATATCGTCGTCGTCGTCTACGATCAGGATGCAGGCGGAGGGGGCGGATAGGGGAAGCATGCCGCCTCTTATAGCGGATTTTGGACGCTTGGGTCATTGCATCGTCAAAGAGGTGACAAATGGATACAATGCATCGACGCCGCTTCTGAGCGTGATTTCGCGAGTGCCATCGGCCCTGGGCAGTTGCCAAGGCATCAGCCGAGCCGGATGAATTGACGAGCCCCCGGCATCGAGGCTGAACCTGCGGTGCCCTTGTAATTCTGCCCATGATACCCATATCAATACCATCGCCCATTATCGTGTCGCACGTGGGTGGCTGAGAGACCGCGCGCTCCCGCATCAGGCTGGAGCATGACCGTGGACCTTAATCATCTTCTCTACCATCACCAACTCTCGCTCATTCGAGCCGGGGGCCAGCCTGCTGCTTGCAGTGCAGGCGTTTTCGGGCTTGTCAGGCACTACCAGACACGGATTGACAGGCTGCGAGACCTTATGGGTGTGTCGCGCTATCCCGCCTGGTGCATGACGAACCAAGCGCTCAATCGGGCCATGAGCAAGAAACCCCCGTTCGCGTGGAGCGTGAGCCAGTGATAGGTTGGACAGGATCGATGGAAACCAAAATCACACGGGCTATGAACCTGAAGCTGCCCGAGCATGAGGTCGTCGAGAGGTGCCGTCGCAATGCGATTGCAATCAGCGCAATCGAAACCTTACTGTCGGGAGGCACTCACTTGGTCTGTGTTACGATCGAGGGAGCCGACGAAGCTCGGCACCTGTTTCGGCAAGACATCATTCACGGGGCTGTGCGCCGTGCTTCCTTCCAGCGGATTGATACGACACGCTTTCGGTAGTTAGGCCGCTTTCGTGGATCGTCATCGATCTTCGCGAAGAACTTGCGTCCGCTCTGGTCCCTTCCCGGCCTGCCAGAAAAGGGAGGGGCCTGAGCGCGAAGCAAAAGAATCGGCGGGGAGATAGCCGCGTATTGACCGTCGAAATGCGGCGCGGGACATCCTCTCTCGGTATCGTTTGTTCGGCATGCTTTCAACGCTGAGCGGGAAGGTACGAAAAGCCTTGCCTGTGTACGTCACCGGGAAATCGAGCAGCCGATGGGCCGTGGTCCTTTCTAAGGGGCTCTGAAGCTGCCTTGAAGATATGTGGCTGGGGGTGGAAGCCCCCCCCATGGAAGGGGATCAATCAGGTCTACCTGGAGAAGAATCGCTCCACCACGCTCGCTGCAAGCCGTGCCGGACGCCCCGTTTTTGCGTCCAGGCAGCACCAACTTGAACTGACTTCTGCCAGTACGTCTTCGCCCCGCCGAATGATCGTCTGGTAAAAAGCACGAGCGCCAAAGACCTTTTTGAGAATCACGGTCGCGATGACATCATCGTTCACAAAGGCGGGTTTGCGATACGTGATCTCATGCTTCAACGCGACCCAAAGATGCCGGGCAATGTCTTCGGCTGGCGCTATCCCGCGCCAATGGCTGATCACAGCCTCCTGCACCCATTTGAGATAGCTTGCGTTGTTGACATGCCCCATGAAATCGATGTCCGAAGGATCGATGGCCACGGCAAAGCGATAGGGAGCGCTGTCAGTCACGATAACCCTTCTACGCTCTAAAGGTGCGCCAGGCAATCGAACCTGGATCAACTGATGATCGCTGTCCGCCTGGCCGACCGAAGGATGCAGTGCTTGCAATTTCATAGCTTACCCAAGATCTCTGGAAGCTCGGAAATCACGCTTTTCCTGGGTGATTGCCTCGCTGAGGCGAGAATATCTATATATATTATGGTATTAATAATCGTCAGGGCGGCGCGTGATTCCAAATTGAACCATCTGTGGAGAAGTCTCCGTTAAATCAAGTTCAGCAAAAGAGATCATTCTCCTTTCTTCGGATCATTGAATCGGCTTCGCATCGCATCCAGCTCCGCCCTTTGCAGGCGAAGCACTCGGGCGCGATGATCATATGTGTTGTAACGTGTCCCTACCCGACCGTTCACAAAGTCTCTGGCCAGCTTGTTTGCTGATAGTTTGACTTGATCTTCCAATCTATCGATTTCGTTGGAAAAAGGCAGGAGTGATGCCCCTTTGATATCGTGATTGGAAAGGTGACCACCTTCATTTTCCCAGTTTTCCTCCGCGCAGGACGCAGTCGTCTCATTCGCATCGGCGATCAGCGTTGGGTTGACCTGGTGTGTAATCTTCATGGCCGCTCCGCGCATCTTTCCAACATCTCTGAAGAAAAGCGTCATCGTTCGTCGCCATCCAACAGCGGGAGCACTGTCTATTTCAATGGGCATGGTAACCTCCGTTGCAGGCCACTTGCCGGAATGGCCGTTTTGCAAGGCCTCTGGGCGTGGGTGGTCAGTTGAAATCCCAGCTTTGAAAGATGCTGGTACTGGCAAGCCGCATCATCGCGAGATGGTCGATGGACTGCTTCTCGCGCACGATCTTGAAGCGCCACTGTTCCTCAACCGGCTGGCTGATCACATAATCGATTGCTTCGCCGAGGGTCCACTCGCCTTCTTGGCACATGCTGCGATCCATGCCGAAGCGATCTGGCACCAGTTTCCAAAGCGCAACGGGGCAATCGAATTGAGGAGTTTGCACGATGCGGCCCTCCGGGGGACTCGCAGTGTGTAGCGTGCCCACTCACCCCAGCGCTTTTTCTGGACAAAGGTCAAAGCAATTCGTGATGAGAGGAAACCTTTGCGTTGGGACGACGCCAGGGAGCCTCACAGACCGAGCCTTGAGACGCTATCAACAGATATTCACGTCCGGCAATTCAAGGACGTCGCGGCACCGATACTCCCGAATGTATGTCCGCTTACGAGCGCGAACTTTATGCTTGATTTGGCCGTTTTTCAGCGAGGTCGTCAAGCGTGATCCGTCCGGATGTGATGAATCCGCGATAACCACCTGTGATGACAAATCGCGCGGGTAGCTCCAAAATGAACGATGCGTTCGCCTTAGGCGCCGATCACGGTGCCATCGATATGGCGCCCACACCCAGAAGCGGTTCGTCATTTCAGGGGTTATGAGGCATAGAAAGAGACAAAAGATCTGCATCGTGCCCGATTTTGATCCCCGATGGTATGCCGAACAGCATGGTGGCCGGCTGCCGCGCGGTGAAGTCTTCCCAAGCGGTCACGCCCGGACCGTTGGGATTGCCGGTGCGGGCGAAATTGACCCATGCCTTGCTCATCTCGGCTGAAAGGCGCGCGACATCGCTGCCGCCTCCCGTCGATTGCCGCCCGGCGGCCACATTGTTGAACACAAAGGCAATCTCCATCGAATGTCCGGCAGCCCAGGCGCCATCGAGTATCGGAGATTTCCAGGCGAAGAGATAGTTCCACACCTTGTCGCCCGCCGCCGCCTTGGCATTGGCCACACGCAGGGCGCCGCTGCGGAACATCAGATCGACGGTCAGGGTCTCGGCGAGCGGCATGCCGGGATAGGCCTTGGCAAAGGCGGCTTTGACCGCCGCAGCGTTGGGGCCGAAGCGCTTGGCTGCCTCTGCTTCGGCCCTTGCCTTATCCCATGTTTTCCAGTCAGGCGCGCCGATCAACTGGAACTCGTTCAGCGTGCTGCCCACGATCAGCGGGATGCCTTTGCTTGCCGCCGGGGCGCCCTTGGCGAAAGGGTTTTCCGGCAGAAAATCATGATCGACGATCGGTCCCCAATTCACCAGAGGAAAGCCCAGCAGGCCGGCGCGGCCCGGCTCCAGTTCGGCGCTGACCTCACGCAGGGCCTTGTCGCCAGCGGCATTGAGCGCCTCATAAGGCAGGGCCTTCAGCCCGGCGATGTCGCCCTCCTTCAGCCCGGCTTTGGCGAAAACCATTTGGGCCACGCGGCGGGCGATGGTCTGATCGCCCTCGCGCGGGGCGACGCCGGGGCCGGAGGCGCCGCTTTCG
>Ga0116227_10011224_pt1 | contig 15151 bp, 16 predicted proteins | sample S1TSphgellanicum_FD_89693 | JGI IMG/M metagenome (GOLD analysis project Ga0116227, IMG submission 89693) | Host-associated microbial communities from peat moss isolated from Minnesota, USA - S1T2_Fb - Sphagnum magellanicum MG | ecosystem: Host-associated > Plants > Peat moss > Unclassified... | reverse complement strand
GAAGAGAAATGCAGACAAATCTCGAAAGCAAAATCCGAACATCTCAGTTGGAGATAAAGTCTGGCTTTTACATCGCAATTTGAAGACTCGTCGACCAAGCGACAAACTTGACTATCGTCGTCTTGGACCTTTTCGTGTGAGTAAGCAAGTCAACGAGGTAGCATATAGGTTGAACTTGCCATCATCTATGAAAATTCATCCAGTGTTTCATGTTTCCTTGCTTGAACCGTATAGATAATCGACTATTCCAGGACGGTTACCAGCACCTCCGCCACCAATCGAGATCAACGGAGAAGAAGAATTTGAAGTTTCTACGATCATTGACTCCCGCGTTAATTGAAGGAGATTAGAATATCTTGTACATTGGCAAGGCTATGAAGTAAGCGAGCGAACTTGGGAACCGGCTGCTAATTTTACTAACGCTCCCAAAATGATCAAAAAATTTCATTGTCAATACCCGACAAAACTGAGTGCCAAAGATATTTGAATCCAACACGTCTGGATCAACACCAACACTAAATCAGGCTGTAACCATGGACTTCTTGTAATAGATTTTTGTTTCTGTTTTTGATAAGATAAATAGAATAACTCGTGGGAACTCGTTGCTTGAAGGGGGGGGGGGGTGATGTCACGGCCGGGACGGTGATGGACAGTGACGGTGCGAAATTTTCCCAACTGGGAGGCGGTGCGGACTTTTCCCAATTGGGAGACGGTGCAAACTTCTCCCTAAATGTCACAGATGTGATAGTAACGGTGATGGTGCGGACTTTTTCGAACTTGGAGGCGGTGCCAACTTTCCAACTTTAGAGTTTCCCAGTAGTGTCCTAACAGTATGAATAGAGAGCCTCGAGACATTGTCCCTCACTCTCGTCAACACTAGTTGTACTTGCTCTTCTAGCTTTCTCGCTTCGAGTATTACTAGTTCTAGTTTTGGAGCTTAGAGTGTTATTCCGAATCTTGTGTGAGTTGCCGTCCGCAACAGGTTCATACTAGTATATATATATATACTAGCATAAAAATTCCTATTTTGTGGTTTTCATTTGTTTTTGAAAATGAAATAGTTTTAAAAAAAAATTTAATTTTTTCTTCATCAATTTTTGGAATTTGTGTTCCCTTTAGTTTGCAAATTCAAGATTAATTTTTTTCCTTCCATTACGTCATCTTCAAATTTGGTTTCATTCATGAATATTTCACATCCTTCATTTTGCATTAGTCATTTTCATTTTTGTTCAACCTTTTTATTTTTCACACAAATCTTCAACAAGGTCAAAGGTGGAGAAACTCAAGTAAACAAGTGTTTTACAAAGATTGATATGGAGTGTGTTGTTGTTATAGATGATGAAAAAAACTAATGCAAACATTTATAAGCAAGAATAAATATTTCATTTGCTTTTCATCATAAGACAAAAATGATGTGTAATATAATGTTCTAATAAAAATGTTTTGTTACAAATCTTGTAAAACAAAATACAAAAAAAAAAAACATTACACCAAATGCAACTTTCAAAAACACCAAAAAAAAAATCAATTAGAAAAATTCTAAAAACCCAAAACACAAATCAAAACAAAAAATAAAAATAAAATGGAAAAATGAAAAGAAAAAAAATTATGTCATATAATTGTAAAATCATAAAAAAAGATTCTAGTTGTTGAATTTCAACCTATAAAATGCCAAAACATGGGATAATACAAGTTATAAACGTGAAGAACATGGACACAATAATAGTGCAAAAGAAAGGCACAACATCATTGTGAAGGAAGAGCATGAACGTTATAATAATGGAAAGGAAAGACACAACATCAACACAAAGAAAAAGTATGAATGTAATATTAGTGCAAAGGAATGGTTCAATAACAATGCAAAAAAAGAACACAAACATAAAACCAATATCAAGGAAAGACATAATAAAAATGTGAAAGAAGAGTACAAATGTTAGAACATAATAACAATGCAAAGGAAAAATACTAACATAACATCGATGAAAAAGAAAAGCACAATAATAATGCAAAGGAAAAGCACGAACCTAACAACATGCCAAAAAAAAAATGGACATAACACAAAAAAAAACCTAGCAAGAATGTGAATAAAGAATATGGATATAATAAACACAAAGAAAGAGCATAGAACCCAACAATAATAATAATAAAAACCATAGACCTAGCAATGCAAAGGAAGAACATGAACATAACATAATATCCAAAAAAAAAATGAACACAATACAAATGAATAGTGACCTAACAAGTGTGTGAATGAAGAGAACAAACACAACAAAATGAAGAAAAAACAAAGGACCCAACAACAATAGGATTAAAAAGCAACGACCTAATAGTGCAAAGGAAAAGCATAGACCTAGTAGTGTGACAAAGAAAAACACAAACATAATGCAAATGAAAAGCTTGGACCTAACTATGGTGTGAATGAAGAGCACAGACACAACAATTGTGAAAACAAAAAGGTTGAAATAACAAAAAAAAATGCTTAAAACACAACAACAAGACCGAAAACAAAAGTGGTGTCCAAGTTGTCGCTTGAGTCCTTTAAAGTTCTAAGACTATGTGATGCTTGAGATGATTGTGTTTGAGGTGGAGGTGGTCTCAAAATGTAAAATTATTTTTTCTCAAACTTAATTACCCATTACCTATATTTGGATCCATGTAGGGAACTACCGTAGTACTTTTACCATTTTGGTAGTTTGTTGTCAAATAATTAATTAAATTTTAAATATTAACTTTGGCACTTGGTTTTTTAATTCTGCAATTTTTGGCAATAATGGTCATTAAAAAAAAAAAAACAAGCTTTTGTTAGAGTTATGGAACAATTTAGTGTGTCTATACTGACTCAGTTGTAAGTCTTGGTCTAAAAAGTTTCCGATTCAAACTTGATAGTCGAAATTTTGATTTTATTAAAATTTTAGCACAAATAATAAATACTTAAAAAAAAGTTTGACAAAACTGAAAAATATTTTAATTTTATGATAAAGATATTACGGTATTATCTTTGCCTGGATTTAAATTTTTTGAGATCTGGTATTTAAATCCAGATATTGCATGGCCAGATCTATAACTGTATGATATCCGGCGTGATATCCGCCCAACACTGATTTGACGGTTTGAAGACCAAATCCGTGGCATATGAGCGAGGTCTCGCACCTGGATTTGAGGTCCCGGGCACCTGGATGGGACGTCCCTCCGCACGTGGGACCTCCAAACCACGAACTCCCCGAGCTGAGGCCCGGGCGCGAGCGGTCCGTTCTTGTCGCGTGCACTCAACGTCGGATTCTTCACAAGGCAGCATCTTCTTCTTCTTCTTGCCCTCGATTCTTCTTCTCTTGGGAACGTACTAAATGGCGTCTGGAGCTCTGAATTTTGCCAACAAGTCTAAGGTTTTCAGATTGTGAATGAACTTCTTCACTTTGGTATTGAGGTGTTCTTGTGTGGTTTTTTTTGGTCTCGGTTCCCGTCAACGGAAGAAAACAAACAAGCTAGCCTTTTTGGGCGTTTGGCATTGAGTTGTGGGTTTGTAAACTTTTTTCGTTGCATGGTGAATTCTGAGTTCTGTGCACTGTGAAAATAAGGAACCCCAACAATTTCACTTTTTGGAAGAGTCTCTTCCATAAGGTCTTGAAGAAGAAGAAGAAGAAGAAGAAGTTTCAGAGTGCGAGGAACTGGAGAGAGGTGGGTGGTTTTCTTTGGGGTGAAAATGGCTGACTTCGTGAAGGCAGTACTTGCTGTGGTGGTGCTGAGGTTGCTGCAGAGCGCTGTGAGTGTGGAGGCCTGGGGAGCTGATGGTCACCATGCCACTTGCCTTCTTGCCGAGGTATATATCTGGATGCCCGTGCTTTTGTTTCCCCTTTTTCTCCCTGGGCATTTTTCTTTGCATCCTGTTGGCTTTGTTGCAGGTTTTACACAACATTAACTAACTTCGTGTGGATCAAAACATGTGTCTCCATTACTGAACCAAGTCGTGGCACAGTAGTATCTTTACTTAATTGCTCGAAGACAGCTCAAAGATTTGTCAACATGTAAGCCTGTCTGTAAAGATGGAGATGCATACACCAAAATCATTCGGTCAAGAATGCATTGCTTTGTCTACTGAATTACTGAATGACATGAAAGGATTTTGTTTTTTTTTTTGGTTGTTGTTGTAGCCATTGTTGGCACCAGCAACCCTAAAAGCAGTGAGGTCACTGCTTCCAGAATATGCAAAGGGGAGCCTAGCCAGCTTGTGTACATGGCCTGATGATATCAAATGGCAACACCAGTGGCGATGGACAAGCCCTCTTCACTATATTGACACCCCTGATTTCCTTTGCCGCTATGACTATCTGCGTACCCTTTCCAACCCTTACCTTCATAAGTCCTTTGCAACTTGATTCCATGCCTGCAGATTCTACCTATGATAGAACAAGAAAATAATTACATGGTCTGTTTCATTTTGAAAGTCATGAGTTGCCAGTAACCACTAGTGTTTTGTTCTACCGGATATGTGAGATTTGTCATTGTTTGTTTTTTATGGTTAAGTTTTGGTTCTTGCTTCTTTTGGATTAAGTGCTCATCATAAAGTGGAATTCCTCAAGTTTTTGACCACTACCACAGATTGTTTTGTAGACCTCACAATGTTCATTTGGATTTCTGATATCCCTTTCCAGAGTATCAGTTATCCTAGAAACTGAAAATGCTAATTGTGTTATGGTTTTCCTCTCATTTTTTGAAACCAAATTTTGTAGACTAGAACCCCTGAACACTGAACTCCTTGTGTGTGTTTTTTTCTTTCTAGGTGACTGTCACAATGAGTATGGCGACAAGAATATGTGTGTATCAGGAGCAATCAACAATTTCACCTCTCAATTGACCACTTTTCAATTGCCACTTGACCTTGCTGCTCCATATCTCATGACCAAACATGATCATCCAAATCACTGTATGTATTCCTAGTGCTTACTTCATATGCACAATGTTGTACTTATAATTGCCAAGGTTATGAAGGACACTGCGAGGAGAGTCTACTGAGAGGAGAGTTTTTTCAAGTTTCTGGAATTAGCCTATGCTAGCTTATACCACAATTATGTTGTCCCCTTGCTTCAAGAAATGTGACAAACTCAGGGTGCAGATTTTTCTAGAACGTTTTGCCCTAAGTTTTGGCACAACTAACACCCACCACTGTTGGGAGCTGATTGAGTAGTAATGCAGCAAGTTGCTGCCATTTCCATGAAGGTGATGGTCTTATGCTTTGTTAGTCACAAGGTCATGACCACACCCATTTCTTGTGTTTGTTTTGGTTTGGTGACAACCAATACAACATTGTTGGTAACCTTACCTTCTTGTGGGGGGTGGAGGGGGGATTATATGCTTATCTACACCCACTGTTGGGAGCTGATGAACTCGGTGGGTAGTCATGGCAGCTCGTCACTGCTGTTCGTGATGAAGGTGATGGTCTGTCACTTTGTGAGCGACTCTCATGAGGTTATGACTGCACTCATTGTTGTGTTACCTTTAATTGTTGTTGTGGAGATTTCTCTGCAACTTCATCGAGCTTCTTGTGGGGGTGGGAGGGGGGGAGTTTCTCTCTGCAATCAGCTTAGTGTTGTGTGTATTAGTGAACTAGTACCCTTTTACATGGCTCTATATTGATCTTTTCTTTTAGATTACTATATTGTAGTATGTCTCTGTGATGTGGTGTAGTGCTTACCAATAGTTGTGGGATTGTGAATGGCAGATAATCTAACAGAGGCAATTCTTTTCTTGGCACATTTTGTGGGGGACATCCACCAGGTTCTCCTCACTATTGTGCTTGGTGTATCTTGGGTGTCTGGTTTAGCCTACTAATAATCTGATAATCCTTGTCATTGAATGTGAACAGCAATGCCAGGTTTTTGTAGATTTGATATTCAGGTGGAGTCTGCTATGATTGCACAGTATCTTTTGCATAGTTTGTGTTGATACCGTTTTGTTACATACTGTTGCTACTAGGATTTTTTCATTTACATAGTTGCTGGTGAGGTTTTACATCAACTTATTCGCTTTTGCAGATCCCGTAATCTTAGGAAATATTTCTCATCCAAATTAGGGCTTCTTTCTTTTCTTCTGCCTGTCAAGCATGTAGTTCTAACCCTTTGACTGAATCCAACAGCCATTACATGTGGGATTTACATCAGACGCAGGAGGCAACACTATTTCAGTGCACTGGTACAAACGCAAGTACAATCTGCACCATGTACGTATAGAGATCACTCTGGTCAGATAGTACTGTACAATGCTCAAGGTTACTCACAATTAATTTGGACCTTGTATAGCCAGGCTCAGTTCCCGCTCTGTAGTGTTCATGCTGCCAGATAATAAAGACAATCTGTTGTATTCGTGCAGATATGGGACAGTGAGTTGATTAACACAGCAAAGCAGCGATTCTACAACTCCAGTCTTAGTGTTATGGTTGATGCAATTCTTCTTAAAATTGGAGTATGCAGAAACTTTCCCAAGTGCTCCTTTTCATAGCCTGACTTCATCCCTGCCTCCCCCATTTGCTTTTCGTCATTGCACATGTTTTCCACTTTGTTGTTTTCATTTTTGAACTGCATATTTGTTTTCCAGATTTAAGGCCTGCAATTTGTGACCAAATTTGGCTTCACAACAGGAGAATCAACAGTAAGAGCATTATGAAGGACTAATGGGCATTGATTGCAGGGTAAATGGGTGGGAGAGACCAAATCATGGGGTGCATGTGCTAACCATGGAATTTCATGCCCTGATGTGTAAGTTGTTGCTTTGACTAGTTTCCATTTTTCCTCATTCTAGCTTGTTAGTATGCATGAAGGGACTCTTCTTCTTGACTTATAACCAATTTCATATATATGTAAATGATGCAGTGGACGAGAGAACATAAAACCTTAACAGAAAGACAAAAAGTTCCATATGCAGCTCACCTCTTACTTGTGTCTGTGCAATGTACTCATGCTGATATTCTTTGGGCAAATGAAGCATGTGGTACAAGATCTGATCAAAATTCTACTGGATTTTGCAGTTATGCGGCTGAAAGCATAAGTTTGGCATGTAAATATGCTTATCGGAATGCAACACCTGGATCTAGGCTAGCAGGTAATTGCTTCATACCTGCTGTCAATGCCTAAGAGGAAATCTAAATCTAAAGAATGAAGGAAGTCAGACATGCAAGATTTCTTTATCAGGTGCTGCTGACATATATGTGTCTTTGGGTGCATGGATGTTATAATCTGCAGATGAATACTTTTTATCAAGATTGCCAATTGTGGAGAGGAGACTTGCCCAAGGTGGAGTTAGGCTTGCTTTCATCCTCAATCGTTTATTTGCTCAAACTTCTGACTCCCTAATCAATCAAAAGTGAGCTAAAGATTGGTTGAGAGATCCTTGATGGCCACTCTTCTTTATGAAACAATTGTGTATGTCATACATACACAATTGAACACAAGAAACTGCCTAGATACATGTGTAAGTCTCACAAATTAGCAGATCACACACCTGACATGGCTGCATTGTGCCTTTGTTGCAATAGAAAACAAGGCATGATGCATAAGGTACAATATTAAATGAAGAACAGAATTCTCTTGTAATCATTGATTATTTTTCAAAAGATTGTGTGTTTGTGGCTGGGCGTGGGAAAATAAAGGGCCACATCCTCGATCAACACTCAGCTTCAAGGAGGTACCAGCATTAGCATGAACAATTTGTCCACGATTCACTGGTGGAAGGTCTGAAATGTACAATGCTTATTAACAAATGTACATGTCTTATTATTTCTTACCATCTCAAGAAATGTACTCAGCACTAGGAGGTTTCTTTTTCATTTTCCCACATATACATTTACTGCAATGCCATGATTTTCTCTGGGCTTTGGTTGTGTGTTGCTTGTGCATTGAAGTTTATTAATCCAATAATCATTGCCGAAAATAAAAAATCTCCATTGTGTCTAGATAAATGCACATACATCTTTTGATTAGTTGAAATGGCCCTGCACTTTCAAAGTTCACAAAATGTTCCAATGAACAATTTCAGTACAAATTCATTGATATGTTTGATGCTTGGTTACTTTCCTGTACTTCATTTTAGGTTTAGAAACTGCTGTTATAGCACTGCTTGTACCTGCACCACAGCATATCAACTAGTTAGACTATAAATTTGAGGAGCAGGTGGACCTGGCAAAGGCAAATGAAGTCAGGAAGAGAAAGTACACCAGCTTGAAGGGAGATCCACTTCTTACAGATAAACACGAAGTCACTCCTAGTTATCCATGTAGATAATAGCAACAAAGGAACAGCACAAATTTGAAAAGGAGAAAAAGGTGCACCTGGCAAACATAGTCAAGAAGAGAAATCACTCTGATTTGAAGGGAGATATGCTTCTTACAGATAAACACAAAGTTATTCCTACATTTATCCATGTAGATAATAGCAACAAAGAAATGCCAGGTTCTCCACCATGTTTACATCTATCAGATTGCAGAGACAACTCCACAGGAATACTTTGAAGGTAACCATTGTCTTTGTTCCAACAAAAACCAAACACTGACTTGACATGGTTCTCAGCTGTGATCAACATAAGAGAGGGAATTGAAGAGCAAACACTACTGTGGCTTTGTCTTCAACTTGACAAAACCAAGGACTTTTGATATACATTCACTGAAGATTTCATGCACCCGAATTCCTTCCAAGGACTGAAGGAAGGGAGTTTGGGAATAGATAAGAGACTATCTAATCAATGTGAGAGGAGATGAAGACCAAAATAATGAGATCTGAAACCAAAAACCAAGACTCAAGGAAATTGATACTCATGGAGAGGTTGGAATTATGCAATTGAGATTTTCTGGGTGGACTCAAGACATTGATAAATTGCAAAGAGTGTTGAACTCAAGTACCCACCTTGTGAGGAGGAAGTTCATACAAATGTCATAACAAGTAACTTCTTTGCACACTGATATCATGCACAAAGTAGGTTGAGATGGCACAGATAATGAATAATGATCATTGTTCTAGAGGTTGGTACAATGCAAAGAAACCAATACAAAAGCCAGGAAACTAATTAAATCCAGCAATCAAAGTTCTTACAACTTTCTTGCTAGGTCAAATTATGTATTTCTGGATTTCTCCTCCTTGGATGTCTGGGTGTTACAGAACCAAGCTGACCGCAAGCCATTTTCTGATCATCCCCTCGGCTATGCCTGATGGAGACGACAATCCCTGTACTAGCAACTATATCTCTAAAAAGCAGAACATCTTCTAATGGAGTGGGTTCAAACAAAGAACCTTCATGCAAATTGAAGGTGATGAGATTAATCTTGCATGGGATTCCACACACCAAATCCACCAGCCGCTTTGCATCATCTGTTGAATCATTTACATTCTTCAAGAGAACATACTCAAAGAATACCTTTTCTCCTGGCCTGTGTGTGACAAGCTCCTCCCGTACACAATCAAGCAAATCCATCAATTTATACTTCCTGTTCACAGGCATAATTTGGTCCCTCACCTCATCTGTGGTTGCATTTAAGCTTACTGCAAGAGCACAATTTGAAGTTCGGCAAAATGTTCTAATCTGTGGCACAAGTCCTGAGGTTGAAATGGTTACTTTCCGTGGACTCAAATGCAATCCCTGTCCGTTTGTCATAATCTCCGCAGCTCTAACCACATTATCGATATTCTGAAAAGGTTCTCCCATACCCATGAACACCACATTCGTCACTAACCCTAACCCTAATTCTTGGCTGCACATTCTTGCAGCAACCACAAGCTGCTCTACTATGTGAGCCGTACTGAGGTTTCCTTTCAAGCCCATTTTTGCGGTGTAACAAAACTGGCAGTTCATAGCACATCCTATCTGGCTCGAAACACAAACAGTGACGCGATTTCTAGGTCCTGGAATCAAAACAGTCTCAATCTGAGCACCGAATTCCTCAACAAGGAACACAAGCTTTCGTGTCCCATCTCTTGCGTGATGGATACCTTGCAGCACAAGAACCGGACCGAAGTCGGCATGCTTCTCCAGTACAGCTCGAAATTCTCTGTTCAGGCCTTGAATCTCGGAAGTTGATTGCGCCCACTTCCCATTTCCGTACAGCCATTTCCACAACATCACTGCTCTGCTCGGTTTCTGCCCTAGAGACTCTACCCATTCCTGAAGCTCCGGGAACGTCATATCCTTAAGATTCCTTTTCTTGGCCACCGCGATGTGGTGGAGGTCGGATGAAGGGGAAGAAGTGAAGAAAGTGGAGGAGAGCTCATCGCGATTTGTATTCGTAAGCTCTGCATTTTCTTCTATTGCTAGAGACGAGGAACATACTGTTAAACATTGAGAAAATTTGGGTACCTTGATCAACCGTGAATTTGCAGATAAGAGAAGAGAGGAACCTCGAAATGCGTGAGCAGTAAGACGCACAGCGTTGGTCAAAATCCCTGCCGCCATCGCCACCATTTGCATGCAACGGCTGCTGCCGCGCTGCGTCGCTCTCGCCGACTCTTCCTGCAAAACCTGTGCACATCCAATCCACGTTTCATGGAAGTGGACCTGGTTCAGGACCTGAAACATCAGGTGATAAGTTGTGAGAATCGAGGACCTGATTCAAGACCTGGGAAAATCAATCAGTTCCTAACCTTTGAGAATCGGGACTTGATTCAGGACCTGGAGAACCCAGACCTAAATCAGGACCTCATTCAAGACCTTAACCAATCAGGTGAGTCGCCTTGAGAGCCGGGGACCTTATTCAGGACCTGGAGAACCTAGGTGGGAAGGCTGAGAATCGAGGACCTGATTCAAGACCTGGAGAACCCAGGTGGTGACTTTAGGGATCCAGACCGGATTCAAAACCTGAATCAATCAGGTATCACCTCGAGAATCAGACCTGTTTCAAGACCTGAATAAACTAGGGTTTTGAGTTATGACTAGAGAATCGGGACCTGATTCAAGACCTGAAAAGTGAGGGGTTACTATTTGAGAAATTGGGAATGTGATTCCAGACTTAAAAAATTAGATCCATAGTAGTAAGTAGTAACCTGAGAATTGGGGGATTGGGACCTGATTCGGGACGTGAAATTAGGGTTAGGTGAACATCGGAGGGCGTTATGCTTTGTGTTCCTTTCAGCGACGTGCAGAACCGCGTTTCTCTGGATCGATATCGCCGCCAGAAGGCAGAAGAGGGCGCACAATAGTTGCAGAAGCAGGCAAGATGGTGGCCGTGAAGAAGACCAAGAAGGCGCAGGAGAGTATCAACAACAGACTGGCTTTGGTCGTGAAGTCTGGGAAATATACTCTCGGCTACGCCACCACCCTGAAGTCGCTGAGGGGAGGGAAGGGCAAACTTGTCATTATCGCCAACAACTGTCCGCCGCTCAGGAAATCCGAGATCGAGTATTATGCCATGCTTTCCAAGACTGGTGTGCATCACTACAGCGGGAACAACGTGGATCTCGGGACGGCTTGTGGGAAGTACTTCCGTGTCTGCTGCTTGAGTATTACTGACCCCGGCGACTCCGACATCATCCGCTCCATGCCTTCTGAATAGGTAGGTTTCGCTCTTTTTCCACCGATGTGTTTTTTCTTTAGGATGGGCTTGAGGCTCTTTTTTTTCGAAGCTCATAGATCTTGCATGGTGGCGTGGGTCGGGTGCAGCCCCAGGAAGATATGTAATTCATGACTATCATTAGAAGAAGCTTTGATAATGCGCACAATTTGAGGGTTATGGAGTCTTGAAGAACCTATTCAACTTCATTGAATCTTTCATACCAACTCGTGATACTTCCTTCATGTTGCTTGATGATTCTTAAGCTTTCTAATTCTTCTTAATTTTCTTTCAGGATGATGGTGATGATGTGTGTTGAATTTGTGTGCTCAAGGTTGTTGCAACAGCTTTTGAGCTGCTTCTTGTAGGTGGATCCGGACCAAGCTGGAAAAAAAATGGAGCTGAGAATGATGATGAGGTTTGAGGGTGAATTTTTGGGATATGGGTTAGGTTCATTCTGACCTCTTGTAGTAAAATTTGAACTGCTATCCTGGAGAACTTCAGTATTAATTATTTCTATTGCTTTATGCATGTACTGGACTGATCTGTTGGATTGTTGGAGCTTTCCAAGCACTTTTAAGATTATAAGCTCTTAATTTTTCTCTGCTTATTGTTCTTGTTATAGGCCTGGAATTTCAGCATATGGGGTCTTCCAATTTTGTGTAGTCTTGTAAGTGGTGAGCTTGATCCTTGTTCATCTTGTCACTTATGTTTGTTACTTTCTGTTATTTCTTCCTGTTGCGTGTACTCTGTTTTTATTTGTTTTTGCCCTCTGTTTTTCCCTGCTTTGGTATTAGGTTCCAGCCAGTATCATGGCTGAGTCTTCCTGTTGCTGCCAGAAACTCAGTATGCGGGCTAGTGGTTACACTGGCTGATACTCACTCTAGGTAGCTGATGAAGTCAGTATGTAAGTTGTGATACATAGATAAGTTGCTGTCATACATCTTACTGTTAATGGTCCTTTAACAAGTGACAGACTGTCACTATTGTTTGTACTCCTAGTTTTATTGTTCTTTGTTCAAGTTCTACCCTTCTGTGTTTCTCTTCTTCCTGGTTCTTCAGTCCTTATCTGGAGTCTTTCTTTGACTCCAAAAGTTTTTCACATTGTCCTTTTTTAATCATGAGTATGGAGATTTCTTGATTCTCATGACAGTTATTGTTTTCGATCTGGAATTTTGAATGTGATGGCTGGATCTCCTTTGGCAAGATTCCTTGGTTGGCAAGCTATAAGTTTTACATGCATATGGCCAGTTTAGAACTGGACAATTATTGAGGGTGACATGAGGTGCTGTTATGCATGTTCTTACAATTTGGTTATATGAAGAGTGCAAGCTGAAGGCCCAGGCAAACCTGGGTAACCTCTTTGATGACAATAACCCAAAAGGGAGTCAATTAGCACCAATGTCAAGCTAGTTTTTGTTGAATCATTGTGCAGCTAAATTCTACTGGTCAAAGTGGTTGTAAGATTGCTGTTGCTCCTTTGTCAATTCCTACTCGGAAGCTTTACATTTTCCTTCTGATCTTTCCTTTCCTCTTTCTCTTCGTTTTATTCCCTTGTTTTTGGGTGTGATGCTGCTTTTTCAAAAATCCACACATTTTTTTGCCTTGGTTCTTTATAACTTCAAGTTATTGCTTCTGATACTTACAATCAAGATACAAGTGTCTAATACACTATTGAATTTTCCGTTTCATGTGATGAAATAAGAGCCATGCTCACCTTTTGCTGTGGTAACAAGATTACCTCAAATGCAACAAAATGGGGATGGTGTATCCCCTCTTTGTCAGGTGCATCCAGCAGCTGTTACTCACTCCATCAATTACATACAATAAAAGACCACAACTAGAATCTGTAAAATGTGATAAGCCTGCTTCACAATTACAGATGTAGAGCTCTTCATTCACCCAATATAAGTTGAGAGGAATTTGGAACTTGTCATTGCCATGTCCTCAACACCATTCCGTATGAAGTGAAACACTGCAGGTAGGACATCATCAAGCATGGTAGTCATTACTGGTTCTGTCCATCCCAGTGACTGTGCTGAAGCCCCACTCAGATCCATTTCCTTGCCCCAGAACCTTTGTTGGAATTCCAAACTACAAGACTTTTTTCCTGCCAAAGTCCTTGAGGGGAAAGATGATGTCCTAACTCACTCAAACAGGGAAAGATATAGGCATTGGGTGCAAACAGCAGACAAGACTGCTTCACCCATGTATGATAGATGCTTGCCTACAATTTCTATTGTTATGAATAAACACATAATATCTGAGCAGTTAACTCAGAAATCAAAAAAAGTTGTAAATCATATGTACTTAAGGGGAACAATTTATGACATTAATAAAAAACCTTTCTAAGGAGATTTGCAACTTCTCTTTAAAATTACTACTGTGGAGCATCTTTCTTATTTTAGAACAAATCCCAAAATGGACATTCCTCACAAATTCCTCAAATCGATTCCCATAGGATTTATAGAAGTTATCAAGTTCTGCTGAGTAGTCGGTGTCTGACAAGCCATCATGAGTCCGTCCCTTGCAATGAAGAGCTTTAAAATAAAGAATTACTGCTGCTATTCTGATGCTGAATTGGAGATACTTCCCATCACCAAGAGAAAATGGAGTTGCACCATCCATTTCCCATGAGGCAAGCTTTCTGAACATTGCAATCTCCATCATTTTGGGTACCTGAAATATCTCACACAAGCACTTGAGGGTGAAAATTCCAGAGTATGTCAAGCTGTAACTTTTTGGCAACGGTGAGTATGTTGTCATTGGAATAGTGATTCCATGTTTGCGCAATCTTGATGATATTTGGCAAATGATTTGAGCTGTGCACTCGATGTTGGCCATTGTGTTGATTACCTCACTAGAAGCCCATAGAGCCTTGTGATCTAATTGCTTTAGTTGTCGGAACATTTGCGGATGATGTATCATTTGTCCCTTGAGATCTTCAGTTCTTGGAGATTTGTTCATGTGGGTACTCTTCTTCAATGGGACTACAATGAAGTGATCCGGTAATGCTGGCACATTTGGGAACAAGAATTGCCACTTGTCCAAAAAGTTCCTTTGCAAATTCTCACCCGTTGGGTCTGAATCACTATCTACAACCAGTATCTGGATTGGAATCTCATAGTCTGACAATGTTTCCTTCAACGAAAGAATCCATTTGCTCTGGATATTTTCGTAGATAGGGTGCAAAATCCACACAGCATGAATCCTATTGCTGCTGTTCAATGTATCCATCATGGGTTGTCGGCCCTGTTCATTATCATGATTCCAAACTTCCCACAACAACACTTTCCATTGTGCAAGCCATGATGACGAGGTCCAGCTTAAATTCCTCTCTTCCAAGAATTTGTTAATGCGTTCCAGCTGCCCATTGTCACCCATACCATTGCTTACATGAATGCACAGTGGAAGAGTGGGATGCTTCCACTCCCTGTTGATATCCATGGTCTCTGAACCCACATCAAGGAGATCAGGTCCAAGACTGTCCAACACAGTGAGGTTCACCTTGCACAGTTGTGCCATGAATGTTGTCTTTGTGAGTAACTTTGTCGAACTACCTATTACAAGGACTCTGGTGACGTGGTTTGTCTCAACTTCTGCAGCAGCAAGAAATGCTTGGTACATGGT
>Ga0116227_10011223_pt1 | contig 15151 bp, 10 predicted proteins | sample S1TSphgellanicum_FD_89693 | JGI IMG/M metagenome (GOLD analysis project Ga0116227, IMG submission 89693) | Host-associated microbial communities from peat moss isolated from Minnesota, USA - S1T2_Fb - Sphagnum magellanicum MG | ecosystem: Host-associated > Plants > Peat moss > Unclassified... | reverse complement strand
TGCACTAACCACTTTGTGTGGGTTGTGTGCAGGCCCGTGTGAATGAGTGAAGCTTGTCAACTCTTCCTAGTCCCATCCCGGAGCTCCAACACGCCCCTCTACCCCTCAAAGTGTTGTGAGTTAGGGAGCGTGCTCCGACTCTTTCTTCCGCTGTTTTCTACTTGGGCTCACATTTGAGTCCTTTAAAAAGTTGGGAGTGCGTCACAAAGTGTGGACATTCCAATGGTTTATGGAATGGGACTAATTTCGAAATTATTAACATCTATGAAAATTGGCTACATTATGATGAATTGCTAGTTACACCTATGCCATCTTGTGCTAGGAGTTGCATAGATCCCATCTTTCCCTTGTAAACATTAATTTTAGTGTAGATGCCAAATCCAATGTAAACATTAGCTCCAATGTAAATGCCATCAACTAACTTGAACCCAGTTGGACCAAAGACATTTTTAAAGGCCACAACTGTTTAAGTGCAAAACACATGATCAAATCCCTAAACCCTAACTTTTGTTAATAAAATAATTAATAATAAAATAATAAGACATCAATTAACAAATAATACCAATGTGAAAAAAAATAATTTTTTAATTTGTAAGACAATGGTTGATATGACAAAAAAAGGTAATTGAATTGTTACTCAAGATCTCTCTAAACCTTTCTTGCTCGTAAATATGTTGTTGAATACCAAGTGGATAAGTTAGATCATCACATGGGCTATTTAGAAATCTGAAGGCATGTGGTTATTTCCTTCTACTTTTGATTCAATGATGCAAAATAATCTCTTGATGTTAGTTTCATTTTCATTTTTTAACAAATTATGAAATATCCAACAACAAGAAAACACATCAAGGATAAAAAAAACTGCAAATTTTGACTTTTGTAATAGTTCCTTAAAAGTTTTTTAAAGAATTCCAAATGCATTTTCCACCATATATTGCCTTCTCTTGTGTTTCCTATTATAAAAGTTCCAATATTGTATGTGTTTTTTTTCTTTATGTTATGCATGATCCAAGTAATAATAAAGTAACCTTTGTCTCCTAGCAAATAAGGTGGGGTGCCATCTCCACAACCTTTTATTCACATCAAACAAGCCAAAATATTGAACATGCTTGTATAATTTAGATATACGTAGAACTTTTGAATCATTGACATTCCTAGGTAAACCTACAAAAACATTTGTGAACCTATTATTACAATGTATGACAACTTGGGCAACTATAGAATGTTTTCTTATTTTGTGATAAAAATAATCTTTTGGAAAGAAGAAAGTTTAGAAATAGAGATGTAGATGCCATTGATTGCACCTTGCATAGAAAGCAAATCACACCATTGCTTGAAATTTTTCATCGCAACTTGCATATCAACTCTAATTGGCTAGGTTATCAATTTCTTAAAATTACAATTCATTGTTACAACAAACTCATGCAACATTAAACAAATTTTGCATTTCCCTATAAACAAGGAAATCGACTCTATGTGCACATTTGTAGATATAAGAACAAACCCTTATTTCAACAAGAATGGAATTTCAGTACCTAATGTTTTATTTGGGGAATAAGCCTTAGTTTGTTGATGATCTTAGAAAGGGTGCCCTTTGACATTTTGAAATTCTCTAGCCAACAATCATTCTCATATTCAATGAGTAAGAATCTAGAAAACCAAGTTGTGTTTTTCGACCTCATTTAATCACCTAAATCCTACAACATGAACTAAAGCACATTTGTGAATTGAAAATCATTTATAATAGCTACACATAAGAGAAACATGCTCTTTTGAATTGTTTGATTTGCAATGTAAGAATTGAGATGTTGTAAATGTGTTTCAGGAAGAGAATTGAAGATTTTGTTTACAATGTGAAACATTAGCAACTAACCCATCATAAACATGGCTTTAACCTACATCTCATCCATGGGTTGCAACAACTTAAACAAAAAAAAGGTGAGTGGGCTTTTCTAACACAAAAGACAAGTTGAAATTGCAAAAATTTGCAAGCTTGAGAAAGATCTAAGATTGTTGAAAAAAGTGAGGTTACTATAAATAATTGTTCATAAAAGGTTGTTGTCCAAATTTGCATTTCATGAAAATGTATTGTAAAAACAAAAACAAATAGAACCTTGAATAAACAAGTTATAAACAAAAAAACAAAAAGAGTGCCAAAAACAAAAATAACCTTAGAACAATGGTGAGTGAAGTGAAGTCTTCAAAATGATGATGAGTGAAATGAAGTTTTCAAAACCATGATCATGTTGCAGTTGAATGAAGAAACAAAAACTAATAACTTCAAAGCTCCAAAAATTGAAGAAAGCTTCAGAGCAAGAATGAATGAAACAAAAGTATTCAAGACAACAAAAATGTCAAGCTTGAAAGGGCAACAACAAAACAACAAGCTTGAATAGGTGATATCAAAACCTATGCAGAGAGTGAATGCAAGTTGCAATGTTAAAGCACAATAAAATAAAATAAAATAAAATTTGCAATTGTAAAACATAATGAAAGCAAGTGATGGAGTGGAAAGAAGAATGAAGAAAGGAGGAGCCTTGAAGGCAATGACGAAAATGACAACGCTCCCAACAAAAAGGTCAGTTCCCTTTGTTTCAAATGCCCTTCATGTCTAAACATGATTTTGCTAGCCTAGTGATGGTAGTTAGCTTTTCAACTTAACATAACACAACCCATGTTATGTGTGAACATCCACTTGGATGTTAGGTATCATCAAAGTTAGTGGTATCCTAGGCTTAGGATGTAGGGCCTTTTAAGGTCCTCAACCCTAGTGTCTCTTAACACTATGTGTGAATGTAGCTTTATTGGGCCCTGCCCTCACAAGGACAGGGACTATCCCATTGGATCCAACTTTTGAAAGTTTTACCTTAATAGAACCAGTTTCACATTAAGTGAACCGGTTTCTTTGGTGAAAGTGTTTAGACTGCTTAGATTGGAACAGATTGTTAGGCAGATTTTGACTTAACTGGCGACAGTTTTGGACAGGGCCATTAAGTGTGTAGCCTATAGACAGGCGTGTGGCGACACTCTCCCCAAAAATATATTAAAACTGGGAGAAATTTGGCAACTCGTTTTTGAAAAAACAGGAACTTTTCGCCAGAAATTTGGCTCAGTGTTGCCTTTTGGCGATTTTTCGCCCCCGAAAAAAAAAAGAAAAAAAAAGACTGCTCTAGACTCTGGCGAGAGAGAAGAGAGAGAGGGGCCCTCCCTCTCTCGCCCACTCATGGCCTTCGTATTGCGCGGGAAACAGTTCCACTGGTCAGTCTTCCCGCGGGAAACAAAACTATGACCATCACGTACTGCGTTGCTGCTCTTGTGGTGTTGTAATGTGCGATTGCTTGATTGATTTGATTTCTTCGCGAGTTTTTTTTCCGATCGAGGTTTTTCTAGGGTTTCAAAATTTGCAATCGAGAAATTTAGGTTTTCCACAAGGTTCTTGACGGAAGAAATTTGAAACCGAAAGAAATATTTTAGGACAAAGGAAATCATAAGGTTTTTGTTTGTTTTTTTGTTCAGTTTTTTTGGTGCTTTTGGTAGTAGTAGTAGTTCGATTTGTGTGCGTGTTTCTGTTGTTGTTGTTGTATGTAGTTCGATTTCTGGTGCGTTTTTTCTTGAGCAAATGGGAGAGTGGGAGAGATAGAGAGTGCGGTTGTTATCGTTGTTTTTATTTCTGTTTTTGTTTTTTGTTTTGTTGTTGTTGCGTTGTAGGGCGGATGAAGGTTTTGTTTTGCAGAAAAGAGAGACACAGAGCGACACAGAGAAAACGGACAGGAAAGAGGGAAAACCAAAACCCTAGCGCTCGCTGAATATGGCGAGAAGCAAAACCACTCCTCGAAGGTCGAGAGGAGGAGCTTCCGCATCGGGTGCATCCGGCGGAACTGTTTTGTCTGGTACTGCAGGTACTGCTCGTGAACTCCGGTTCTCTTTCTTTGTGATTGTTTCCGGGGGGGTGTAACTTCTTTAGTGTTCGGGAATCAATTTAGTTTTGGAAAGTTTTTTTGTAGCAAAAGGAGAGGGCGCGCTAACCGGTATGTACATGTGTTTCTCTTTGTCGAAGTGTAGAGAATAGCAACAGAAGAACAACCACAACGATTCCCAGGAAACCTCACCGCTGGAAACCGGGAACCAAAGCTTTGAAGGAAATTCGATATTATCAGAAAACCTGCGACCTTCTTATCCGCCGTTTGCCATTTGCACGCTTGGTATGTATGTTCCTGGTGTTTATTTTTTTCCTTTGCTATTTTGGATTGCCTGCAATGCTAGGGAGAGCTCATGTAGGAGAGCTGATCAGGATTCAAATTTTGGGTAGCAACTTCATTGGCGGCTCATTTTCTGCATTTTGGGAATTGAAGAAGTTGGTACGGCCATCATCAGAATGGTCCATGGTTTGATGTGTGAAGATAAAGGATGAAATCTGTAGGTGAAGGAAATCACAGCTCAGTACTCAGACGTGGTAACGAGGTGGACTGCTGAGGCCTTGACTGCTTTGCAAGAGGTAACTCCTCTGTTGTTGTTGTTGTTGTTGTTTTGTAGTACCAACCTTCCTCATTCATTGGCCTTTCTATTGCCATGCCCTGCAAATGCCATGGCCTATTTTCTTACCTCTTGGATTTGTCTGTCTTGGAATCTTCTGGGATGCTAATTCCTAGCTAATCATGGTCTTCACCCCTCCTCACTTCAATCCAAAGCAGTAGTGTAGGATGGATAGCAATGACTACCTCACAGCACCAGTGTCTAATGTGTAGCTTTTGCTTTCTTCAGTCCATTAATTGCAGTCTCTAACATGCTCATTAGGTTCACTATTGTCACAGTGGAGCATTTGAAATCTCTGTATCTACTTTCTTGAATGGTGGTAATGGTGCTTTTAGGTTAGAGAAGTTTTTTGCGTGGTCTTTATTGTATGTTGATTTGAACTTACAATAAACATTTGGTTTCTGGAGCCTGCAGGCAATGGAAGACTACATGGTGCATTTGTTTGAGGACACAAACTTGTGTGCAATTCATGCCAAGCGTGTTACCATCAGTGAGACTCTAGTCTCAATCATCCCCATCCCTTTCTGGTTTGTGAAAGTTCTGCACAAAATGAATTTGAAAAAAAATATTTAGAGAGTCTGTTCTATTATTGGGGATTAACCTTCTCAGAACTGAAGTCTCCTATCATGTTTCCTGTTGAATTGCAGTGCCAAAGGATTTGCAGTTAGCCAGACGACTTCGAGGTGTCATTGAACGGACGGCATGACCTCAATCGATTACTGTCCGTTAGCTCTCTCTAGTGAGGTGGTCAATGAAATGGGGGCAGGCTTGGTATGGGACTTCTTTGTCCTTGAAAAGTTGAGTAACTAATTGATACATGGGGGCATATGTGTCATGTGACAGGGTGCAATCAGTGCACCTCTGTTTGCTATGAAGGAGGCATCCATGATAAAAAGCTGCTACCCATCTGCATTCCCTCTCATGCATGTTTACATCTGGCACAGGGGATATGGTGACCTGCTGGAGGGGTTACCAGGCCACTCAGGTGTGGTGAATAGGTGTAAGCTGGAACCCAGTAAATTCCCACATGTTTGCTTCAGCAAGTGATGACTACACAATCTGGCTTTGGGGATTCAGTAGGAGGCGAGAGAGAAGCTCTAGGACTGCAGACTCGTCCTCTGCTGCCATTGACCACTTTGCTAACTGTGGGCCACATGAGCTGTTGGAAGATCTAAGAGTTTTCCAACCAGAGACAGTTTAGTATGAAATTGGCATTATCAAGTGACATGGCAGTCAGTTTGGTCTATTCTTTGTCAGTGCATCGCTCATTGATTCTTTTCATTTGTTGATGGCAGAGCAAGCTTTTCCTTAAGATCTAGCTCTCTCTCTCTCTCTCTCTCTCTCTCTCTCTCTCTCTCTCTCGCTGTCTCAGTGTCACTGTGTCTTTGTGAGGTGGTTTGATGCCCATATATAGGAGAATGGGTCTAAACAGGCCAGGGAGGCTTTCCTTCAGCAATAAAGCAAATCACAATGCATCTGTGGTAAATGGGGTATTTCAAAGCCAGTTGCAAGCATAAACTGCCAATACAGAGCAGAACGCCTCAATACTTTGTATTCCAATGCTTCTACAGCACTGAACTCTAAACCCTAAACCCAATTGCTGTGCATCTTGCAGAGCTTAAATTCTAGATAGCATAATCAAGTTATCTGCAAAGATAGTAAAACTCAAAGAAAGTAGAACTCAGGAGGAGAACCCTGAAACTGAGGATGACAGTCAAGTCTATTATGAGATTGTGCCAAAAGAAAATAATAGAGGAAACTATGTAGTTTATTTCATTCAGGATGATTTGAGTACACCTAAAGATCTACTTAGGTTATGGGATATTTAAGGACTGCACTAGAAGATCATCTAAGGCATACCTAGGGAATCCAAGAAGACACCTTAAGAACTACCTAGGCTATGGGATATTTAAATGTTATTGAAGAGGTTACATAGAGCTTATCTAGAGGGTTACCTAAGGATTATCAAAAGCTTACATAAAGCCTATCTAGAGGGTTACATATGAATAACTTAGGGAGATACTTAGGGGTTTACTTAAATTATAAGATATCTTAAGATTATTTAGGAAACTACATGAAGATTGCCTAAGGAAACATTCAGGGACCAACTTAGGTTATGGGATATCTAAAGGTTACCTAAAAAGTTGTAAATAAATTTTATTTGGGAGACTAGCTAGAAAAATTTTTAATTAAAGAATATCTAAGGTTGATTCATAATGCAAAGGAAGGTTACATAGAAGCTCCATAGGAGGCTACTTAATGATTACTTAAAATTAATTCATAACCCTTATGTAAACTTTACGTAGTTCCTGAAGTAGCCCTTTAAAAGTAGCTTTTAGATATTCCTTAATTTAGGTAAGTCCTGATGCAATCCTACGTAGCTAGCACCTTAAGTATCCCTTATGTAACCTCCTTATGTAATTTGAGCAACAGGTCTTTAAAAGTTTGCACAGCTTTTGAAGTCATCCTGAAGTACCTCTGGTGGTGCTCATGATGTTGTTTTCAGGTCTGAAGAGTGTGATGGAGTGGTCCTAATGCTTTGACCAATTTGTTTTCAAAATTTTAGAGGGTTCTGTGAAAGAGGTCATGGGCACTTACTTACTTGGGTACATAAGTGTGCAGAAATGGCAGCCTGAAAAAGCTCTCAGCCTAAAAGAACAGTGACAAAAAGACAGAGGTGAATGTGCCACAAGAGTCAAATGTGCTTATTTTTTCTTCTTTGTGGTGTCAGATAACGTACTCTTTCTCTCTCTTTCTCTCTCTCTTAACCCAGAGAATTATTTAGATGTGAGAATGAATGAATTAATACTCGTAAAGCACTAACTAAAAGACTAAAAGTATCGATGCCTGAAGTGAGTTTTTGCATGTGTTCTGGACCGCATATAAAACTCGTTCATTGTGACTACCCAAACTACAGTACTTGAAAGGAGTTTAGTCTGTGTTTTGGACCAATTATAAAACTGATTTCAGTTTACTTCCTGAGTACCAAACTTGCACTTTCACTTTTGACATTAAAAAATTTGTCTTCAAAAGAAAGAAGGGAGAGACAGACAGACAGACAGAGATGTTGCGGAATTTCAGATTTTTATGTAAGAGTCCTTGACTGGACACAAAGATTACACTTGAGCTTCAAGGTTTGCTAAATTCGAACAATGACTGAACAATGCCTGAACTAGTCTACTAGCCCCTAAAAATACAAATAATATATTGCACTCCCCAGTCATAAGTTGAAATGGGACATGTATGAGACTCTGATAAAAATAATATGGCAGTGAAATTTGGCAATAAAAAATTCCCCTACAATATCCGTCACCTACTTCATTGTCATGTGGAGATTCATTGATTGAATTTGAGCTGAATCAACTTATGAGGAAATTATTTGTTGTGGAAGAGTTTTTTAAAATAATAATAATGAATCCCTTTTTTCTGCAAACTTTTTTTTTTTTGATAATCACAGCAATCATGTGCTTACTTTTTCACATGTTCTGTACTTTCTGGTCTCTCTGAAATTACAGGTGAACTAACTACATGAGAAGAGTACACTGATTTTGGGGGAAGAGATGCTGGTTTTTCTTTGTGGTGGTGGTGGTGGTGCTGCTGCTTCTGCTGCCGAGAGAGTTCTGTTGAGCTCTGTTGATGTGCCTGCTGCCCTCACTCTCTCCACTTTCATGTCCTCTGTGTAGAGCATTGTTTTCTTGGAATAAAGTTTGGCAGGTTAAAATCAATTTTTTTTGAGCTGAGGAGAATGTAGCCGTCCAAAGAAGAAGTTCAGGATCCTTATTGTCGGTTTCCTTTCCTTCAAACAGGTAGTTTCTTGCACAAGTAAACACCTTCTGAATGGGTGGTAAGGAAGAGGGCAAAGAGCCAGTAATTGGTCGTTACACCACTGCTGGACTCCCCCGCCCTATCATTTCATCATTACTATCGTGGCCTGTGCCGTTGGCCCAAGTGTTACCACGTCCTCAACTGATTTTTCCTTCTGAAACCTGGTTTTTTGGAATTTGTTTGAATTTTCAGCAGCAGAAATCACTTAGAAATCAATATCTCCCACATTCTGAATCCAAATCTTACCAAATAAATTCCATTAAATCTTTGCTCATCAAGATCTTTCCAACAACACGAAGGCACATTCCAATTCCTCTGAAGTTTTCAGCTACGATTTAATTTAATTTTCAGTGAAGAAATCATTCAATATTCAAGAACTTTTGCACCACAAGTCCAAACGCCATGGAACCAAGCCCATGCACCCTCCTCGTCAAGAGCTTTCCAAAGACACCAAGAACGCGATCTGAAGCATCCCAGTTCAGTGGAAGTACAAAACAAAACAAACTACCTTCCTTCATAGATAGATGTACCCCAATCACTATACCAACCCCTTAGCCTCCTAGGCCAAAATAGACACTTAACAATTTTGAAAATAAAAATTACATGCACTCAATGAGGAGATGGAACATGCACCCTAGATACTTAGGATTTTTTTCTTTTGGAAGGGGGAGTGGGATGTGAGTTTATTATGGGTAAGTTGTGTTGTGAGTGTTTTTTCTTGGGTTCATTCAAAAAAATTCAAGTTTTCAATAAGTTTTGTCGCGTGTGAAATTTGATTTCTATATATAAAAGTTGTGTTCTACATGAGTTTTGCATGCATGAATTCTTATATTGTAGGTAGCAAGCCATTAGAAAGTTTTTGTTCTAGGTGTGTCATAGCTTCCATTTTGTGTTTTTGGCATTGGGTCAATGAAAAATTTGAAAGAGGAAGAAGAAAAAAAAATGTATTTTGTGCACCTCCAACTAATTAATATGAATCATGCTAATGCCCCATATAAATTAGATTTCCTCATGTGCCCCTTGCCTTTCCATCCCATCCCAATAAGCCCAACCCCATCAAGAAACTTTGGACCCATTTCTTTACACTAGGTAAAGTGTTGAACTCTCACACTGCACATGTCCGTTATTTCTGAACACCTCAAGACCTCAAGATTCACCCTTCACATATTAAGTTGGCCTATGTCATTTCTACAACATTGTTTCATAGTTTATTAAGGTAGGTTGTTGCAAGGCCATGAGGGAATGAAACACCATCTTGTAAGGAAATTATTCCCAACGAAATCTATCCAAAAATTGTTACAAGGGATGATTATTTACATGATTACCTTTCATCTTCACCAAACTATAACTTAGGAGACACTTTAGATTGAGGTCCAAGTTGGAGGGTCCAACAAAATAGAACAATCCCATTAGTTGAGGGCCATAAATTGGACTCAAAAGATGGTTGAAGATCAAGAAGTGTCAAATTGAGGTGACATCTACATGGTATCAGTTTAGAAGGAAAAATTAATTGGTTCAAAGAAAAGTAGCCTCTTCCATTGTTTTTCATTGTTTTTTATTTCATTTTTAAAGATGTGCAAGAATGGATGATTGAACTTTCATGATATATGAACTCACTTCTTCAATTTAGTTAGAAATGCCTCTTTCTCCATTGCCAAAGGTGTGATTGACCATTTATAGTTCTTTTTTCTCCTTTTTGTTTCCCTCACTCAATTTGGCATTGAAAAAGCTTTTTAAAAATCAACAAGTTTCCTTCATAGATAAGCTCTCCATCCTCATGCACACAAAGATTGCTAACTTTTTAAAGTGAGAGTGAGTGTTAATAGATCTATCCTCTTGCATTTTTTTTGAAAAGTAACACCAAGACATAACATAGTGGACACAATAAAATTATGGATACCCATTTTTCTATCAAGAATCCAATATGAGCAAATCCAAAGGATTGTGTTCAAACACTCTGGATGCCTTTTAAGTCTCATGCAATGAATCATGATCAATAGTGAGTTTTGTGAGGTACTTACACAATCCCCATCTATTTCTCATTGTTTGATTTAAGATTATTTATTATGTTTTCTTGCAATATAGTTTGTTAGGTTTATTATATCATTGGTGCATGTTTTGTGTATTGTATTTAGCAAGCTATCACTTCTTTTGTGCTTGTGTTGTGGAATGTTTGTTGCATGATTGCTTGAGTAAAAAAAACACCTTTCTGTTGGAATACAAAGAGTTTTGGATTAATGTTGGTATGGTATATAGGGCTTTAGTGGGTATGTACCCAAGTATGTAGAACGAAAACTAATTAATATCATTTTATAAAAAATGTGGGCATATTCTAGTTTTATTTTTGCTTCCATTAATGCTACCATTGCACATATTTATACCCAAAGCTTTCCTCTTTTGAAATAAGTCCTATTCATATACTGTGTGAATTTTTTTGGTGCTTATTTGTATGTATATGTCAAGTTTAATGAAGTTCTAAAATAATTAGGCTTTTATGTTTTGTGTTGTTCATGAATGGTAAGAGTTGCATGTTGCCATGTACTTTCCATTGGAACAACTCTAGCTTGTAGGCTAGAGACAAGCACCGCTTTTTTGTAACTATTTATTGAACTAATTTCACTTTAGTTAGAATCCGTATGTGAATATTTGATACATGTATGCATATTTTATATTTCATACCAATTGGTATGAGGTTGTTGTCTATTCATGTTTATACCTAGAATACTCCCAAAACATCTAAGTTGTTATATAAACCCATCTTATATGTATATTTGAAGAACATTTTAATATTCGTGTATTTACCTAGAGTTTAAATTGTAAAAAGTTTAATACTACTACCCAATTGGTATGTTAAAATGGACATATGCACCCAACATTCATTTGGACTTTATGCCTTTAAATACACAAATTATGCCTTTAAAATAATAATAATGTGAAGAAAGGTTGAACTCATATATTCAATTTGCTTAAAATTGGTCCTTTAAATTTTGGACCCTAAACCCCATTTAAAGTGGTCATAAACCTAGAACCATACAACACCCCACCTTTTGTAAATAACTTCCTAGAAATTTCCATTGTATTTTTTATTGGGGTTTGGCATGGCATTTCACTTTTTGAAACGCCCCACCTCCTTTTTCATTCCCCCCACCCCTCCTTATGCTCAATGGGTATCCATCAAATATGCCATGAAAAATGGAAAAACAAAATTCTAAATGGACTTGCTTTATGTTGGGTAATGCCTTTAAAGTGGGATGTTAACCTACACATAACCATCCTTCAAGAGAATCTTGATGCTTTGATTTGCTATCTAATCATGAGTCACGACCCATAACCTTCAACCTTTGTTATATTAACAATCTACTAGTTAAAACAAGGTGCCACCTTGGGCTCCCATTGGCCCAATGTTTTTGTACCCTTTTGTTCTTTGGATGAAAATTCATAACCAATTTTTATGCGGATGAAAAAGGGCATTTGATTCTCACAAAGATGGCTATGTTTGGTAACTACTAAAAATGTGCTAGTTATTGGAAATAATTTTTGCCACATTTACATTTTTATAGTTGAGAGTCCTAAAACATTACAAGAGATGTGGTTTTTTTCACACAATAGTTCATGGCTTATGATTAATGTTAGGTGGTTATTAAAAACAAGAATAGACCCTTGACAATAATATATCTAGATATATATTCACTTAACCAACAAAAGTGAACATTAAAAAAAATCAACATTGTAAGGAACCACTAGCAATCATTTGTCAAGAAAATTACCAAGACAAAAAAACTATTGATTGAAAAATCTTGCTCATTTTTGTGAAAATTGGTCTGGCTTGCAAATCTTTGTAGTTATTTTTTAGATGTGATTTATTTATGAGCAATGTTGGTGATGTAGACAAAGAAAAGGTGAAGGTCAACTATTGTAAATGAAGGTTTTTCATCATCTATAGAGTTGTCAATTGCATGATGCATGTTGTTAGTTGTGAGTTGCAAACTACCTTGTTTTTTGCTTCTATTATCATCTATAAGTCTCAAGGAATATAATCATTGGAGAATTAAGGATTGTTAGCCATTGGTGTAAGCATCAAATGTTGTGCAACTTGAGGCGATTGATAATTGAACTACAAAACTGGTCTTTTGAACAACCCAAGTCAAATCCTCACACGTAGTTTCTATTGTCAACAATAAGAACACCAAATCAAGTTGTTAGGTAACATTCTCATGAGGAGTTGAAGTTAAAACGTGAACAATTTTTTGATTATGCATATTTTCAATCAACTCAACTTACATCTTTTAAAAGCTAGTAGTTGTATGTCATGGCTTGAATCAATTGAATATCAACACATTGTTATCAACAACGCACTGGATTGAACTACACTTGTTGCATTTTGACCCTAGGAGGTTTAGAAGTGTCAAATAGTTAATAAACCTAGCTACACATTAAGATCAACTAGAAAATCTTATCTATAAAAAATGAATAATACATGATTCATTATGAAAATAACTGGGTCTCTAGAAGATTAATTTTTTTAATAAACTTATGACAATTTTTAACCTAATTCCACTAATGTCCTATTGATGTCTATACCTTGAAATTTCAAATCATTTTCATAATCAACATATGGAATATATTAATGTTGGGAGATTCTCACCTTTTTGTGAAAATTGCCAATTCTAGTTCTTAGGGTAGGTTTAGAAAATTGCCCCAATTCTCTAATTTTATATATTTATTCCCATTTTAGGAATCGCCTTGGATTTCAAATTTTCGAAAAAAATCTGATTTGGCAATTTTTAGCATCCACAATTCTCACAAAATTTTATACCGCCAATTTTCATAGGCAGTTTTCACAAGCCGGTTATCAAAAAAGTTTTTTTTTTTTTTTAAAGAGACATTAAGAAATAATATATAAATCAGAAAATTTTGAAAAATGAAAAAAAAATGTTATCCAATATAAAAAGTTCATATCTACAATCTTTTCCCTTTTGAATTCCCCTTCAAATTCCTCCGACTCCTCCTCAATGATTTTATCTTTTTCTATAAAATCCACAAAATTAAATGGTGTCTTACATCCTAGCCTAGGATCATTAGGCCAGTTTTGGCTCACAAAAAATTAACTTCTTTAGATTTTCGTATTATATATGACATCTTTTAAGATTGGTTTAAATTTCCAGTAAGAGAGAAAATGTGTGTAGTCTCAATTTGTGCACCTGTAATTCCTCGGATTTGCCATGCAAGAAAAGCCACTATGGAGAATCTTGACTCATGTTTCTCCCACCATTGGAGAGGATTTTTTATTTCTTTCAAGTCCACATGAAACCTTCTAAAATCCAATAATTCCCTAATTACAATTTCCTTCACTATTTCCTTGTTGTTATTCATCATTTGGAAAATATCTAGTCCATAGTCCTGATTAGCATCTTGATTTGTAGAACCAAAACCACCATCTACAATTGGATGTAAATGGTTACACAATTTGACCAGCATGGGATACAAGGTTCTCCTATCATACTCCTCTACAATAGACACCCCTTGCTTCTTGCCAACATATGAAGAAAGAACACAAAGGCTCTTGAACCTTGGATCGAACATCAAAGCCAACATGTCATGTGTTTTTTTTTCGTCACATGTTTTCATAAATGAAAGGAAGGAATCCAAAACCCCAAACACCTCTAATCTAATGTTGGAAGCAAGACTTGCTAACTCAAAAAAGATTGCCAAGTCATCATCCATAAGGAACTCAAAAGAAGGTCTCACATTAACTTCTTCCTTTGCTTTATAAGTCATAACAATTGCAGAATTCAAAACATCAAACAACAACCAATGACTAGCAAATTGGTTCAACACATAGGCACTAATAACAGGGCTTAAATAATCCACTTTTAGTTAACAAATGAACGAAGTAATAGGAGGAGGAACCTAACTAGAAACTAGGACCACAGTTTGTCTGTTGTAACACATGACAATAGCCCCACAAAATAAAAAAGCTCCTAGGATAGTATCACCCTACTAGCAAATTTGCCAAAAAAATAAAATAAAAAAATCAATCCTTTTCACAATTTTGTTATGGGATTAAAGGGTACAAGAATTTTGTAACACAAAAGGCATCACATGATCTAAGGAACTTTCCTATCTACAAGTTTATTATCATTTACCTCGTAAAAAACCCAACAAATTGCATTTCTCCCATGAAGTTTCCATAATAATCTTTGTGCATGCAAATTGCTGAAGGTTTTGTTTCATTTGTTTATCATTGGTTTGATTGACACTACTAACTTGGGTTTGTAAACTTAAATTTTCCATTAATGTTTTAATTATTGGTTCATCTTCCATTAACATTTCATTCTCAAATATCTCCATTCCAACATTCATTCTCAAATTTTCGATCTCACTAGACTGTTCCATTGTGAATAGAGAACCAACAAAATTGACACAATGAAAGTAATAGGAAAATGCCAACAAAATTAACAGACTTAACAACAATGAAAATTGGGCTCAAGAGAAAAAGAGGGTTAGATATTTCCAAATTGTTCCCAAATTTCCAAAATTTTAGGTTATTTAATGAAAGGATGGGTCACTACTAGGAGATGTGGCCAAGTTCACCTTGTATTTCACTAGGATTTTGAGTGAACTAGGACAGATTCACTATATGAAATCATGGTAAAACATGTTAACCCCATAGTGAACGGGGACCAGTTGCTAGGACAGGTCAATTAAGCTAGTGAAACAAGATGGTAATAAGTGATGCCCAAATTCAGGTGGAAATTACACCTATTAGTTAAATCAACCTACAACACTAGTC
>Ga0116227_10011221_pt1 | contig 15154 bp, 10 predicted proteins | sample S1TSphgellanicum_FD_89693 | JGI IMG/M metagenome (GOLD analysis project Ga0116227, IMG submission 89693) | Host-associated microbial communities from peat moss isolated from Minnesota, USA - S1T2_Fb - Sphagnum magellanicum MG | ecosystem: Host-associated > Plants > Peat moss > Unclassified... | reverse complement strand
GTACAGCGTCTACCGACGGAAAATGGGAGGGGTGGTGCTGGTATCCCGATCAGCCCCTCGAGCGTGCCGTCGTCGAGGTGTTCGTCGGCAGCCGCTCAATCCGGGCGGTTAGGGCAGCGCGCCTGCGCACCGACATCCGCGATCTCGGCATGGGGGATGGTTATTGCGGCTTTCAGCTCCCGTTTCCTCCCAAGGAACAGCTATCCGGACATTCGTTCGTGGAAGTCAGAGAGCGCCGCTTCGGGCGCGTCATCGGGCGGGTCGTTGTCGGCGAGGATGGGCAGCTGAAGGCAAAAGAGTCGCGCCTAAGATCGGCCGCCGACGCCCTGTGTGTGGCCGATGGCGAATTGAACCGCTTGTCGGGTCGAGTGCGACAGCGCGCCGAGCCGCTGGAGGAACTGGGGGCGCTTCTGTCCCACTTATCCGAACATCGTGCGCGGACCCCGATGGATTCATCGCAGATGAGCGCGTGGGCGGTCGGCCGAGCAAGAATGACCGCTGTGCCGCCCGCTGACTTGGGATGCTGCCCTCAGCCACGCGTCACGCTGGTGGTCTGCGCATCCCATGGCGGGAATGCATGCGACGTGGCGGCGCTATCAGCCGAGCTGCGCGCTGCAGCCTTGACCTTGCGGCAAGTCGGCGCTGAATTCATTCTCGTGGACGATGGCGCCGCATCATTGGCAAGTTTGCTGCCCACGCGGTTGCGGCATTTGCGGGTAGTTCGCTCGATACCCGACGCTGCGCTCGGGACCCGATTGAATGCTGCCGTATTGGCTTCCCGCGGAACCTGGCTGGCATTTGCACGTCCTGGCGCGATCGGCATCGCACAGCTGTTGGAAGTGGTCATGGAAGCTGTCGATGGCACTTGCCACATCGAGATTGCAGCGACGAAGCTTGAGCCCGTGAGCCGCCACCATCGGCTGAAAGCACTTGTCGCCCGCAACGCACTGCATGACATGGGCGGGTTCGATCCACAGCTTGACGACCCCGCGCTATGGTCGGACCTCTTGGACCGGGCAACTTTGATTGGGCAGCGGGTCGTGAAATGGAACTCCCCCAAGGAGCCACGACATGGATAACAACCCGACAGCTCAACTGGACGTCGCTCCCTTCCGTACCGTTGAGTTCCGGGAACGCGCGGAGTTCGAGGAGTACAGCAAGGCCTCCGAGGGCTTGCGCGGCGACCGATGGCTGTACGAGCAGTCACTGGCAACCCTTGAAGATGCCGTCAGGCTGCCTGGGACCTGCGGACTTTGCCTGACGGAGACGGTCTTTACCGCGAGTACGCGCGGCGGCGAGTCTGCGGCAGGGGGCAGAGTGCCCAACTGGCGCGAAGAGCTGATGTGCGATTGCCGGCAGCGGCTCAGCAATCGCCATCGCGCTGTGATGCACTACTTGCTGGCGGCCGAACTGCTGCATCCGTGGACGCGCGTGCTAGGTCTTGGCGATCTGGGTGCGCTGCTTCCGTTGATCAAATCGCACGCACAGCACTTGAGCTGCTGGAGCGGCGCAATCGACGACTTGCCTGCAAAGAAGGCCGCACCCGATCGTGGACACCACCTGGTGATCTCGATGGAACAGCTGCATGCGGGCTGCGTTCGGCCCGATGTGCTCTCGGCGCTTGCATCGCAGCTTCTCGACGGCGGTCGCTTGATATTTACGACTCCATTCGACGTGAACTCTGACGGCAGCAACCCCGATCCGTCCGTCGGCCCGATCGGTTGGGCGATGCTGCCCAGCCTGCGGGAGCATGGATTTTCAGATGCCAAGGCCTGCATGTACTGGTCTGAGGAATTTGGCTATCTGGGCCCCTTCAATTTCATATTCGAAGCCTCGAAATAAATTCTCAAGATCTATGCAAACCCCAACATACCGTGAGGAAGGATTGCGATGAAAGCTTCAAGACCATCATTCGAACTGGGCGTGACACGCTTTTTTGGGAAGGGTGATATTGGTTCATCGGGGCTCAAGACCGGGTGGGCAACTCCGGAAGACGCCCACTCCTGGAATGATGGAGTTCAGGCTGTTATGGAATTGAACACCGAAACATCCGCTCAGCCATGCGCGATCGAGTTCGAAGGCAGACCGTTCGTCAACGAGCTGTGTCCGACCCAGGAAATCACGCTGTATTGCAATGGCTTCCTGACTGGCTTTTGGAAGCTACAGCAGGCCAAGTCCTACAGCCTGTCCGCGATCATCGAGCCTGAGCAAATACTCATGCGCGATGGCGGCGCATTTGCACGGCTGATCTGGGTGCTGCCGAACAGCACCAAACCCGCAGACATCAACATGAACAATGACGGGCGACGACTCGGATTTTGTTTCCATGCGTTGACGATTCGTGAGGCGGACGAAGAATTGCTGTGAGACTGAGCGCTACGCTAAGCTCGCTCCCTCCATCGATATCAGTGAGCTGCGCAGGTCATCCAGAGGCACCACGAGGTGCCGCGCGTTGAATTCTTCGTGGTGTCCCCATTTCTCATAATCTGGTCGCGGATAATCCGGATCGGCCGCAATCAGCGTGTGGTAGTCGAGCCCGAGCTGACTGCACAGTATCCAATATGCGGGTGTTGCGACCAGACAGGGAAGAATCTCGAGGACTTTGGTACCGACGGCAGAAAATAATACGTTGCTGAGGCCGGCGCCATGGACCCCTACGACGTGTGAGGCGTCGGCGAACAGATCGCGCTGCTGCCGCGCACTCATGGAGCCAAGTGCGACAACCTCGTATCCGAAGCTGCAAACCAGACGCTCGACCTCGGAACGATTGATGATCTGGCGGCTCTTTGCATCCTCTGCCCGAGAGATGAAGATGCGACGCTTGCGGTTCTGCGGCGCGTCAACCTTGAGCTTTTCACGTAGAAAATCCATTGCCCAGGATGCGCAAAGGTGTGCGGGATGTCGAAAATCCTTGACTATGTTCGAGGAGAACAGCAGCCGGTCCGCGCGCAGGGTCATTCTCACTGAGGTATGGGCAATCAGTTGATCGCCATACCCTGCCATGGCCGCAACGTCTAGGCAGTACTGATGACCTGCAAAGAGCGCATAGGCAATGGGTTCGTTGGGCGAATGCGCCTGGTATATGCGTATACGGGAAAGGTGATCCAACAAGAAATGACAAATGTTGAGCGGACCGGAATATTGGTCTCCGAGCACCGCGATAGTACCGCCGATCTCACAGGGTTCATCCAATATGAATGGAGTGAGACCTTGGGACAGATGAGTCATGCAGACCCGGTTTTCATCGAATACGTAGAACGTTGTGCGGCCCCGATTTGAAACGTCGAAGGAAATCATTCCATTCTTGATGTCGTGTACCGCGATGGCCGGCAGCGAGATCGGCTTCTGCGCTTCGCGAAACAAATAGTGCGTGCCATCGCCCTTTGGTTTTGGCAGTAGACGCACCTCTGCCGGCATAACGACCCGCGGAGGCGCCGCTGGAACATCTCGCAACACCACCGCCGACGAGTTCTTGAAGGTATCCAAATCACACTTCGCGGCGATAGTCCGCAATAGACCAAGGTCCGGCGACGACGGCACGACCGGGCCGGCGACGCCCAGGCCGGCGGCTATGTCAACGGTTTGCCTATAGGGTGGTAGGTAGCCGAGCGAGAGCGCTTCCAAGCCGTTGGCCATGGCATCGCGCGGGAACAGCGACGCCAATTCTCGGACCAGAATCGAGCGTGGCATCGGTTCGTACAAGCGGTCGCCGTCCCGTCGGTTGATGGCCAACAAGCAATGGATAATGCAGGGTACACGCGCGGCCATGGTGCCCCCGGTCACGAGCCTATTGAGAGCATCCGCCAGACCAAAATGGATCCACACCGTTTCGTACGGCATGTTGCGCAAAACGCCGACATAGACAAGGACCCTTTCTAGGTCGGTCAATCCGAGTTCGGTTGACATCGCCTGCCATGCCTGTGCCCTGTGCGGAGGAAACGCGGCAACAGCCTGTATGAATCGACCTATGGCCTCAATTGGCTTCGCTGCGGAATGGCTGCCCTCGTCGCGGGACGCCATCAATTGCGGATAAATGTCGCGCAACACGCCGTCCGCACCTGTGGATTGCAGCAGTGGCCTGATCTGCTCGATCTGCTCCTTGAGAAGCTCGCGAGTGCCGACAATTGCCGCCACGCCCGCTCCTATCCGGCAAGCGCCGCGCTGTTGAATCTCTCCAGATGTTCGGTCTTCAGCAGGGACGTGGCGGAGTAGAGCAGATCCGAACTACCGGTGAATCGCGCCGAGGATTGGGGCTCAAATGCACCCTCCGCCATCAGATAGGTGGTCTTTATCTCCTTGACGTTGTTGCGCCCCATCAACGTGACGCTGTATCCGAGTTCGTGCAGCATGCCAATGTCCGACGCGCGAGGCACGACGGGGGAAATTGTCTTGCGTCCCATCGCGGTCATGTATCGAGTCAGGCTTTCCGGCCCGCGGGTAAAGCTTCGTACGCCGTTGCAAATCCTCCAGATGTCCGATGTCGTGCCAAAACACGTGGATGGAACGAAGTTCAGAAGATGATAGGCGTTGCGAATTGCGGGTTGAGCCGCAAAAGCGACCAGCTTCTTGAGTTGGTCGGCGGTAATGTCTCGCGCCTGTCGATCAAAAAAGATTGACTCGCAACTCACGAACCAATGACCTGTCGTAGCGACGCTGTTGGTCAGATGGTGCTGACACCAGCCCAGCGCAGATGGAGCGAGGAGGCAATCATCTTCAATGAAGACGAATCCAGAGTAATTGTTGGCAACATGATCCAGCATTCGGCGGCAGGTAGGAGCCGTGCCGAGGTTCTTCGTATTTTGCAAGACTTCGACGGAAAAGAACAAATCCATGAGTCGCGGCATCTCCGCGGCTACCAGTTGCTTGACGTCGGCGTTCCCTTTGACATGCTTTTGATTGAGGTTGCTTCCATTGACGCTGTCGATGATTATCACGAGACCAAAGTTCTTGGTGCTGTCCAGCGTGCCGAGACTCGCAAGTGTTTTCGCGAGGGTGTCGGCTTTCGAGAAGCATTGCAAAGCCAGCGCGTACTGGGGTCGCTGGTGGCCGGCTGTGATGACTTCGCGTGTCTCGTTCATTTCCGCGGCAATGTGGAAAAGACCCATTTCCGACGCCTTTTGCACATACCAGGCCTTTTGCGGCTCGCGCCCCGGTGTACCTTCTATGTAGTCCTTGAACTTCGCGAAGGCCGTGTCAGCCTCGCCGAGAGTGAGGCGTGCCTCGAATGCCAATTGATTGCCCCAGTCCGAATTCGGATTGAGCGCCAGTCCCCGATTGATGGAGTCGAGTGCAATCTGCGCTGTTCCAACGTGAAGCTGAGCGAGGCCGCGGAAAAAATGGTGACCCGCAGTCAAATGTTGTCCGTTTGGCGGGCTCTCAGTACGGCGCAGTATCTCTGCCCATTTCTCATCCGCCACCAGTTCTTGGAGGATGGCGGTGTCAGTCTCGTCACCCATAAGTCAGGCTGGGTACCTGTCGCCTCGATACAGTGCATGGTACTCGGAGACCATGACATCGCGGCTCGCGGGCGGCGTGATTCCGCGGGATAACTTTTCCCAGAGACCGGGTTCGGTGCAAGCGCGCCGCATCGCATCCGCGAGAGCCTGGGGATCGCCCACCTGGAAATGCAGTCCATCCACTTCGTGGCGCACGCGTTCATGCGGCCCACCCACGTTCGACACGATGACCGGGCGCCCGAACATCCAGGATTCCGAGATGACCAGGCAGAAGATCTCCCACCAGATCGACGGAACGATGCACCAGTCGATACGCGCCATGCGCCCGGCCAACTGATCGACTTGGTAGGAGCCGTTGAAGATGACATTTTGCTCGGCGATCGGCTTGTCGCGTTCCTTCTCCAAAAATTCCTCGATTTCCTGGCGACGTTCGGGCGATGCATAACGGATATTGTCGCCGTTGATCTCGACGACGAAATCCGTGAAGTCCGAGGCTCTGAGGTACTCCACGGCGCGCAGGATGACGTGAATGCCCTTCATATCGACCATTTGACCGAAGAAGCCGAAGCGGTTGCGGCTCTGGCGAGGAGCCTCCTTGACGGAGGTGGTGCCGCGGTTGCGTTGCACATTGCCTACTTGAAAAATTCTTTGTGGATCGATTCCCCAGTCGGTGTAATGCTGGATCATGAAGCGGCTGGGCGTCGTAAATACATCGACGGATTCCATGTGCTTCTTCATCCAGCGCTCGCGTACAAAGAACTGCTCGGGGGGAAGTTCCGGAAAGCATTGGTGACAACGCACGGGGGATGCATGGGTGCAGAGTGACTTGTCATGGCGGCGAACCATGTGTCCGTCTGCCGCGCATATGGTCATGAACTCGTGGAAGGTGAAGACGATGCGGGCGCGCGGCAGGACGCGACGGGTGAGAGTGATCAGTTCCACCCCCAACGTCAGAAAGTGATGGATGTGCACGACGTCCGGTGCGAGCATTTTCAGGAAATCGGCATATGCCTCGAGCAACAGAGGGCTGGAGGTGCGATGCCACCAATAGTCGTATTCCTGGCTGAGAAACAAAAACTCCCCCTCGCGGCCGTCGAAGCCGGTGATGCGGGCGCCGCTTTTGTAGAGCGCCGGCAAAGAGGAGTCGACGGAAGCGAGCAGCGTTGGCTTCACGCCGGGCATTTGTTTCAAGCCCTCGAACAGTTCGTAACAGATCTGCTGTGCACCGCCGCGTACCAATTCAGGATGAAACAGACTGATCAGCAACACGGACAGCGGCTCACGCGATGTCGCCGTGGCGGTGGTCACGATCTGTCACCCTTCGGCGAGGACTTGGGAAATGTTAGCGAGGATTTGACGCGCGACAGCAGTCCTTCCTTCTCGCCGGTTGAGTTGAGTTTGAGCAGACGATGGGTCGGACTTCGGCCTTCCAGTCCGTTCGATATCATCGGATCCCAGCGATCGGAGAATATTCCGCGGTTCACGTAAGAGCCTCCCTCGTGGACGGGAAGCCGCGTCGAGCCCTTACCCTCCAGGTGCCAAAGGCGAATGTCATGGATCCACGGAGCAACGCCGGCGAAGATGCTCTTCAGACACAGATCGGCGTCTTCGTAGTGACCGAAGACAAAGTCCTCGGTGAATCCACCGAGCTTCTCGTACCACGGTCGGTTGATCGAAATGAAGGCGCCGGTGACCGCCGGTACGGGGCGAGACTGGGTGAACTCTTGCGACCAGGCGGGGGCGCCCTTGCCGTAGTGTTCGACCCTCACCATGCGGCGCCCGGTCATTGCGGATGCATTGCCGCTCAGTCCGACGTCGTACTCGAAGTACATGCCGCCATGCATCAGGGTGCCGTCGTCGTAGTAGAGCGGTACGCCAAACAGATCGGTTTGCGCGTGGGGCAGATCCGCGACGATTTGCGTGTGCTTGCTCGCCCACTCGGGATCGCGCGGGAACACATCCGGATTGATGATCAGGATACGGTTGGACGACGCGTGATTGACGGCCACATTGTTGGCCGCGCCAAAGCCGGCGTTGCCCGGCAGCAGGACCAGCGTTTGCTGCAGACCATAGACTTGCGTCGCAGTGCGCATGTCCTTCATGAGTTGCTCAGCCATCTCGGGACTGTTCGAGACGTATACCATCTCATAGTCCTCAATCCCTGGGCCGCCGGCAAACAAGGCGTTCTGCAGGAATAGATACTCGGGCTTGCCGTAAAGGCAGACCACCATGGAACCGCGTGGCTTGCGACCGCGCGGTCCGAACTGCTCAACGTGCGCGCCGCGCACGATGTCGGCGCTGATGTCCCGGTTGTGCTTGACGATGGTGTTACCGATGGGACCTCGTAGCAGCCGCACCGCCTCCACTTGACGATTGCCGAAGAACTCCGAATCGGACACGTAGCCGAGCGCCGTGTTGCGCAGTTCGATTTCGCTGACGCGTCTCAGGGACAACGACTTGCTAACCTGCCTCTGGTCGGTCATGCAAAGAGTGACCTTGCACGAGTCTGAGTCTCCGAGGGGCTCGCCGGCGTAGGCAAAAGCGAAGAATCCGAATGAATGAATGCCCACCGCGCTGAGCGCCGACTCGACATCGGTCCGTCTAAAGCGGGCAAGGCGATCCGGCGTCAGGGTGAAGTGCCAGCCTTCTGCGGAAATTTTGAGCCACTCCAGCGCAATGGACATGTCATCCAGCCACCCCACGACCATCAGCCCGCCGCGTGGCGACATCATCACCACTTCGATGGAGAAACGGATCTCGGACTTGCCGCCCGATGCGATTTCGCTGGCAGGGCGGTCGCGGACCAGACAGTTCAGCTTGTCGGGAGAAGCGACGGACAGCGGCCTGCCTTCCTTGCGCCCGTGCAGCACATAGTGGTGAAAGGCGGACTCAAACTCCTTGGCCGCAACCGAGAGGCGTACGTCGGGATTCGCCTGCAAGTAAGCTTCTACATCGAACCATTTCGGCTGCTCAAAGTCTTCGGCAGGCGGCGACGGATTGTCGTTGCCGATGTCCAAGATATCGGCTGGCGATTTATGAGTGCTCATCGGGCGATCGTAGCCAGCTGAAAATTCGGGTAGGGGTAGCGACCTTCCTGGTAGCCCACGCGCTCGAAATGATCCTGACCGGTGTCGAAGGACTTCGCCTCGATGACGGCCGCGCGCACATCGGGATATTCGGTGAGGTACCAAGGTTCATCGATGACGATGCGCTGCGGCATGCGGTGCTCAAAGTAACCGTATCGACAGTAATGAGATTTGGCGCCCGGCACCAGGCCGCGTTCGATGGCGTCGCGCACATCGGGGTAGTATTGCAGGTACCACGGCTCATCCACCCGAATCATTTCCAAGCTCGGCATGAGCAATTGCGTCATGAAGTGCTCATCGATCCCGACAAACGGCTTTCTCGTTGACGGCATGATGAGTTTGCGGTTGATCAAACTGGCGTAGCTGGGAATGTCCAAAAAACACCCTTATGACGATCCGCTCACGTTGCGTTGCCCAAATAATATGTATGCCCGCGACCTTAGCTACAGCGACCATTCCACATTTGATAGGCCCCTGCACTGCACAACCGGCAATCGATAACGCATCGCCATCCTCAGGCGGCGATGATGCTTGTCAGCCGTGTGAGCAGCGGTTGATCGACCGTCTCGGCATAATGTGCCAGGAACCTGCCGCTGACGGCGTAATCATGGTTATGCACGCTGACATCACGCACTGCGTCAAGCCACCCCTGCGGATCGCGGTGAATGGCCCGGGTTTGTCTGCACACTTCCGTGAATACGGACTCGAAACGGGTTGCCGGGGAGGCGATGGATTCTGCGTTGCGATTCACCACATCGCACCAATCCTTGAATCCGAATTCCTTCATGATGTCGACGGAGTGCGTATTACCGATGATCAAGGTGGGGTGCCCCATGCAAAAGGCCTTCACAGTTTTTTCGGTGACGCGAGCAATGTCCGGTACCGTGAAATCGCTCTCGGTGACCAGAGAAAAAAAAGTTCGCTCATAGGCGCGTGGGTCTATGCGTTCCACCAGCGCATTCCCCTGCTCAGGGAAGTCGTCAACCCGTAGCGCGGAAATCTGTGCGACCTTGAGAACCCAGGGACGCAGGTGCTCAAGGCTCGGATGAGTGTCCAGGAAATTCAAGATCTCGGGGACGGTCGCGCCCCTCTTCACGTAGCTCATCCCCCCGAATGAAACCAGGGATCGATCCAACAGTTGATGATGCAGCAGCGCGGCCACGCACAGAACGCGCGCGATCCGCGGCGTGGCATTCAGGCAGAGCAGCAGTTTGTCCTTGCTGGTGGCCTCGAGCATGACCTTGAGGTAGCTGCTCGGATCGGGACTCCATAGCCGGCGGTCACCCGAGGGAGAAAACTTCCACGCGATTCGCTTGACGAAGTAATCGTAGTGCTCAAATTGGATCAATTCGGCGCGTCGTCCTACATCGGCTCTGGCGGCGCCGGCGGTCATGCGATTTTGACTCAGCCAGATACAGCGTCCCGCCGGCAGCGCGTTTCGTTCTATCCAGTCGAACAAGACATGAAAAATGCCGGCATCGTATGGCGGGCCTTCATTGCTCAGATCGAACACCAGCACCGCCCGGCCGGCGCGTACGTCGCCCAAGATTTCAGGTTCGATGCCGCTGTAGTGCCAGACACCCGCATTTCTGGACTGCGCGCTCATCCGCACGTAGTCCTTGACCACGATCAGACAGGCGTAGCGGACCTGCGCAGTGCGCTGATTCCCGGGCAGCACGGACAGCGGGCTTGGGTGCGGACCTAGTCCCAAGCCGAATGCGAAGAAGCCCGCCTCATCGTGCCCGCGATAGATGATGGGCAGCATGAACGCCTTTAAGTCCTTCAGGCGGCAGACATATTGACGGCGGCCGCCGCCTTTTCGATGACTTGAGAGAATTCGGCGAAATAACTCGCATGTGTCGCTGCATCGGGATTCCTCGAGATGCGGGAGAGTTCGGCCGCGGCCAGCTGCAACTGGCCGGCCCGGGTCAGCGTTTTGACGGCATGCAGGCATGCCCATGTATTCAAAGGTTCCAGTTTGGGGATGTACTTGGCCAGCGCCAATTCCGCCGCGAAGAAGTTCAGTGACTCCGTCAGGCTCCACAAAAACAGCAGATCGATCTTCTCGAAGTCTCGCGCGGTGCAACTCGCCAGTTCGGCTGCCGCGCGGGCGGAATCGCCGTGCGCATTGGCGATCAAGGCTGAGTAGAAATGGCTGGATTGGCCGGTCTTGGCGAACACCCGCGAGAGAAACAGGGAGGAGGGTCGGCGGGAATGGCTCATACGCAGTATCAGGCTGCGAATCATGTGATCGTCGTAGGTTTTCGAGCCTCTGCGCGATTGTCGGATGATTTGGCGGAAGTCGCGCGCGGTGGGTGGCGTCGTCGTGCGGCACAGGTTGATCAACGTGGACGCGCCCCGGCCTTCCGTCAGCACGCGGATGGTATCGTGCATCGAGAAGGGCACCAGGACGGGATGGACTCCGTCGAATTGCCCCAAGATGGCTGCGTGACGTGCGTCAGCCGGCTCCCTCGGATCGTAGAACATGAACGAGTGCTTGCAGACATCCGTGGGCAGCATGTGCACGCCGTTGCCGAGTGTCGCATCGAAGTAGAGCGTCGTGCGGGTATCGAACGAGCCACAGTCCTTGGGATCGATGGTCCACTGTGGGCAAAAACATAGCGCGATATCGGCATGGAGGCGCGCGGAGAACTTCATCGCACCAAAGCCGCCCTGGCTATGTCCATAGGTGACGACCCGTCGACCGGCGATTTGCGCGAGCACCGCGGGGATTATTTGCTCCATGTCGTGTGGGGGATACCAATTCGGACGGGGTGTCACGATACCGATAGCAGAGACGCCGAGCTTCAGCAAAAACTCGTCGCCCCAAAACTGTGTGCCGTTGCGGACGAAGCCCATCTCGTTGAAGGTCACGACGACGGTATCACCACCGAGGTCCTGAGAAATCGCGGTGACGTGCTCGGTTGACGCGATGATGATTTTGTTGGCCACGTGCGATCCTGTTTATTTGCTGCACAGGATGGCGTGTCGCAGTTCGAAATGTCAACGGCTACCACGCACTTTGTGCGATTGCGGATATCGCGATGCGGCATGCCAGAAGCGGTATTTTGCACGGCGTTGACGGGTCGCGCGGTCGGGCATATTGCAGTCCTAACGCCAAAAGACCTCAAGAAGCATGGATCCAGTTTCCGACGCGATTCTCGGCGACTCACCGCCGTTGCCCGGCGCGAGTTCGCTGCTGGCTTTGTGCGCCGTGGCAACGCGGTTGGGGGTCGAGGTGAGCATGGAGCAGCTGCGGCGGCGGTTTGCGCTCGATGCTGAGGAACCCGATGTCGATACATTGGTGGCGATTGCGCGCGAGTTGGGCCTGGAAGCCAAGGCCGTCAACATGTCCTTTCATGAGCTGCCCAAGCTTGCACGTGCCCTACCCGCAATCCTGCGCGCCAAGACCGGCGGTGCACTGATCCTGGACGACGCACGCTCGGATCCCGCGAAAGGCACGGTGGCGGTCATCCGCGATCCGAGTGCGGGACCGGAAGCCATATTCGCCATCGATGAGCTGCATCTGGCGGAGGTCTGGGAAGGCGAGGTGATCCTCGTCAAACGGATTCATGGCGCCGGCGACGAGCAGCGTCCTTTTGGGTTGAGTTGGCTGATCGCTCAGGTGGTCCGGGAAAAGAAGCTGTTTGGGGACATCGCATTGGGCGCCTTGGTCAGCACGGTGTTCGCGCTGACGCCTCCCTTCATTTTCATGATCGTGCTGGATCGGGTCCTGACCAACCGCTCCAATTCGACCCTCAACGTGCTGATCGGCGCGCTGCTGCTGATGCTGTTGTTCGAGACAGTGCTCATGTACATGCGCCGGCTGCTCACGTTGGTGGCCACCACGCGCATCGATGCCCGCCTGAATTTGTACATGATCGACAAGCTGCTCAAGCTCCCCATGGACTACTTCGAGCGGGAGCCGACGGGGCGAACTCTCGGCAAGCTCGGAACGGTGTGGAAGATTCGTCACTTCTTGACGGGGCAGCTGTTTGGCGCGTTCTTGGACGCCGTACCGCTCGTCGGCCTGGTGCCCGCCATGTTGATTCTAGACTGGCGATTGGCACTGATGGCGTTTGCCCTTGCCGGCTGCATCTTCGTGATCGTGATGATATTCCTGCCTCGCATCGGTCTGTTGGATCGCGCAGCGGTGATGGCGGATCATGCCAAGAGCTCGCATCTGGTCGAAACCATCTATGGCATCCGCACGATCAAGTCCCTCGCGCTCGAAGGGCGGCGCCGCAAGGAATGGGATGTGCGGGTGGCCAATTCTACGGCGGCGCAATATGCGCTCGGCTCGATGAGCAACTATCCGCAGACCTTGTCGCTGCCGTTCGAGCGGCTCATCTATTCGGGTTGCCTGGCGGTGGGCGCTTACATGGCACTGGTGAGTCCCGGCTCGATCGACCCTGGCGCGTTGGTGGCTTTTTCCATGTTGTCCATGCGCCTGGCACAGCCATTGGTCAGGATAGCCCACCTGCAGCAGGACCTGGCCGAGGTTCGGGGAGCGATTGGCGAAGTGGCGTCGATCATGAATGTCGCTCCCGAGGAAACCCGCACCACGGGTTTGAAAATGCCCATCAAGGGGGAAGTGACTTTCAAGGACGTGCGCTTCCGCTATGCGCCGGGCGCGCCTTATGCATTGGATGAAGTCTCCTTCACGGTGCCTGCCGGCACCATGCTCGGCATCATGGGCAGAAGCGGTTCGGGTAAGACCACCGTGACGCGTCTGTTGCAGCGTCTGAACTCGAGCTACGAGGGCATGATCAAGGTCGACGGCATGGATCTGCGCGAGATCGACCTGATGCATCTGCGTACCAATATTGGTGTTGTGCCGCAGGATAATTTCCTGTTTTCCGGCTCGATTCGCGACAACATCGCCATGGCTCGGCCGGACGCACGGTTCGGCGACGTGGTGCGCGCCGCGCAGCTTGCGGGTGCCGAAGAGTTCATCGAGCGATTGCCGCGCGGCTACGATACGCAGCTGGAGGAAGGCGCCACCAACCTGTCCGGCGGTCAGCGGCAACGACTCGCCATTGCACGAGCATTGCTGATCGATCCGGCGGTACTCATTCTCGACGAAGCCACCAGCGCGCTCGACGCGGAGAGTGAAGCCATCGTCAACGCGAATTTGAAACGCATCGCGAAGGGTAGGACGGTACTGTCGATTTCACACCGGCTGTCCATGCTGGTGGAGAGCGATGCCATCCTGGTGCTCGAGCGCGGGCGATTCTATGACCTTGGCACTCACGAAGAACTGCTGCAGCGTTGCGATATCTACAAGCATATGTGGTATCAGCAGAATCGCCATCTGGACCCCCATTCAGCCGATCTGCCCTTGGTGATCGCCAGTGGTGGCAAGCGATGAGCGGGCAAGTCGCAGCGCCGGCTCGTCGAGCGGTCTCGCGTCGTGGCAGCAGTGTCGTCGGCGATGTCGTCGGAGCATTCGAATCCGAGACGGCGTCGGTCCTGCTACGGACCGCGCCTCTCAACGAGCACATCATTGTCTACGTGCTCGCTGTCATGGTGGTGGTGGCTTTGGGCCTCATGGCGGTCGTCAAGCTGGATAAGGTCGTGAACAGCAAGGGCAGTATCGTGACGGCGGCCGGATCGATCTACATCTCGCCGTTCGACACCGGCATCGTGCGCGAAGTGAAGGTAAAAGCCGGTGAGGTGGTCAAGAAGGGGCAGACGCTGGCGGTCCTCGATCCGACGTTCACCCACGCCGATCTGAAACAGCTACAGGAGCGCTACGACAGCGATGGAGCCGCGGTGGCGCGCGAGGAGGCGGAATTGGAGGGACGGCCTTACGTCTATTCGCGCACGGATCCCTACCAGGCCACTCAGGGCGGCATCTGGCAAAAGCGCCGGTCGGAGTACCAGTCGAATCTCGCCAACTTCGACAGCCAGATTCACGGCATCGAAGCGCAGATCGCCCAATTCCAAGCGGACGTCGACAAGTACGGCAAGCGCTTGAAACTCGCGGGTGATCTGGAAAAAGTCTATCAGCCGCTGCTGGAAAAAGGCTATGTGTCCAAGTTGCAGCTGATGCAGGCGACCGATGGCAGCACTGAAATGAGCCGCTTGCTGGACGATGCCAGCAATCAGGCCACGCAATTCCGCCACACGTTGGCGGCGGTCAAGGCCCAGCGTGAGGCCTTCGTTCAGAAATGGCAGTCCGATACCGGCGCGCAACTGGTCGCGGACCGCAACGACTTGGATATCACGCGGCAGAATCTCGCCAAGGCGCAAAAACTGAGCGACCTGACCACGCTCGATGCGCCGCAGGACGCGGTGGTGCTGCGCGTCGGCAAGGTGTCCACCGGTTCGGTGGCCACCGGTGGCGGCTCTCTCAATACCAATCAGGAACCTTTGTTCACTCTCGTACCGCTCGACGCACCGGTCGAGGCCGATGTGAACATTGGCGCCGCCGATATCGGTTTCATCAAGGTGGGAGATCCCGTGCACCTGAAGCTCGATGCCTACCGCTTCATGCAGCATGGGACAGCGCAGGGTGTGGTGAGCTCGATCAGCGAGGGCTCGTTGACGACCGATGAAAACAATTTGAGCGTCGAGCCTTATTTCAAGGTGCGCGTGGCGATCAAGGAG
>Ga0116227_10011219_pt1 | contig 15159 bp, 16 predicted proteins | sample S1TSphgellanicum_FD_89693 | JGI IMG/M metagenome (GOLD analysis project Ga0116227, IMG submission 89693) | Host-associated microbial communities from peat moss isolated from Minnesota, USA - S1T2_Fb - Sphagnum magellanicum MG | ecosystem: Host-associated > Plants > Peat moss > Unclassified... | reverse complement strand
GCCATCAAACGCCAGATGTACGGGCGCGCCAAAATCGACCTACTCAAAGCTAGAGTTATGGCGCCAGCATGACCTGGATTGCACGGAATTTGAGTCAGACCCCTTTTTGCACGCCGATCCACAGCCGAGCCATGCCGCAAGCTCGCGACCTCGCTTGAATCCTGTGCCATCGGGGGAGCAAATCAACGGCTCGCAACGCCGAAAGACAACTAGTCGATCATGGGCATGCGCCACAGCCTCCTCAAATTCCGCGTCGCCGGTTTTACGCGCCTTCATCAAGAATAAAATGCCGGCCCTGCCTGCCACATCGTAATCTGCAGCGGGTAGCATTCATTGCGCCAAACTCTCACGCCCAAAATATAAAATGTATGATACAGTCGGAGCCTGGTAACCTTGACACCCAGTAGAAGCTGCGCCACGTTGCATGGAGAAACCTTCAGATGCAGAACCAAGATGTGGAATATCATCTCTCGGGACAATCGTTTGCGGACGACCTTCTGGTTGAAACGGTGAAAAATGCAGCTGCTATTCCATTCTATAGATCATATTGGGAAGGCAGGAGCTATAATAGCATAAAGACCACGGAAGACCTTAACATTCTTCCGCTTTTGAAAAAGCCAAATGCACTTGAGTTTTTGCAAACTTTTGAATATACAGAAATACCCGCGTTACTCTCCCATTCATCCGGCACTGAAACCGGCACGATTACCACTCGCTGCCGGTCGCTCTCGGAACTGAAGGCGTTATGGCAGGTACGCGATGTTCCGCTGCCGCGCGATCAAAATGGCTCGATACCTCTCGTCATGTCCGTAGACGGAGCTAATCACGGTCAAACGATGCCAACGCCTGCCGCCCGGTTCGGACTTAAAGCGGTTGGGTTTGACCATGCAGTTGTCAGCCACGTGGCTCAACAGATAATGCGGGACTATAGCATCCCTGGAGTTAGTAAGCGTGTGCGTGCAATAGATGCGCCGTTAGGCTTCATAAAGCTCCTAACATTTTACCTACTACGTCATAACATTGATCCATCGAAAATTGGATTGGAACTAATATCAACCTATGGGGAGTACGTAACACCAGATTGGTCGCTAAAACTCGAGAGATTATGGGGCGCGGCTCACATTGACAGATATGCGACATCTGAAACTGTAGGTGGGGCGCGCCGATGCCGCCGGTGTGGCTGGTACAACTTCTTTCCAGAATGCTGGCCAGAAGTGGTAGAACCTTTTTCCGATGAACCGGTAAATCAAGGAGTAGGTCTACTCGCCCTCACTGAACTCTTCCCCTTTTCGCAACTGCAACCAATGATCCGGTTTGTCCCAGGGGACTTAGTCGAGATTCGAAATTTCGACTGCGACGGCGCGGCAAACCAGACTTTCCGCCTCCTCGGGAGGATGGATAGGGCCCTCATAAGCGAACGCTCGGGTCAACCCTTTATTGTACTCTATCCCGCGGAAGTTGCTTCGGTACTCGACGCCCGACCGGAATTGCTCCGCGAGGAAACATTTCATACACTTACGCTTGACCAGCATACCGCCGATGTGGCGGCGCCGTACGCTGAACTGGAAATCGAGCAAGGATGCTCCGGCCCGACCATCGTGATATCGGTTGTGCCGAAATTCTCCGCCGTGTGTTTCCCCGACGCAGCGATGTCGTTGAAGTGCGACATCACGAAGGCCCTCCTTAAGACATGTTCTGGACTTTCAGATTGCCTAAATTTTGGATCGCATAATCTGAGGATCGATCTCCGAGCGGACCCTTCCAATATGCGAGGTTATCTGGCAAGCTAGTTCCCGATCAACGAAGGAGTGCGAAATGGCCGATGACAACATTATTGCTCTGGCACATGTTCTTGATACTGACAAGCTTCGCGAGAAATACCAAGAAGCTCTGGCAAGCGGTTGTACCCCCGCGTTTGCAAGGAGTTATGTGCTCGAAGTCGCCCAAACGATGGCCGTTGCGGAGGCTGGCGCGCTGTCCTTGACGCCTGGCGTGATGGAAGCCACGCTTTCACAGGCCAACGTATTTTAATCTAGCTTTCTGCGGCCGGTGCCTTGCGATGTTGGGTCAAAAGAGTGACTCGCCACCTCGAGTTACAATTCGAGAGCGTGCGCTGATTGCAACGAGTTGAAATATTTGTTTGATCGAGAGCCTGCAATCGACTTTCCTTTCGCAACTCCCATTGTGAGTTGCGTCGTCGCTTCATGGCCTGAGATCAATCCGCTTTTGACTGAATGCATATTTCTGCAAGAACAATGCTCTGCCGGCATTCGACGTAGTAATGTTGGGTCTTGGCACGGCCATCCAAATATCTTTGACGCTCAAGGCGAAGCCGTAGAACGACTGAAGTCTGCGATATATTTAGCCATCGGGACGTTAAAGTGGGGTGGTTCTGCTGCGAGCCACACGATGAGCGTTGAATTGGAGGGATGGGGGCTGGTTGTCCGAGCAGGCGGCTATAGCCGTTTGCATGTTCATCCTGGCTGGTCACTTTCAGGCGTGTACTATGTCGACGCGGGAGATGTTTTAGATGATAGACCTGACAGTGGACTCTTGGAGTTCGTTGACCCTAGGCCGGCCGCTGAAACCGATCGTATTGCCTGGTTGACTGGCGCTGGACGGGAGGTGATACTGCCTCGTCCCGGATTGCTTGTGATTTTCCCAAGCTGGCTAGCTCATTATGTCAATCCCTACCAAGGGATCCGACCTCGAGTGTCCATCGCATTCAATGCGAGGATTAAGTCCATCGACGGCCAAAATCGGGTGTCCGAGGTTTGAAAATCTCATAAAAACGAGGCGCCAAAATGAGTTGATGCTTTTCTTCCATATGTGTGCATTCATAGGTCATCTCGACGATATTCGGTCGTGAATCTTTGTGTCTGGGGGGACGAGTGGAGGAACAGATATTCGACCGCCTTTGCGTCGATGCATGGAGAGAGGAGTATTCTGAAGATCGCGCGCGTGTCGCAGCGAAGAAAATCGTAGATATTGCATCACTTTCTTCAGAGTCTCAGGTTCTTGATTTTGGCTGCGGTGCTGGGGGGATTTCCAAGGAATTAGCGTGCTTAGGCCTTCAAGTTACGGGTATCGACCGAAGTCGTGCAGCCATTGCCGAGGCAAAACATGACGCACATCCACTCTGCACCTTTGTGGAAGCGGATTGGCGCGGCTTCTCGCCGGCAGACGAGTTCGATTGCGCGCTGTTTTGGGGTACCACGCTATGCTCTGGCGAAGAGGCTGACCTCGAGAGTCTTCGTACCGCCCGCCGATGCCTTCGCGAAGCAGGCCTTCTCATTGTAGAAATGCGGCATTGGGATCGCATGGTCCGGCGCTTTGAAGCGCGATCAGAGCGGCGCTCCCAAGATTGCGTGCTCGTGGAAAACCATGTCTATGACCCGCTGACAGGAGTGCAATCCACCGAGGAATGCTTTTCTTTCGGCCAGAGCAGGGTGGAGCGGCGCTATCAAACCCGGCGTTATTCCTTCGCGGAACTTCGCGGCATGTGCCTGCGGGCTGGCTTCGACACCGTTGAAGGGTTCGATGAAACAGGCGCTGGTCTTTCAAACCAGAGCGAGCGCGCTGTCTTGCTCGCGCGGTCAGCCGTGGGGCCGCAATGACGTTCCCGATAACCCTGCGGGGTGCGCTCTCTGCTGATTATGTGGAACGGTGGCGCCGCTATTATGTCGAGCGGTCGGATCGGAACCGTAGGCGCGAAGACGGCATCTGGCGGCGCACTCAGGAACCGTGGAACGCTGCCGAGTCCGGTTGGCAAAATCCGACGGATCGTCGGCGCCGCATCGTTCACTATACACACGAATATGACCTACAGAATCGAGATGGCAGGGCTGAATTGCTGTTCCGCAATGCTTACGTTTATTTTTCCTTGTCGCTGCCGGAGGAGGAAATTGCGTCCGACCTCAGTCGCGTGACTACTGCGTTGCAGCGCGGGGGGTGGCGACTCGACGCTGGCAAAGGTCCAACTGGACTGTGGCGGCTAGGTGACCTTGTTTGCTCGCTTTCCTATATGGATCGTCACCCTGAGGATCTCCTTGCCGGCAGAAACCTTCCAGAGACATATCGTACCCTCGACGTCACCCTTCGGACCCAAGACTTCACCTCACTGGACGAGCGACTTCCCTGGGACGTCCTCGCCCAGGGTATGCGATTGAAGGATGAAAGGGAGCGGCCAACCTATGTGCAGGACCTTTCCGCATTAACTCAGCTCAGCCCTTTTCACGTAGAACTTGGTTGTGGTGCCTCGATCGAGGCCGGCGTGCCAGCGCTGCACCACTTGCACGAGCTCTACCGGGTGACGGATTCCAAGACGGGGCGCTTCATCTTTGGCGGCGACCAAGACGACCTGATTGAGCGACTGCTGATGCGCCCGACTGCCGAATTCACAGCACTCGCTGAACTTTTCGGTGCGGCGTTCGTCGCCGAACCGACGCCGGCTCATCGGGCCTTGGTGGCATTGCGAGACGCTGGTCACCTTGTGGGCCCGATAATGACCAACAATTTTGATGGGCTCGCACACCGCGTCGGCTTGAGTGAGCACTTTCTGCGTAGGTATGACGAGGTCATCCCCGACGTCGAATTCAGTCCCGAGGCAAGGAGTTTGCTCGTCATCGGGAGTCATGCGGACCGCCGCCGTGTCCAGGCTCGAGCACGAGCGCGCGGACTCAAGATCGTTTACCTCGATCCTGAGGGTTACCGGATCGATGGGCGATTCATCGAATATCCTCTCGAAGGCCCGCGCGACGGCGACAGCGTGTGTCGCAAAACGGCCATTGAGGGATTGGCGGGTCTTTGTTCAATGCTGGAGATTCGCCCGTGATTCCCGTGACTCTCCTCAAGCCCGTGGCGATCTCGTTTAAGCAGATCGACGTAGAGCAGGACATATCTTTGGTTTTGGCTGGGTGGTGGGAGAAATTCGCTGATGCCAATCCAACCCTGTTCAACGGGCCGCTCGTCGGATGCTGTTCATGCGCGCTCGATGACGACGGTGCCGTGACCCTCGAATGGTATGTGACCTCATACGCTCATTATCTTCAGCGCAAGGCAGTGGCTCCGGTCACGGAGCCCGCGAGCGCTCTATATTGTTCGGTGGCGCTGCGCTCTCGGACGGGTGACCTGGTCATCGGTCAGATGTCGGAAACGACCTCCTCCCCTTCAAGGCTGCAGTTGCCCGGAGGGAATATCATTCTCCCCGATCGGGGAGAGCTCTCGCTCGCGCATTGCGTCGCGAACGCGTGTGAAGAGGTGGAAGAAGAAGTCGGTCTGTGCCTAGCCCCCTCCGCCCTTCGCTTCTGGCGGGTGAAAACCGGTGGCACCCAGGATGACATCGGCATCATGTTCGAATGCCAATTGGAACTCACCAACCCCGAGATCTCAGACGTTTTTGAACAACATAAGCAAGCGTTGCGCTCCAAGGGCGAGATCCCGGAGCTTGACCGTTTGTTGCTGGTGCAGCCTGCAAATCTCCATTTGGATGCGTTCGAATGCGTGGACTATCTGCCGGCGGTCGCCCTGGCCCTCGCGAATGAGCGAGACTGAGCGGTGTGCGCGCACCAAACAGTTCTGTTTCACACCCACGGCCTCGGACCGTTCGATTTCTCAGCACTGGACGAAAACAGCCTGCCAGCGCTGAATCGCATCGCCGCGAGCAGGAACGTGCTTCTGTGCCCAACCATCTATCTCACCGCAGATCGTGTCGCCGCCTTTGAAAATTTGCTCGGATCTTACCACCGACGCAAGGAAAGTGGAGAACTCGAAAACATCCTCGGTTTTGCAGTGGAGGGCCCCGTGCTCGGCCCAGACGGAGGAACTCCTCAAGGCACCATTTGGCGTCCCAGTAAGCCACAGTGGCACCGCATAACGGGATGGTGCTCGCTGGGGCTCAAATATATCGTCATTGCACCGGACATCCTGTCGCTGGGCGACGAGGTGGATCGGGGCTTCTCTTTTGCGGACTTGCTCTCACTCATCTACGCTTCATCAGGCCGCGTCGCACTCGGCCATTTTGGCGAAAGGTCACCTGAAGTTTCGGCCCAGCGTTTCGAGGAGGTTCTCGCCTACATTGAGAGCGGCTACGAGCCGTCGCAGTATTTGATCCTGACGGACCATCTCTTTAACGATATGCCGCGAGCGTTTCAGCACGCGTTTCGCACCCCGGGCGAACGAGCGCGGCGGGCTAACGAATTGGCAGCGCAGCCGATGGAGCCTTGGCAGACCTCAACACTTTCTACCCAGTTGGGACCAGTTCCCGCAGCTATGCTGTTGGCCGCGCGAGCCCGGCGACTGACGCCAGCGCTTAACTTCGACGGTGGGCACGTGGACCTCGAAATCTGTCGTTTAACGGTCGAGTTCCTCGGAGCCGATCGCATCATCGCCATCACGGATCACACCGAGACTCTCACGCTTGCAGAGGAGCCGCTCGTCCGAGACGAATATACCCGTCTGCTCTACCGTTCGGACGGAGTCCTCGCGGCGAGTTCCGTGACGCATGAAGAGCAACAAAGGAACATGCGCTTAATCGGGATGACTCCCGACGCCATCTGCCTCGTGCAATATGAAACCCCGATCGCCGCGTTGCGGTTCAAACCGCGTCGACGCCTGAGCATGCCAGCGTGAACCTAACTTGGTCAGCACCCATGCTCGAGCGCGTGTTGCAAGCTGCGTCCTCGCCACGGTCTTCGATCAAGGCCGATGTAGGGATCATCCTATGTGCCGGCTCGGGCCATCGGATGGCGCCTCTCACCGACACGATGCCGAAGCCGCTCCTCCCGGTATTGAACTGCCCGCTTATGTGGTGGAGCATGTCGCGGCTGCACAACGTCGTGGAGCAGGTGCGAATCAATACGCATCATCTTCAGGCGCTTTTCGCACCGATCGAGGCGATTGCGGGCCAGGCTGGGATCCCATTCGCCAGCGTGCAGGAGACTCGGCTCACAGGCCCTTTCGGCGGGATGCTCGCCTGTTGCAAATCGATCAATCTGCCCGAGCACGTGATCATACTGGCGGGGGACGGCTTTTACGAGACTGACTTCGCAGAGCTGCTCGCCACCCATCGCGAACTTGGCGCCGATCTCACAATAGGCGTCAGCCATGTTCCAGACGGCTCGCGCTACGGAATACTTACGTCGTCCGATGGAGGGAGAGTCGTGCAGATGCGCGAAAAGCCACCGGGCATTGGACCGACGAAGCACGCAAGCTGCGGCGTTTATGTCGTCTCCGCGCGCGTCGTTACTAGGTTCACAGATCAGGCCTTGGAGCTTGATTGGGTCGATGTCGTCCAGGTCCTGCTCGACGAAGGCTATGACGTTCGAGAAGCAACCATCGAAACGTGGCATGATTCTGGTACACCGCAGGATCTCCTGTCGCTCAACTTAGCCATGTTGACTGATGAACGGCTGAACATGGTCGCGGAGAGGCTCGTTGATCCTGCCGCCTCCTTATGGTGTCAGGGCGAACACTCCGTATCGGGCGAGGCCCGGTTTCGCGGCCATGTGCTGCTGGGGCCGTCTGTCGTCGTCGAGCCCGGCGCATCGATCTCCAATGCGGTCGTCGGATCGGGTGCACGCATCGGGCGCGGCGCGGAGATTGACAATGCGCTGATCCTTCCTGGCGCTCATGTTCCTCCAAATGTTCGCGTCTCAGACGCCGTCTGGTTCTGAAATGCGCGTGCTGTTCATGGCCTCAACCTTTCATCCGAAAATCGGTGGCGCCGAAACTTATGCGCTCAACCTCACCAGAGGTCTGGCCGCGCTTGGACATAAAATCGAGATCGTCACCGATTGCTTTCCGGGCGAACCCGTTAGCTCGGAGCTGTCGACGAATGTCTCATTGAAGCGCCTGCATCGCTATCGTGACCGAGCCGACGCGCAAGAAATCATCCTTTGGGAGGAGATGGCATTCGGCCTGCTTCCGGAACTCGCCGAGATTGCTGCGGCGTTCCGTCCGGAAGTCATCATGTCGAACAGTCTCGACCTGTGCGTTCCTGCAAAGCTTACCAGCCTGACAACCGGCGCGCCCTGGGTCGCGACTTTTCACGAGCAGGCTCCCGAACGCGAACCGATGGGAGAGTCGACACTTCATTTGGCATATCGGCTACTCGATCCGGATGCGGTGATTGCCGGATCCCGCTTTTATTTCGCCCGAGCTGAGAGATTCGCACGACCAGATCGCTGCCACCTTATCTATCACGGGATCGACACGGAGCGATTTCGCGCGCTGGACACAACGGCCGAAGTTCGGGAGAGATATGCCATTGTGTCGGACGCGATGCTGATTATCTCCCTTGGCCGCTTCAAGACGAGAAAGGGCTTCCTCGACCTGATCCGGGCGTTCGCGTTGCTGAAACAAGGCGGCAGGCACATAGAATTGATCATCGCTGGCAGCCTGAACTCAGCGAGTGCGGGCTATCTCGACGAGATGCGATCACTTATCGCTGCTTCAGGACTTAGTGACTGCGTGCACATCGAAGACGTGCTCACGCACGACCGGGTTGCGTGGCTTCTGTCCGGCGGCGACATCGTCGTCCAGGCGTCGTTGGAGGAAGGCCTCGGCCTCGCAGTAATCGAGGCCATGGCTTGCGGCCGTCCGGTGGTCGCGACCCGCATCCCCGCACACACCGAGATCATCGATAGTGATGGTGTCGCGCTTCTGGTTGAACCGGGTGAACCTGGCGAGATTGCAATCGCGCTGACCTCGTTGATCGATGAACCTCGGCAGCGCCGGCGCTTGGGTGAGCGTGCCCGGGCGCACGTGGTTCGAAAATTCTCACGCGACACTATGGCTGCCTCCACCGCGCACCTGTTGGAGTCGGTCATCAGAGGGCGAAATGGCCATGGCTGATGATCGCCTCTTGTGGTGGAACGGCGCCCTCGTTCCGTGGGACACTGCCAGCGTGCACGTGACCTCGGAAACGGCCTTGCGCGGACTGAACATATTCGAGGGACTACGCGCCTATTGGCGTCCAAGCGAGGAGTGCTACGCCATCGTCGCACTTGACGAGCATTTGGATCGCCTCGAAAACTCGGCACGGCTGCTTCACTTTCCCATTGCTGACCTGCGACGCTCATTGGAGCGAGGGGTCCGCGAGTTGCTTCTCGCCATCCCATCACCTTCCGGTCTCTATCTTCGGCCCACCATCTATGTGGACGCGGGTGGGTATGAGATAGATCCCAAGCTGATATCGGTCGGTGCCTTCATCAGTTGGCGCCGGGCCGAAGCGCGTCGGGATCGTTCGCTTCGCTGCGGTATTTCGAGCTGGCGTCACATCCCGCCGGAGTCGCTGCCGAGCCTCGCGAAAATCGGCGCGAGCTACACCGCCTTTCGATTTGCGCGCCTCGAGGCAGTTTCGAAGGGATTCGACGAAGCCATATTGCTGAATTCGAAAGGCGAGATCACCGAGACTCCCGGCGGGTCCATATTCGTCCTGAATGGACGCACCTTCACGACTCCGTGTCTAGATGCTGGAATATTACCGAGCATAACCCGTCGGATCGTCCTCGAATTCATCTTGCCCGAACTGGGTTACGCCGTCGAGGAGCGTCCACTCACCCCGGAACAATTGCGAAATTCGGACGCGGCAATGATTGTGGGCACGCTCGATGAAATCTCCGCGATGATCTCGATCGATGGTGACGGGTTTCGTGGCCCGGACTCTGCAGCCAGTTCGATCGCCGAAGTGGCGCAGCTCTATCATTCCCTCTGCAATGGGACACGACCAAGCGGCCTTATGCAGCTTGTGATGGTGGAACCGCGGGTGTGATGAGCCGACCCCTGATCGTCTTCGACGTCGGCTCGACTTTGATCCATCCGAACTTTGGCAAACTCGCGGATTGGTTAGCCGGGAGGACCGGGGTCTCTATGGCGCAAGATCATGTCGAGCGGGCATTTCGCCAGGCGCTGGCTGGAGATCCGTTTGCAGCCGGCGATGAGGATCGCAAAGGTGAGGCATTCTTTACGCTTTGCAGGTGCTCGGTCTCGCAACGCGGGCATTGGCACTCTTGGTGGCGAGAGATCGTCCAGGCCGGCGGCGCCGGCTCCTGGCTCTACAGCATAGTCGACGTCGATGCGACGGCCATGCTTGAACGGTTGAGATCATTCGGTTGTCGGCTGATCGCGGCATCGAATAGTAACGGTACGCTGCGTACGGAGATGGAGTCTCACGGCCTAGCGACCTTTTTCGAGGCGACGTTCGATTCGACCGATTTCGGTTTTGCGAAACCTCAAGCCGAGTTCTACACGCACATCCTGTCGGCGGTCAGGGCACACACTTCCTTCCATGTCGGCGATGACCTGGTGAACGACTTTATTGGACCACTGGCGGCCGGCTTCGACCGCGCGCTGCTATATGATCCGGCGAACATTTATGTCGGTCTGCCCTCCAACGCCAAGTTCGGTCGACTGTCGGAGCTCGACTCTCTGCTGGACGCACTACTATGATCCGGGATCGTCTAAGCGACCTGCAATTTGCACTCAGATTGGCGGATATTGCGAATGACATCTGCCTGCGAAATTTCGGCCTGCCCACCGAGCCTGAGCGCAAAACGGACGGGTCGCCGGTCACGGCAGCCGACGTGGAAATCGAACGCGAAATTCACGCATTGGTGCGCGCTGAACGGCCTGGCGACGTCTGTTTCGGCGAGGAGTTGTCGGACCATACGCTTGGCATTCAAGTCGATACTCCCACCTGGATTATCGACCCGATCGATCACACCCGGCATTTCGTGCGTGGCGATCCCAATTATGCTTCGCTGATCGCGCTCGTGGCAGATGGCATAACACAGGTCGCCATCGTGTCCGCACCAAGTCTCGGCATGCGCTGGACCGCCATTCGAGGCGGCGGCGCCTTTGAAAATGGCGTCCCTATCTTCGTGTCCAAGATTGAGGAAATCGGCAGCGCTTATATCGCCCTTGCTGGCCTGCGCGAATGGATCAACCACCATGATTGGCCCAGCCTTTCTGCCTTCCTAAATCGGTTCGCTTATGTCCGCGGAACCGCCGGCGGCTTTCTCCCGGCGATGAAGGTCGCGAGCGGACAGCTGGACGTGTTCATCGAGCCATGGGGCGCCTTATGGGATCATGCGGCCCTGGCGCTCATCATTGAGGAGGCCGGAGGAAGCGTGTCCACGCTAGGCGGGAAAGCCGCCACGGGCGGCTCTCTGCTTGCCACTAACGGCGTCCTGCACGATCGATTGTTGGATCATTTCGTTTAGCTTCAAGGGAAATCCTATGCGGCCGGAAATAGACCTCAGGTGGATAGAGTATTTCCGGAGGAACGGGTTTCCTGCGGCGCGTGGCTTGTCCTCGGGCATGGAAGGCGCGGTCTATTCGCTGGTAGAGAACGAGCTCGTCGCGAAGGTCTGGCTAGGTCGTAACAATTCCGAACTTCGCCGACTCAAGACCTTCTGCGATGCACTGAAACCCTCGGGAGGGGCTATCCGCACGCCCGAAATCGTGGACATCAAGCTCGTCGACGGCGTGCCCATTACGTTCGAACGGTTTCTGAAGGGCGATCCCCTTCAGACCCGCCTGTCGGAGGATGCCTCTCACGCCGACCCTTTCGCCGTCACAGCACTAATTACCGTGTTGGAGTTCCTGAGAACTGTACCTCCACTCCCGGCCTTTCGAACTCTGGCGGTGCTCGACGAAAGTGGGTCACCCTGGAGGGGCGCGACGACTTGGGGCGACGCAATCGGGTCGTTGATTGAGAGACGGATGCAACATTACGGCAGCCAGCTGCAAAACGAGCTGCCCGACCTTGATCGTATCAGAAAGGGCGTGCGGGGCTTTTTGCGAACGCGTGAAAGCGTTGCGATGTCCCTCGTTCACGGAGACCTCTGCGGCGCAAACATCATGGTCGACGATGGCGATCGGGCGCTTTCCGTGTTCGACTTCGGCTTCATGACGACGGTGGGTGATCCTTTGTTCGATGCCAGCATATCGAGCGCCATTTTCAACATGTACGGGCCGCATGCACGCCAGATCGATGATGAGGTTACCGATGCCGTGGTAGCGGCACTTGGCTACCCCCGCTCGGCGCTCCTCGCATATCGAGCCGTCTACAGTCTGATCACGAGCAACGCATATTCAGCGACAGGCGAAGACGGGCACTTCCAGTGGTGCGTCAAGATGCTGAAGAGGGAAGACGTTCGCGCTTCGATCGGTTTGTGACCGTGCTTTTAGAGACGCGCGAACAGCGGGAGGCAGCACTATACAGGTTCGATAGTCGCGGCTATTGGATTCAGCGCGGATTTCTCGATCTCCACCAGTTGGAAGATGCTCGGGAGCGCCTCGCGCAGCTTCCCGTGGCACAGGATGCCTGGCATGAGGGCCAGGAGCGTGCATCGAGCATTCACCTCTCTCCGGGGTTGCTGACAGTCCTCGGCAAGACCCTGCATCGCCATCCCGCCACGGCTCTAACAATCGGCTACCCGCATCGGCTGCTCGAAAGCTATGCGTTGATCAGGACGCGCGGCCTCCTGGATCTCCACGGTGGCGGCGCGGAGTTCGTCGCGGGAAGCGACGCGAGGGACATTTCAGCACGTTCATGGGCTATCGCGGGACGCAGTTACGCACTTCGTGTCAAGGTTCTCATCTATCTAGACGATGTCGCTCTGCCCCAGGACGGCTGCTTGACGTATGTTGAAGGGTCGCACAAAGCGGAATTTGCGTTCCATCGAGCCTTTCCTAGCGGCCGACGCCAAGCGGCCGATCTGATGCGCACGATAGAGTTGCGGGCTGGCGATGCGATCTGGCTGAACGAAGCGCTACTTCACGGCGCTGAAAAAAAGGAGTCGCCCTCACCTCGAAGGCTGCTGGCGTACACATTTGGACCCACGTTCATGGCCAGTTGGTCGGACCTCAAGCAGCAGTCGATCCTCTCCGACGGTTACGCTGCGACCGAAACCGAGGCCCCGAACGGGGCCGGCTCCTATGAGTGAGGTTGTGGAGATTGTCACCGCGTGTGACCAGACGTTCCTTCCGGGCCTGAATGCACTACTGAACAGCGTCGCGCGACATGAGCCGAGCAGGACTGTCCACCTTCTCGATTGCGGCATTACTGATCGCGATAGCGCCGAGCTGAGCCGTCGTTTCCCGAACCTTCGAATCCTGACAGTCGATCCTCCGACCGCCTTGCCGGCACCAGGCGTCGGCTCTCACGCCACTTATGCTCGACTCTTCATCGGCGATCTTTTCCGCAATCACAAGCGCATGCTCTACCTCGACGCGGACGTGGTCGTCACATCGAGCCTACAGGCGCTCGATCGCCTAAAGCTTGAGCCATCGCATATCGTCGCCGCCTGCCTGGAGCCCTACACGCCCATGTTTTGCTCCGAAATGGGCGTCGCTGATTTCGAAGCTTTGGGATTTCACGGCAACGAGCCCTATTTCAATGCTGGCGTGCTGCTTGTCGACATTGATCGCTGGAACCGCGCAGGCGTCAAGCAGGAAGCAATTTCCTACCTGAAACGGGATGATCTTCGCTTTGCGCTGTTCGACCAGGAAGCGCTCAATGTGGGACTTGCGGGACACTGGCACAGACTTGATCCCGAGTGGAACGTCAGCAGATATTGGTTGCGTGAAGCAAGGAGGATCGATCGGCCCGACATTTTGCGCGATGCCCGGATCGTTCATTTCCTCTCCCGCGAAAAGCCTTGGTCGTCCCCGGATGCTGTCCACCCGTGGTTGCGCGCACATTACCAGGAATATGCGGGAGCATCACCGCTCGCACCGCCGTTGTCGGTCGCACCGAAGCCGCGCAGCGGTAGCTCCGCCTAGCCATGATTCCAAATCGGATTCACTTTATCTTCGGACTCGAGTCATTCTTTGGCGGCAAGCCCTTTTCCTTCGTGCACTATCTAGCAATCGTCAGCGCGCAGATGGCGAACAGACCTGACGAGATCGTGTTCCATTATGCTCATGAGCCCGATGGAGAATGGTGGGAGCAGGCCAAGCCTCTTGTGCGCCTCAGCCGCGTGTGGGCGCCCACATCCGTTTTTGGGCAGAGGATCGTACACTATGCCCATAAGGCCGACGTTTTGCGGCTGGAGATACTCAGCAGCGAAGGCGGGATCTATCTAGACATCGATACGCTCTGTATAAGATCTTTCGCCCCCTTGTTTGGACATTCCACCGTGATGGGAGTCGAGCCGAATGCGGGGTTGTGCAACGCCGTGATACTGGCTGAGCGGGATGCGCCGTTCGTTAACATGTGGCTGAATGCCTATCGTGATTTCAAGAGCAACGATTGGCGCTCACATTCAGTTCGGCTGCCCTATCTCATAGCCAAATCCCATCCTGAATTGATACATGTCGTGGACGAGTATTCGTTCTTCTTCCCAACCTACGATGACCCGCTATATCTCCTGTTGTGGCGCCCAGCCATTGGTTTGTTGGGCCGGGCAAAGGGATTATCGAAGGGGATCGTGAACGTCCCGTACTATGCCTTTGGGGACTGGCCGGTCCGAATAGCGCACTATCTCCGGGCGCCCTTCCTATCGCGTGAAAAATATCTTGCTCGGCTGCGGCAATCCTACTGCTTGCACCTATGGGAAAGCCTTTGGTGGGAGAAACATTTGAGGGAACTGACGCCCGCCGCTCTCTTCGAGTCCGGTGGCATATATGCGGACCTAGTTTCCGAAATCTGCGATGTGAACCGCCCCGGATTTCCCGGAGGCTCTAACTCCTGAGAGAGTGGAGCCTGTACGAGCAAGACGACGAAGGTTTCACCTGAGGTCCACGATCGGGCGCTGCGGATGGTTTTCGACCACGCGCGTGATTACCCGTCACGCTGAGCTGCGGTGGAACCGATCTCGGAGAAAATCGGCTGCGTGCCGCAGACGCAGAGCAATTGGGTGAAGATGGCCGAGGTCGATAGCGGCAAGCCCATGGGTCCCGACCGAAGTTGCGGACAAGGTGAAGGCGCTGGAGCGCGAGGTCCGTGAACTGCGCCACCCGATCCCTCTTGGTGCCATGCTGGCCGTTGACGTGCACGGCATCGCGAAAACTAAGGCTAACGACCAGTATTGTGGATCGGCGTGCAAAAAGGGGTCTGACTCAAATTCCGTGCAATCCAGGTCATGCTGGCGCCATAACTCTAGCTTTGAGTAGGTCGATTTTGGCGCGCCCGTACATCTGGCGTTTGATGGC
>Ga0116227_10011218_pt1 | contig 15161 bp, 15 predicted proteins | sample S1TSphgellanicum_FD_89693 | JGI IMG/M metagenome (GOLD analysis project Ga0116227, IMG submission 89693) | Host-associated microbial communities from peat moss isolated from Minnesota, USA - S1T2_Fb - Sphagnum magellanicum MG | ecosystem: Host-associated > Plants > Peat moss > Unclassified... | reverse complement strand
TATAACTTATCTCAAGTTTCAACACAAGCCAAAATATCATCTTTCAAAAATCCTCATATAAAAATAGACCTATTATTATTACCTAGGGGCCAAAATCCCTTAAGCTACTATACTCTATAATGAATCTGAACACAACAATATCCTTGCCTTGGTAGGCAAGGCCAACAAATGTACAATATTTGTCACCTTTCATCTCACTCGAGACTCTAAAGGGTACCATCAACCTAGTCTTCACGCTTGACACAACAAACACCCTCAACAAGGTAGATGATCTGCTATAACAATATGGAGTGAGATGCTTAAACCCTAAACCCTAAACCCATCCTTCTGTGAAGCCTCTCCCTCTTCTGTCTCATGATATGTACACACGTTTAGGTTATGATAACCTTGGCCTTGTGCTTTACCATGGGTAAAGCCCAATGGGGCCGTTGGGGGCACAATCCATGAAGCTCATGGACTGTGCCAAGGGAGCATTCTCAAAAATGTGAGGTTGTATTGGGTTGTCATCAAGGCTTCTTTTTGCACCCATCACAAGAAAAAGTCAAAAAAGTTTTTTTCCCATTGAAAAAATGCAACAAAAAAAAGAGAGTTCATCACATGGAAAAGCAAAGAATAAAATAATTCTTAAAAAAATGTAGTAAAAAAAAAACTCATGACACTAATGGATGGGCCAAGGTGACCTGACACCTTCTTGAGTAAGGCCTCTCGAGAGGTTACATCAACTTGGGAAATGTTAAATTTGGAAGTAGAGCCCTTGTTTTCGTTTAATGGATCAATATTTACATTGTTTAAAAGCAACTCATGAAAAGTAAGGGTTTTTACTATCATACCATTGTAAGTGTGGTTCACCCAAGGCTTAAATAAGAAGAAGAAAAAATTATTTTAGTATTATTGTAGTTTATGAAAGGGCATTTTCAAAACAAGCTCCTACAAAGAGCAAGGTTTTTATTTGGTGGAAATTTTTTGCCACTTAGTGATAAAAAAAAATGGGTGCGACTTGTCCGAAGGATTTTTGTGGGAAAAAATTCCCCAAAGTTGCCATATTTTGAGGGGAAAAAAAGTTGATATTGCCAAATTTTGACCATAGGTTCTTGCATGTTGTTAGTATATAGTGGGTTTTTTTAATTTTAAAAAAAAAAAACCTATAGCCAAATTTGGCTAAGTCCTCTTGTGGATGATTGCTAGTCCATTTATCTGATAATTTTTATTTAAAAAACCTTATCAAGAGCTATTTATGTGCTATTTATATAATTTGGAAACTTTAGATGCTTTGATGCAAATCTCATTGTGTGACATTAAGTTGGAGAATATGAATCAAAGGGCAATGTTCAAAGTGTGATGCAACAAGAATTTTTAAAAAAAAATTTAGTTTTAATTAATTATAAAAATTTCAAACTTTTTTTCATATTTGTTAATTTGATGTGCTTAGGTGTTCACATACGTGTGTGAAAGGTCATAATTTTGTTAACTCATCATGTGAAACACATTTGTTACAATTGTCTATCACACCAAAATGTAAAATAAATACTAAATTAAAGATATCCATAAAATGATTAAAGCATAACATGGATACCTTGAGTTTGACCATAAAGGGGGTGAGATTAAAAATAATAATAATAAAATACATTGCATTTTGTGATAATTTGAGTTTCATCCTGTCTTTCTTTCATTTCCTAGCGCTTTCACTTCTGTTGTGCTTACTGCTACCATAACTATTTTGAATTCTCATGCATTAGATATTAAAGATATTTGTAAAGTCATTCTATATTGACCCTGTCTTTGGGCCTCCTTTGACTTTCAAACCCCTCTTTCAACCTCAAATCAGTGGTATCTGCAACGTAAGGAAATTTTTATTAAATATGGGCATGAAATTGCTGACACTCAACATTTAATGCACAAGGTTCGAGAGTAATTATAATAGCAGTACGTGTAGGAGGAATGCAAATATATGTAGCAGCGGTGGAGGCGCTCAGGAAAAAGGGGGTGAAGATGGGATGCACTCAATCTACCCAAGAAAAAAATTGATTGTTTTCTGAGTTTAAACCTGATTCAATAAAAAAAAAAAATTCACTTTACAGATAGCAAAATTTGAGGTTGAAATAAGGGGATCCAAAGGAGGACACAAAAGCAGGTCACTTTATGGATGTCTCTATTGTCGATGTGTCACACTGGGCCCTTGCCATTTAAATTTAAAAGTATTTTAATGCAAAGGAAGAATTATGTAAACTGAAATATTTCACCGTGCAAAAATATAATCTTAAAAAAAAAACCCTCTAAAAGAAAGAAACCAAAATCCTTCAAGATATTATAACTCTATAATAACTAATCTCAAGTTTCAACACAAGCGAAAATATCATCATATTTCAAAAATCCTCATATAAAAATAAACCTATTACCTAGGGGCCAAAATCAGTTAAGCTATTACACTCTACAATGAATTTAAACACAATAAATAAATAAAACTATTAAAATACACCACTGGCTATCACCTTGTTGTCCTAGGCCCCTAACGAAAAGGCACCCAAATAAAATTTTAAAAAAGGGTCACGGGAGCTTTTGCAAGAATCAAGAAGAGTGCAACTTCCTGTGCAACTTCCTTTTGTTGGCTCCAAAGAGCCTTATCACAAACTACTTGTGTGCAGCAAACAGCAACACCTGCCTTGACAGACACTTGGGCATGCCAACGAGTTTCCTTCTCAGTGTCAGATCTTTTGATCCAATAGAGTTATCTGTAAAGTCAGGCGATTAGGGGACGAGAGACTATCAAGTTCTTTATCCAGTTCTTTTCTCCAGGTTCACAGACTCCGGTAGGAAGGAAGGAGATCAGTTTCTTTCTACTGTCACAAGTGTTTCTCTACAAAGAAACAAGCGAACAAAGAAACAAACATTGTTTTGTTTTGTTTTGTTTTTTTCTTGGGGGTGCTCAAGAAGATCTAAGATCACCAATTGTTGTTATGGCGTCTGGTGAGCATCATCTCCCTCCCGTTCCAAGGAGGAAGCTTGGGGGTGCTGAAGGATTGGAAGTCTCAGCTCTGGGTTTGGGATGCATGGGAATGAGTTCATTCTATGGAACTCCAAAGCCTGAGGAGGAGATGATTGAACTCATCAGATATGCTGTGCATAGTGGAGTTACTTTCCTTGATACTGCTGATGTGTATGGTCCTCATACCAACGAAGTTCTCGTCGGCAAGGTGATGAAGCTCAGCTCTCTCTCTCTCTCTCTCTCTTTCTCAACCTTGAAGATCTGCTGTGACCCAAAACCCCAATATCGATAGAAATATGAGGAGTTTTTTCTTCCAGGCATTTTGCTCTTTAGGAACTTCTGGTCCAACATGCCGTTGTTGCAGCAGAGCAACAAACATGGTCGTCAAGTGTTGTTCTTCCCGCAAGACAAACAAAAATTTGTTTCTACAATTTTGAAAGTAATGGTTGGAGGGGGGGGGAGAGCTCATGTGGGATGTGTGGAACATGAAAAACAGGCAGTCAAAGGTATCCCGCGGGAGAAGGTACAAATCGCCACCAAATTCGCAAACGTTATCTCAGCGGATGGGCAATGGGGTGTACGAGGAGACCCAGAGTGGGTGAGAGAATCTTGTGAAGGAAGCTTGAAGAGACTGGGTGTGGATTACATCGACCTTTACTACCAGCATCGCCTTGATCCTAAAGTGCCCATTGAAATCACTGTACGTAGTATGCGACTCCCAGCTTCCAGGTCCCTCATTTTTTGCACAGATTTCCATTGAAGAGATTCAGCTCTGTTAGTTGCAGATCTATATGTCTACCATACAGTTGGTCCTCTACCAGCTAGCCAGCTACATCTGTCTTGAGCACTATTTTGTGGGAAAAAGATCAGACATGGGCTGATTCAAGAATGAAATTATTATGTTGCACAGGTGGGGGAGATGAAGAAGTTGGTGGAAGAGGGGAAGGTGAAGCATCTAGGGTTGTCTGAAGCTTCTGCTTCTGAGATCCGCCGTGCACACAAAGTGTATCCCATCACTGCTGTGCAAATGGAGTGGTCCCTCTGGTCCAGAGATTTGGAAGAGGACATTGTTCCTACTTGCCAGTAATAACATACACCATGACTCAAAATTCTTGTCTGCAGTGTATTTGTCCAGCAGCTAGTTTAGTAGTAGTAACCCAATCAATATGCATGCATGTGACTCCAAGTCTTGTAAGTAGATTCACAGCTGTTTGCTTGTTGCACTGGGATAAAAAAGAAAAAAGATCATGAATTATGCTGAAGGATATTGTGTGCATTTGTGCTTGTGCATGTGTGTGTCTCTAGAGAGCTGGGGATAGCATTAGTACCTTACAGTCCTCTCGGACGTGGGTTCTTTGCTGGCTACAAACCTGAAGCAGGAACACAAGATTTCCGCAGTGTATGCAATCTCTCCCTCTCCAATTTTTCCAGCCTCTTAATCAATCTGCTTGATGTTGTTTGAAAGTTGATGTACAGCCAGTACTTGGATCATGAAGAAGAAGCAAATTAGAGCACAAATTAGTATTGAGGTCTAATAAGACTAGAGAGAAACTGATGGATATCATGGATGTGTGTTGCTTTAAATGCAGTTTCAACCAAGGTTGACAGGTGAGAATTTGGAGAAGAATGAACTGCTGCGGGCACGAGTGGAGGCAATTGCAGCCAGGAAAGGATGCTCATTGAACCAGCTTGCTCTTGCCTGGGTTCTGCACAATGGCAACGATGTGGTTCCCATTCCCGGGACTACCAAGAAGGCAAATCTAGAGTCAAACATTGGGGCAGTGGGTGTTTCTCTCTCCAAGGAAGAGATTAAGGAAATTGAAGCTGCTGTTCCAATAAGCGAAGTTGCAGGTGACAGGTATCATGCAGATCATCTCAAATCGACATGGCGCTATGCATCAACCCCACCTCTTTCTTCGTGGAAGGGGTCTGAGGCAGTGGCCTAGATCTACAACAAAGGTAGTGGGTTTGTTTTCCTGTGTCAAAATTGCAAAGGCACAGGGCAAGTTCCATGACAGAAGAATTTACCATCAAGAAGAAGCTGGGCCCATGCACTAATTTGTTGCAATTGCCCTGGAATTGTAGCGGTGTTTTTTAACTGGTCATGAATGACTAGGTTAACAGTATGAATATGTTGCATAGTGGGAGATCAGTTGTCTACGCACTTTCATGTGCATAATTGCCACAACTGATTTCAGTACATATTTGCTGTGTTTGTATGGGACTTACAAGTATGATGCTTCAAGGCTTTTCTTTAGGCTGCATTCAATAGTGGGAAATAGCAACTGAGAGATGATGCCATTGTCGCTGAATGCATATATTGTTCATAAAATGTTGTTTGGTTTCTGGGGGGTTTGTCATGTAAGGGGTCTAGGATTGAAGGAGTTCTGGAAGAGCTTAAGTAGATTGTGACTTGGGAAGAACGTTGTCAAGTCCAAAAGCTCCAATCCCATGGACAGAAGTGCTTGGTTATAAAAACACAGTAGCTGGAAGGGGTGCCATCTCATAAGTATTGAATCAATATAAGCATCTTTGGGTATTTATTGACTCTAAAGAGTCAGAGGAGATTTGCCCCTTAACTTCAAACATGTGAGGTTGAAAGAGTGAGGATGAGGTGAGAACCATGAAGTCTCTCCACAACAATAGCTTCAAGATAGCAGAAGCTTTGAACAGATTTGACTCCTTGGCCAGAGTTGCTGATAGATAGATCTGGAAAAAGAGGAATATAAAAGGAAGAAAACTTGACAAAAAAATCAAATAAGGAAAGAGGAAGAGAAGAGAGAATTTGGGGTTTTGATTTATGGTTCATTGACACTCATTGAACAAAGTTCAGGATTGAAACTTGATTGATGATTTTTGAATGGGTTGAAGTCAAGTGCATTGAATATTATTGATTGAGAAATCATTTGAAAGTTCAATTAGTAAATGCAACATCATTTAAAGTGTGGATTTGCTTAAGTCAGGTTCATTGAATATTATTGATTGATAAGTCATGTGAAGTTCAATTGGTAAACATAACACTCTTCTGACTGGTAATTTGCTAATGCACCCATCAAGATTGGTAGCAAGGACTAATTAATTCAAGTTGAGATTTGTTTGAAATTTTTCTTGAAAGAATGATGGACCAAAGTAGGCACCACTGACCCCTAAAAATCAAGAAAAAAATTCATTGCCAGTTGAACATATATGGGTTGCATGATTTTCTCCACCGCAAAATGGTTGTCTTACATGGAATAGTACTAACAAGGGCTAAGATTTTGATGTTGAAGATTGGGACAGAGAGAATAGAGTTATCTCGAAAGTCACCCTCTGTTTCACCCCTTATCTCCTCTGCTTTCGGCCCCTATCCCCTCTTTCAGTGGTATCCACAAAGTAAGGAAATTTTATTAAATCTGGGTATGAAAGGCTGAAACTCAGCATTTTAATGCACAAGGTTCGAGAGTAATTATGGTACTTGTACAGGTAGGAGCAGTGAAAATATATGTAGCAGTAGTGCAGACGCTCAGGAAGAAGGAAACACAGGATGAAACTCAGTTTATCACCAAACTTGGTGGAAAAACTAGTTTGGGTCCCAGTTATTTCATTTTCTAAAATTTTCAATCCCAGTTACGCGTATGATGCCCTATTTTTCCGAAACAGGCCGTTCTGGCCCCCTAATCGCCTGACTTTATGGAGAACTCCAATGTATAAAAATTGTCATAAGGATTTGAACAAGACAAACAAACATCCCAGAAAATTCCAAATGTTCCTTCAAACTCCATGTTTGAATGGGACCCTTTCAAGCTCTTGGGAACAACACAAAAAAGAGGCTAACCAAAACAACCTTCACAAAGCAGACATTCAGCAAGTTTGTGCACCTCATATCTCTTCCATGCTTTTGTTTAGATAAAAACTTGAAGTCAAGTTTCACATTTATATGCACCAATCTTTTCCATATACAACATTTGTCAATTGATCTCCTTTCCGCATATTGGATAATTCCACCTCATTCTCTCACACAAAAGGCAAATGTCATTTCATTTGAAAAACTTTATGTTTTTGGAGGTGACATAGCTCAACTCATTGCTTTGGTCCTTTTTGAGCTTGAAAAATGCATAAAATAACCATGTAGCTCACATATACATGTTTAAATGTATGGTTTTATTTTTCAATTTTGTGATGTAGTCGCAATGGCAATCATCCACAAGAGGAATGAACCAGATTTGGCTACAAGTTAGAGAGCACAATACAAATTTCTTAAAATCCTTCTATGTTTTGGCAACCACACCACATGGTTCCTTGCCATTTGCACTTCCATCAACATCCCTTTACCCCTTGCTCTTTCCATACTTACTTTTTAACCATACAATTAAAGATCTTAAAATTGAATAGAATTTGAACTTTATCACATAAATTGTGATTTTTTATGATCATTTTTCGACATTAGTTTTCTATGTTTGAGCATGGACATATTTTTTCTCCTTGATTATGGTTTGCATTCACTTAAGGTCTTACACAACAAGTGATGTTCACTTCATTATGCATGCATTATGCGAAAAGAAATGATTGAAAGAATTTGTTAACCAAAAAAAGAAAAATATATTAGTCTTTTCTATGTTTTTCTTATGTATATTTTTGACTAAAAATTTATTTTGATATATGTTTTGATAATTTAATTAAATTTTATGCATTGAAACATTATTATATAACATAAGCCAATGGCCATGGGATATCAACCCATTTATACCTTTACAAGCATGTTTTAAATGGGTGCTTCTTTTTCAAAAGAAAGAAAAACAACCTCACCACTTAAAACCTATATATTTGTCGAATTATTTAAACATGATGAAACAAAATATAAAACAATTTAAAGCTACAATAATACAAAATAAAAGTGATCAAATAATTGCTAAAGAGCTATATTTGAAATTAATTAATATTATTTTTGAAATCCACATTTGACATTTTGTTGTTTCATAAATTCAATGTTCAACAAAATCAAATAAGGATTTATGAATGTTTACAAGACATTATACATGCAAAATATTATTTGATCATTGTAACAAAATTACATACATAATCTGAATAAATAAAATAAGATAAATTTGTGCATGTCTTGAGACAAAATCAAAATATGGTTATTAACAATCTATTTGGATAATGCCATGATTCACAATCCAATTTTTTTATTATAAATATATAGAAAGACCTTTGCATGAATTTTCTATTGAATACAAATGATTATTCTATGTATTCATAGTGGATTAAGTTTGTGATCTCTTGATTAGTTTTTTTTGGAAATTCGTTCATTAATTATTCAATTTGGAACATCATTTATTATATGGGTAGGTGACCAACATTTTCGTCATTACAAATGTCATTTTTTGATAATAAATCCTAATAAACTTACAATAGAAGAACTAATGATTTCATATTATATGAATCTAAAAGACCCTAACAATTTATGGAAACCTTCCTAGACTTGTTTTTGACATTGTAGAAGAAGATAGAAAATTAAAATGTTATCATAAAACAAACATGAGTTGATGATATCAAATGATTTGTATGTCTTTCTAAACTCATTTGGTGAACCTTCTCCCTTATGCAAATATGACCTATTAAAAGAAAAAAATCATTTTATTTATTGCATAATTTATTGTATATGGCTATCATTTTTATATTTACACTTTAAAAAAACCATATTAGTACTTTTGGCATCTTTGACACTAATTATATTATATGTAAAAAAGTTTAAATTTCAAAATTAATGTTTTTCAAGAAAAAAAATTTGTGAAAGAAAATATAGTCATTTGGAATATTCAAGAATGCTTCATGCTTAACATGAAAATTTCAAATTCATTGCTTATTTTACAAACATGTGTTGAAACTACCTTTGTGTTATATTAATCAAATGTATTTAATCAATCTTGAAAATATTATGAATGTAGTAAATTATGTGTGTTTTCTACAACCCATGAATATGTTGTAAGGACCATTGCAACTTTCTCTCAATTTGTGTTTTTAATTGAACTAAATGCATAGGAAGAAAAATGACTTGTTGCCATAGAATTTTTAGAAAAAGGGAAAAGGAAAACAAAGAAGGTGAGAAAAAAAGGAAGAGGGAAAAAAATGATCTAGTTTGTGGGCAATACACCAATGCTAACAAATTGGTGCAAATTGAAAGGGTGAGACTTAAAAAACAATACATGTTGATCGTACCAACTTTTTTTAATATAAAAATTTCCTATTTTTTATGTAGTTGAAACATGTTGAAAGTCTAGTTCTTCATTTCAAATTTTACATTGCTCAACGATTTAATATTTTGATTAAATCAATTGCATGTTAACCATAAATAACATATATCTCAACCTACTATCATTATGTCTTGGAAACCTTGAGAGTCCTTTATGCATGTTATTATTTAATATTACATGATTCACACTCACCTACATTCATGTTTCACCTTTTCATTCAACAACTACAATTTTAGCTTTAATGGCATGTTAAATAGTACTTTATTTATGTTTTGAAACATGAATATTATATCAAAATTAAAATTCTTGACCTACACATCATGATTCCAAATTGTCCTATATGTCTTAAATTTTAACATTTTGTTTCATATATCAGTGTAATTTAAACCATTAAAACACACTTTTTATTTAAATTCCATACGTTTTTTAATGGATTTGATAAATTGATAAATTTTTATAATGTTCACAATTCGAACAAGTGGGAAAATTGAATTAACATAATGGTAGCTTTTGGTTTGTATTGAAAATCAAAATTACAAATAAACTAACATGAAATTCCATTATAATTACAATTTTCAAACTAAATTATTGACATTTTAAAAAAGTAAATTTCTGGTCATTTTAATTTAATAATAGTTTCAATAAAAATATAAAAATAATTAAAAATCTACATTAATCATATTTTATTAATTAAATCAAATAAAAATATTAAATAATGAAATGTCAAGTTGAACCTTTTTTGTAACAATTTAGTGGGCACCTTTTAATCAAAATTAAAAAATATTCAAACCAACATTGAAAATGAAATGTCCATTAGAACATTTGATCAAAGTTGTCAAGTCTACATTTTTTTATGAATGTTATGTTTATGAGATTAGTTAGACTTGATAATAAATTCATTCTAAATGTCAAATTCATTAATATTTAGTGAGAAGTGACATTGAAAAATCTTTTAATAGCACCTTTGGAAGTGGAAGGTGGACTTCATTTTGCCTTTTCTAATCACCATCTTCTTAGAATGGGTAAACATGTTTTTCTCCTTCCTAATTACTTTCTCTTTTCAAATCAATAAAATATATTTCTACTTTCAACTTTGATCTCTTTTAAACTATGTATTTAAGTAAAATTTAAATATATTAATATTTTGACCTTGTGTTAATTAATTGTCACTAATAATGTGAAGTAACACATAGCCCAAGTTAAATTATTGTTGAATTGCCCAAAGCTTTGATATTCGAAATTGCCACAACAATTTCATAAATCTAAATGAAACATACTTAAAAATTATGAAGTGTAGTCATGTTAATAGGAGCCACTACCATCCCTTTAAGTGACTATTTTTGGGGAATATTCTTGGAATATTTTTGAAAAAGTCTTTACAAAATCTTTAAATTTTTTTTTAAAAAAATTGTATTATTTTGTTAAGGTTTTTGTTAAAAGTTTGCCATAAATATGTCATTTTCAAAATTTTCCAAGACCATTAACGAGTCCTTTTATTGCTTAAAAATAGTGGTTACATGAATATTACACTACTTTTGAAGGTCCAAATGTTAATGAAATAATTTCATATTTTGGACATTTGTAGAATAAGATATAAATTTGATAATGTGTAAAAAAATTTACTTGTTTTCAAGTTTTATATATATATATATATATAATTTGGTGTAAAAAACACAAAATTAAGCAGTGGTTATGATTGCTTTTGGCTCCTATTAACATGATTACACCTTACGTCATTCTTCTCCTTTAACCATCTACATGAACATGAAAAGCACATGTTATTATGCCTTTTCATTTTTTTTTTGAATTACATACATACATGGGCTGCTTGAAAGCATAACTATAGATAAATCCAAAGTACATATTTGAGTCCAACCATGCTATAAGGAGCCACACCCACCACCTTAAACCAATGTTTTTTCGTTGCTTTTTTTTAAAAAATTCTTTAAATTATTTAAATATTTTTTTAGAAAAAATTTAATTTTTTAAAAAAAATTCTTGATAATATTATGTTAAGGTGTATATTTAAAAAAATCCAAAAACATGTCATAAAAAAATATTTTCAAATTGTGCTTTTAATTTCAAAAATATTTTTAAACAATGGTTATAAGTTTTTAAAAGTGTTAATTGCGTATTTTTTACTCATTAAATTACTTCCAAATTTTTATGATATGTACATAATGTATTCACAATAAAAAATTTTAAAAATTATTTAAAAATATTTGTATGGTTTTTAAATTAAAATTCAAAAAATTAAACAATGGTTACGATTGTTAATGGTACATTTTAATATGATTGCAAAGACTTACGTAATTATCATTGTAATAGATTTGAAATATACATGTTAATGATATTTTTCAATTTTCTAATAATGCATTGTTGATTGCTATTCCAAAGGGATTTAACATTAAAGGGTGGCATGTTTTTAGAACCTATTTAAATAGTAAAATTTTGTTTCAAAAAATGCTACCAAACTAAAATTAAAATCCAAATGTGTAAATCAAATGATTTTTTTCGAATTCTGGATTTTTTTAATGAAAAAATGGGAATATTGTGACAAAATATTCTTTTTTTTCATTTTGACAAAATTTCACAAAAATTAAAAAATTATTACATGTGTGGATAATTAAACAGTGACATTACTTATCACAATTTAAAATTACATTTAGTTTGCCATGGACCTAAGTCTTAATTCCCTTTTGTTCACAAACCTTAAACCCTTAATTTTTTGATTTATCCTAAACCCTTTTGATTTAGCTAGAGTCTATGGTTTCAAGCCATTCATGACATTATGACATGATCTTCTATACCCTAAAAATGAATCTTCCAAGCCTAATTACCACATTACCTTCCTTTACTAACTTACATGGATATCAAAAGAGATATTAATTTGATATTTACATTTACAATTATTTTTCAAATACTCTTTCAAAACCTCCACCTCCTTTGTCATTATCTTTATTTCTTTCTCAAAACGTCCATTTCAAATAGAAGGTAAGTCATCATCAAATTGAAATTAAAATATTAACTTAATCAATGGAGTACATTCCATAACTTTTTAAATATATTATATAAAAATATATTAAATTAATAACCCTCCACCTTTTTTACCATTATTTTTATCTCTTTCTCACATTAAAAGTGATCATAAATCACAATTAAAATGGTCATAAGTTCTTTAATTAGATCATAAAAATAAAATTTAAAGATTAATTTAACTATACCTTTAATTATAAATGATTTTTATTTATAAAAAATATTCAATATTAATTTTCATTTTTCATATTTTTAAAATTAAAAATGATACTATCCTCACCATTATAGAACTATTTCTTTTTTTAAAATTCTAGTAAACATGCTATTTAAATATAACATTTTAAAATTAACACCCTACAAACTTGGATTAATCCAAAGGTTTTTTCCTTGGCCATGGGGTTTTGATGACATTTAAGACTTGCATAATTAGAATTAAGGTGACAATATTACAAGAAAAAATATTTAAAATAAAAATTAAATTATTTAATTATAAATTAAAAAAAGGTTGGATTACATGAATCATGAGCAATGTTTTTTCTTTTGGCAAATTTTTGCACTATGGCCACACAAAAATTGGATTAAAAAAACATTGAATGTAAATTTGAAAAAAAATACAATTTTTTTGGAAAAAATGGTCAAACTATTGAAACCTCAAAATTGGAAATAAAAATTCATGGGGTGAAAACATGAATGGCTAACTTGGACTTGAAAAAATAGTCAAAAATAATCCATATAAATTTATTCTACAATTTGTTAAATTGGCAATGTAATGTGGTATCATTGGTTAAATGGGGATGATGTTAAGTTGCGAATCTTGCATTCATACATTCCACATAGAAGTTTCATTTTGCATTTCACATAAGAATCATTCATTGTAACATTTGAAAGTTACAATCATGAATTAAACACATGGGTAAAAATGACTTATAATTAAATAACAATATGAAAGGGGTCATTTACAATGAGTTGAACATTTACAATTGGTGTTCAACCCTTGTAATCTAAGTCATTGATTATTCTTATTTACAAAATGAACAAGAAAAGATTGGACTTCATTGAATGTCATTCATGTGAATCAATTCACAAATCGATTGTGTAAATCAACTACCTCCACTTACTAGAAAAGCAAGATTAAATGGACCGCCAAATTTTGTTCATAAAATATCAATTTCATGCTAGTTCCTTGACCAACCATTTGGACATCCCTTACATACCTTCCACACCATTGTCATCGTTATCATGAACAATGTCATTGAAATGCACGAAATGTAGCTTCCTCAATAGATGATTGGTTTTTTTCACATTCTCTTCCCAAACTTTCATCTTTGAAGAGAACCAATTTGACCTTTAAAAAGAAATTCACCTCAATGTGCTTAGTTCATTTACACACACAAAGCAATCATGCATTCTTGTTATTTACAATAACATGTTCATAATAACACAAATTCAATAGTTGGATGAATGAGCGTTAAATTGTCACTTTCATCCAATTTCAACAATTTATATGCAAAAATAATGGAAAATCGATGTTTTGAAATTGGTTGAACACATTCACTTGGATATTTTATTCTTATGAAGGTAGACTCTCTAAAAAGCATGAAACAATAAAACAAAGGGAAAATGTTAGAACATTCATCACATGCAAGAAAAATCATTTTAGAGAAACTTTGCTAGGAACATCCTTGTCGCAACATACACCATGATATACCTTAAAGATTGACCCATGTATTGCAATAATCCATATGGGTCTATTGACCCATTTGGATAGACCTAAGTATGCCATTTTCCACTTATCACAAGCAATAAAGGTTAGCTTCATGTGCATATTTGTGCATCACTTTCATAACCTTAGTTTGAAGAAGACAAATTTAGGGTTTCATGAATGTTGCTAAATATATTCTACATATGAATGAGGATATTAAATAAATTTCAAACTTCCAAATCACATGAACAACCAAGATCATGCAAAAGATGAAAGGCTTACCCATCTTAACATCTTCAAATTTCTCTTGCCATGTTGCATATACTTCTAAACTTGCTTGTGGTTTGGGCTTTGGGTCAACAAACATGACAACTTATAAAAGTAATTTTTTTTTTTTAATCATTTTGGTGTCATTTTAGACTTTTTGTTAAAGCAACAAGAGACCAACTTTGATTAAAGTAAAAAAAACTTGTATTTTAGTAATTTATTTATTTTTGTCCCTTTTAATAGAAAGCAACTTGCTATAATCAGTGGATCAACTACAAAACACAAATGACAATAAGTAGGTACCCAAGTTGATATGGGGGGTATTAGCTAAGGTTGCAAATGGGGAGGGACAATTTTATGAATAAAAATTTCATCTAGCCCAATGGGTGGGCTACTAATGGGGCTTCCTTTTTTTTTCTTTGTGGGGGGGAGGGGGAGGGTAAGATTGTTTTTTGGGGGAGGGAAAGGGAAAAATTATTGCACAACATGGAGAATGATTGTCCACTATCCACATGGAGAGTGGACAATCACTTTTTACATGCATAGGTGGGGGGAGGGATGAGAAGGCTAGAGGGTGGTGGTTGCAACTTTGTTTTGTACAAGATGGGATGTTTAAAAGATGTTACAAGAGAAGCAAGGGCTTCCCAAGTGAAAGATTTAGAAAAATTGTTGGAAGATTTTGTGACTATTATTGGGGAAGATCTAATGTAGATCCTAGTTTATTGTCTTTATGGAAATGCATGGTTGCATCACATTTGGTGGACTTCATGACATAGCTTAAATTTCTTCCCCTGCTTGACAGATAAGTCTGCAAAGTATTTGTCAGGTCTGACTCAGCAGTTATGTTTTGCTCTTCTCATTCTGAAAAACACTTTCCAATGCTACAACAATGTTGGTAAAAATGGCACATGTTTTGCAGTGGCTTTTGCGGCGGCAATCG
>Ga0116227_10011217_pt1 | contig 15164 bp, 9 predicted proteins | sample S1TSphgellanicum_FD_89693 | JGI IMG/M metagenome (GOLD analysis project Ga0116227, IMG submission 89693) | Host-associated microbial communities from peat moss isolated from Minnesota, USA - S1T2_Fb - Sphagnum magellanicum MG | ecosystem: Host-associated > Plants > Peat moss > Unclassified... | reverse complement strand
TCGAGCATCGTGAACTCCGGGTTGTGCGTCGTGTCGATGCCTTCGTTGCGGAAGATGCGGCCGATCTCGTACACCCGCTCGAGGCCGCCGACGATCAAGCGCTTGAGGTTCAGCTCGGTCGCGATGCGCAGGTCCAAGTCGATGTCGAGCGCGTTGTGGTGCGTGCGGAACGGCCGCGCCGCGGCGCCGCCCGCGATCGCGAGCATCACGGGCGTCTCGCATTCGATGAAGCCCTTGGCGTCGCAGAAGCGGCGGATCTCGGCGACGATCTTCGACCGCGTGATGAAGACGTTGCGGACCCGCTCGTTGACGATCAAATCGACGTAGCGCTGGCGATAGCGCTTCTCGACGTCCTGGAGCCCGTGATGTTTATCGGGTAACGTGACCAGCGCCTTGGAAAGCACGGCGAGCGACGCCACGCGCAGCGTCAATTCACCGGTCTTCGAACGGAAGACCGTGCCGGTGACGCCGACGATGTCGCCGAGGTCGAGCGCGTCGAAGAGCGCGAACGCATCCTCCCCGAGTGCGTCGCGGCGCACGTAGAGTTGGAGGCGGCCGCTGCGGTCCCACAGGTCGGCGAAAATCGCGCCCTTGCCCATCTTGCGGACGGCCATCAGACGGCCGGCCAGCGCCCAGACCGTTTCGTCCGGCGGGGCGTCGCTGGTCAGGCCCGCATAACGCGCGGCCAACTCCTGCGCGTGCGCGGTGACGTCGAAGCGGGTCGCGAGGAACGGATCGACGCCACGCTCGCGCAGAGCGGCAAGGTTCGAAAGCCTTGCCGCCCGCAATTCCGTTTCGCGCCGCCCGAGGTCGCCCGCGTCCTCGCGGACGCCGGGTGCCTGGTCGTCGCTCATGTCACGAAGCCTTCTTCGCTGCCTTCTTCTTGGAGTTGATCGCTTCGATCTTGTACGTCGCCGCGCCGCGCGGGGTCGTGATCTCGACCACGTCGCCCTTCTTCTTGGTCATCAGCGCGCTACCGAGCGGCGACTCGTTGGAGAGCCGGCCGTTGACGGGATCGGCCTCAGTCGAGCCGACGATCGTGAACTCGTGCGAGGCGCCCGACTTCGTCTCTTTGACTTTCACGGTCGCGCCGAGATGGACTTCGCTCTGATCGTACTCCGACGCGTCGATAATCCGCGCGTTGCGGATCATCGCCTCGACTTTGAGAATCCGGCCTTCGACGAACGCCTGCTCCTGCTTGGCGTCCTCGTACTCGGCGTTTTCCGAAATGTCGCCGAACTCTTTGGCCTGCCGGATGCGCTCGTTCACCTCGCGGCGATGGACCGTCTTGAGGTCGTCGAGCTCTTCCTCGAGCTTCTGGAGGCCCTCCTTGGTGAGCACCAGCTCTTTATCGTTCACGCATCTCCCCGTTCAATTCTGTCTTGGTATCCGGTGGTACGAAAATGACGCGGGGACGCCGCGCCGACCCCGCTAGTTCGTTCTCCTGGGGTTCATCGACCTTTTATGCCGGCGCCTGAGCGGAAGCGAACGCGCGTTCGAATCCGTGCTCGGCCAAACCCGGCTAGCGCACGGGGGCCAAACGGGTGGAAGCAATCAAGCGAGCGCTGACGGTAAGGTGAACCAGACCGTCGCGCCGCGACCGGAGCCGCCGCTGGCGCCGATCCGGCCGCCCTGCGTTTCGATCAGTTGCTTGGCGATCGCGAGCCCGAGGCCGCTGCCGCCCGTGCTCCGCGAGCGGGACGCGTCCAAGCGATGGAAGCGTTCGAAAATCGGCGCTTCATCGCTCGCCGCGAACCCGTCGCCGTCGTCTTTCACAGCTACGCGCACGCCTTGGCGACCAGGCGTGATTTCGACGGCGACGCAGCCACCGGGCCGCCCGTACCGCAACGCGTTTTCGAGCAGGTTGTGCAAGACTTGGCGCACGCGCGCGGGATCGCAGGCGACGAGTTGCGCCGGCTCCGGGGCGACGACCTCGATGCGGACGTTTCGCGCGAGCGCCCGATCGCCGAAGGCCGCGACGGCGCTACGGACTTCGCCCAAAATATCCGTCGGCACCCGCTCGAGCGATGGGGATGCCGAATCGCCGATGCTGAGCTCGTGCAGATCGGTAACCAGCCGTTGCAAGAGCAGAACGTCGGCGAGCACGGCGCGGAGCGCCTGGGGCGACGGCTCGTCGATGCCGTCTTGGAATGCTTCGAGCGCGCAGCGCACGTTCGTGAGCGGCGTCCGCAGTTCGTGCGCCACATCGGAAACCAGGTCGCGGCGCGCGGCTTCGGAACGCATCAGTCGCTCGCCGAGGGCGTTGAAGGCGCGCGCGAGGTCGCCGATTTCGTCGCCCGCCCGCGCTGGAACGCGCGGCAGCGCGGCGCTCGAAGCGGTCTGCGCCGCGACGGTCAACTCCCGGATCGGCTTCACGATGTACGTCGCCAAGAGGATCGCAACGAGTAACGCGAACGCGCTAACGAGCAAGAATACGACCATGAAGCGCCGGCGGAACGCCGCATCAGGCGGGCTCGGAATCGCCCGCGGCAACAGCGACGGGCTAGGAATCACGTAGAGCCGCCCGGCGACGGTCCCATTTACCACGATCGGGCGGCCGGCGAGTCCGGTGAATTTCAGTTCCTCGCTGCGCGGCTCCCCGGCGGACGCCGCGGACCGTGCGGACGGCATTGACGGCGCCGACGGTGGTAAGGAGAGGGACAGGGTGCCGCCGGAATCAACCGTCGCCACGGCACCATCGAACCGCGGTTGCGAGGCGGCGCGGACGCGGCCGCCGCTTACGACGACCGAAACGTAGAGTGGATGTGACAACCTCGCCAGCCGTGCATCCGCTCCGACCCAGCTGTGACGGGCGGCGAACCAGCCTGCGAGCTCTGCGACCGCCGGCATCGCCGGCTGCGCGGCCGCCGGTGCGGCGACGATGCGCGTCTCGAGATGCGTCGATCCGCTTTCAATCGCGGCGAGGGTGGCCAGCAAAATGCCCGCGATTGTCGCGACGATGCGTGCACCCAGACCGAATCTCACGGGCTCCCCCTTGAATCATAAAATGCGAACAACCGTCGCTCGCATAATGCGTGCTCAGTTCGCAACGATCTTGTACCCGACCCCGAAAACGGTATCGACTCGAGGGTGGCCCGTGCCAGCGAGTTTGCGCCGCAGATTGAGCACGTGCGTGTCGACCGATCGCTCCGTGCCCTCATAGTCAAATCCGAACACGCGCTCGAGCAGCCGCGAGCGCGTCCACGGCACGTTGGGCGTCGAGCACAGCGCTTCGAGTAAACCGAACTCCTTGGGAGTGAGCAGGACGTTCCGGCCGTCGATAAAGGCGCAGCGCTCGAGCGGGTCGAGCCGCAAGCGGCCGAAATCCGCGGTCATCGGCGAGCGGTCCTCGTTCGCCGGCGCGCGACGGAGCACGGCGTAGACGCGCGCGACGAGTTCGCGCGGACTGAACGGTTTGGTCACGTAATCATCGGCGCCGCTCAACAGACCGTTGACCCGGTCCCGTTCGAGCACGCGGGCGGTCAGCATGATGATCGGCGTTCGCGAGGTCGCGCGGACGCGCCGGCAGAGCTCCATGCCGTCGACTCCCGGCAAGTTGACGTCGAGGATGATGAGACTCGGCTGCCACTCCCGTACGAGCCGCAGACCTTCGGTGGAATCCGGAGCGAGCGACACGTCATAACCGGCGCGCTCGAGATAGCGCCGCACGACCTCCGCCGTCCGAACTTCGTCCTCGACGATCAGCACCCGCATTGCCGCGACACGTCCCCCTTCGCGAGGCGCACTTCCTACGCCGCAGTTCTCACGGCGCAATTCGACTCCTACCGCGAACTTGACAGCACCTTGACAACTCCGCTGCATCGTTGCTCGCATGAGATGTTTCGTCATTTATCCGGCCGCGCTAGCCGCCGCCCTCGCCGTTGCCCAAACCGTCGCCGGAGTCGCCGAGGCGTTTCCGGCGGGCCGATCTTCACCGCCACCATCGGCCGCCGACGCGCTCTTGCGAACCGGTGATTTCGCCGCCGCGGCCCTCGCGTATGCGCGACGGTTGCGGTCGAAACCGCACGACCCCGATGCCAACCTCGGAACCGCGCAACTCGAACTCTACACCGATGACTTGCGCGGAGCGCTCGCCCACGCGCGTGCGGCGCTCGCGGCCGATCCCTCGAATAGCGCAGCCGCGCTTCTGATCGCACAAATCGCTAAGCGCATGAACGGCGTGGCTGACGGTTACCGCTGCTCGCTCGACCACGGTGAGATCGACGTTCCCTTCGTTGCGACCGACCCGTTACCGACGATTCGAGCAACGATCGACGGTCACGCGGCGCGTCTGATCCTAGATACCGGCGCCCCCGGTCTCGATCTTTCCGCCGCGTTCGCAGCCAAAGCCGGCGTGAGGGCGCCGGCGCCTCGAACCGGAACGTTTGCCGGTGGGCGCACCGAAACGACGCGCACCGGAGGTCGCATCGACACGCTCGTTATCGGCTCGCTCACCGTTAGCGAAATCCCCGCGGGAATCGCGCCGGTACCCGACCCCAGCATCGACGGCGTCGTGGGAACCAACTTTCTATACCGCTTTCTCGCGACGCTCGACTACGCGAACGGCCGCCTGATCTTGCGTCCGAAATCGGCCTCGGCAGCCTTCGAGCGCGCCGCGGCGGCGGCCGGCGACACGATCGTTCCCCTGTACCTCGTTCCCGATCACTTCCTGTTCGCACGGGCCCGCGTCAACGCCGGCCCCGCGGGACTCTTCAACATCGATACGGGCGGTGCGATGATCGGAATCGACCTGACGCACGCATCGCTGGCGGCCGCGCGCATCGTACCCGACGCGGCCCATCGCGTGCTCCTGATGGGCGGCGGCGGCCCGGTCCAGGCGCTGCCCTTCACCGCGAACGCCGTGTCGGTCGGGGGAACCACGGTGCGCGACGTGCCCGGCATTTACATCGCGCAGGGGAACCCCTATCGGATGTTCCCGTTCACCGTGGCCGGACGAATCTCACACGAATTCTTCCGTCATTCGGCGCTAACGTTCGATTTTAGCGCGATGAAGCTCGTCCTGTCGCCCTAGGCGCCGCGGAACAGCGATTCAGCGAGGTCGATCGCGTACTGCGAGTAGCGAAAGACCTGCTCGCCGATTTCGCCCCGGCGGCGCAGGCCGTCGAGCGCCGCACGCTCCGCTTCGCACATCGCCAATTGCAGGCGACGGTCCGTTTCGAAGGGCGGCGGCCCGTGTTCGCCGGCGCCGTTGAGTGCGGCTTCGGCATTTTCGATGCGACGGTCGAGTATGCCGATGAACCGGCCGGCGGCCTCCCATTCGGCGACGCTGCTGAAACCCGCCTCGAGTTCGCGCAGCCGCTCGCGGGCGGCGGCGGCCAGCGCCGCCTGGGCCAGCGCCATCTCGCGTTCGAAACTGCCGAGGCGTTCCGAAGCGAAGCGCCGCACGATCGCCGGCAAGGTCAAGCCTTGGCCGACGAGCGTGATCACGATCGTCGTGAAAGCGAGGAACAAAATCAGTGCCCGGCCCGGAAACGGGTGCCCGTCGGCGGTCGTCACCGGGACCGCGAGCGCGGCGGCGAGCGTCACGATGCCGCGCATGCCGGACCACCCCGTGATGAAGATATCGCCCCACGGCACGGTCGGAAATACGGACCGCCCTTTCGCCTTGTTGATGCGCCAGCGCAGATAGGCAAAAGGAAACACGGTGACCAGCCGCAAGGCCACGATCAGCGCCGCAATTCCCAGCGCGTATGCGACCAGCGTCGCGGGTTGGTACGCGGAGAGTTGCGCGAAGACCGAGCGCAGTTGCAAACCCACGAGCACGAAGGCGAATCCGTTGAGACCGAAGCCGATCGTCGTCCAGACGCCGGCCGCCGCGATGCGCTGTTCGGCACTGAAGATTTGTCCCGAGCGCGCGCTGAGAAAGACCCCGCCCGAGACGGCGGCGAGCACGCCCGAAGCCTGCGCCGCCTGCGCCGGCAGGTACGTGAGAAACGGCGTCACGAGCGAGAGCAGCACGCCCATCAGATCGTCGTCGAACTTCGCTCTGCGTAGCGCGAGCGCGACCCCGAACATCACCGCCGCGACCGCTATGCCGATCGCGATGCCCGCGCAGCAAACGTAGACGAAGTCGAGCGCCGCGGGGCCGAACGAGAACGCGCCGCTGGAAACCGCGGTCACCGCGAAACCGTAAATCACGAGCGCGGCGGCGTCGTTGACCAAGCTCTCGCCGGTCAAAATCGCTTCCGCTCCCGGCGGAAAGGGGATCTCCTCGGCGATCGCCTCAGTGGCGATCGCGTCCGACGGTGAAAGGACCGCGCCTAGCACGAAACCCGACGCGAGCGGCAGCCCGATCCACGCATGCGCGACGTACGCGATCACAACGGTCGTGATGACCACGAGGCCGAGCGCGAGGCCGAGGATCGGCCCGAGGAACGCCTTGAATTGCCGCGTGTCCATCGCCCACCCGCCGCTGAAGAGCAGCAACGGCAACAGTACGAGGAACACGACGTCCGGCGCCAGCGACACGGGCCGCAAGCCCGGGATCAGCGCCACGAGCGCACCGCCCGCGAGCATCACGATCGGATACGGCACGCGCACCAAACGCGAAACGATCGCGAAGGCCGTGATCGCCAGCAACATCCAAAAGACCAGCGCCGCCGGACTCAACGTCACGCTGCTCCCTTAGGCAGAACTGGGCGAAGCTACCTCTCTGCGGGCGAAAGGTCTCTCTTCGTCATTTTGAGCGCCGTGCTGCGACGTCGTTCGCTACGCTCACTGCGCTCAGCCTGACGGATCTTCGACCGCCACTCTCGGCTTAGTCTTTGAACCAGCCCGAGGGTTCGACGGCGAGGTTCACGTTGATCTGCTTTACCTCGGTATAGGCATCGTAGCCATAAGTTCCGAGTTCGCGGCCGATGCCGGACTGCTTGTAACCGCCCCACGGCGCTTCGTTGTAGGTCGGGTGATAGGCGTTGATCCAGGTGATGCCGGCGCGTAGTTTGCGGATCACGCGATGCGCCCGCGCGCCGTCGTTCGTGAACACCGCGCCCGCTAAGCCATACGGCGAATCGTTGGCGAGGCGCACGGCCTCGGCTTCGTCTTCGAACGTCTGCACCGCGAGGACCGGGCCGAAGATTTCCTCCTGAACGATGCGCATCGAGGGTTTGGTATCGGTGAAGATCGTCGGCACGATGAAGTTCCCGCGCGCGCCGAGCTCGCCCGGCAAACGGTGCCCGCCGCAGGCGAGCGTCGCGCCTTCCGCTTGTCCGATGCGGATGTACTCCTCGACCCGGTCACGTTGACGGCTGCTGACCAGCGGCCCCATCTCCGTGGCCGGATCGAACCCGTCGCCGACGACGATGTTGCCCGAGCGGCGCACGAGTTCGGCCACGAATTCATCGGCGATGCTGCGCTCCAGCAGCAAGCGCGAGCCGGCCGAGCAGACTTGGCCCGCATTGGCGAAGATGCCGAACAGCGCGTAATCGATCGCCGTCGCGCGGTCCGCGTCAGCGAAGACGATGTTGGGCGACTTGCCGCCGAGCTCGAGCGAGATCTTCTTGACGTTGCACGCGGCAGCGCGCATGATCGCTTGTCCGGTCGGCACGCTGCCGGTGAACGCGATCTTATCGACCAGCATGCTTTCGGCCAGCGCCGCGCCGGCCACCGGACCCGCGCCGGGCAGCACGCTGAGCGCGCCGTCGGGCAAGCCGGCTTCCTGCGCGAGTTTCGCCAGCCACAGCGCCGAGAGCGGCGTGTATTCCGACGGTTTGAGGATGCAGACGTTGCCCGCGGCCAATGCCGGCGCCAGCTTCCAGACCGACATCAAGAGCGGATAATTCCAGGGCACGATCTGGCCGCACACGCCGATCGGCTCGCGCACGGTGAAGCTCTGCGACGGCGCGGGGACGTCGAAGGTCTGGCCGTGCGGTTTGGTCGCGAGTCCGGCGTAGTAGCGGAAACAGTTGGCCGCGTCGGCGACGTCGTATTCCGCTTCGCGCAGCGGCTTGCCGCAATCGAGCGTTTCGATCGCAGCGAAGTCCGCCGCGTTTGCGTCGATCGCATCGGCGATGCGGTTCAGCAAACGCGCGCGATCGAGCGCGGACGTTTGCGGCCACGGGCCGTCGTCGAAGGCGGCGCGAGCGATCGCGATCGCGTGCTCCGCATCTTCGCGCGTCGCTTCGGCCACTCGCGCGATGACCTCGCCCGTGGCGGGATCGATCGAGTCGCGGTACGCGCCGTCGGAGGCCGGACTGAAACGGCCGCCCAGGAACAGGAGAACCGTGCCCGACGCGTCGCGTTCGAGATGGCGGAGCGCCGCGGTGCGTCCGGTGGTGCGTTCGGCTTGCAGCATGATGTTGAGGTGCTCCGGTTTCCCGCGCTAGGCGGAGACGGCGATGTGTTCGCGGGCCAGCGCCTCGAGCGCTTCGGTGAGGATGGCGAAGACCGTGTCGGCCTGCGCCTTTTCGATCGTTAGCGGAGGTTCCACGCGGATCGTGCGCGCGTTGACCAGCGTTCCGGCCACCAGCACGCCGTGGTCGAACAAGTATTTCGACACCGCGAAGCCGACCGCGTCGTCGGCGAATTCGAGCGCGATCAACAGGCCCTTGCCGCGCACGTCGACCACGACGTCCTCGTGGCCGCGCACGGCCCGGCGCAGTCCCTCGAGCATGTACGCGCCCAGTTCCGCGGCGCGCTCGGGCAGCTTCTCCTCGATCAGCGCGTCGATCGTGGCCAGCGCCGCGGCGCAGGCCAGCGGGTTGCCGCCGAAGGTCGTCGTGTGCAGGAACGGGTTGTCGAAGAGCCGCGAGAACACGGCTTCCGTAGCCACGGTCGCGCCGACGGGCATCACGCCGCCGCCGAGCGCCTTGGCCAGGCAGATGATGTCGGGCGCGACGTTCCAATGTTCGCAGGCGAACATCTTGCCCGTGCGGCCCATGCCGGTCTGCACTTCGTCGAAGATCAGCAGCGCCCCGAACTCGTCGCAGAGGCGGCGGACGGCCGGCAGATACTCGTCGCTTGGAATGTTGACGCCGCCTTCGCCTTGGATCGGCTCCAGGAGCACGGCACCGACGTCCTCGCCCGTCATCCGGCAAGTCGACATCACGTCGACCAGCGCCAGGAAATCATTGAACGGAACGTGCTTGAAGCCGGGCAGCATCGCGCCGAACGGCACGCGGAACGTCGCCTTGCCGCTGGCGGAGAGCGAGCCGAAACTCTTGCCGTGGAAGCCTTTGGTCGCCACCACGATCGTCGGCTTCGACGGATCGTAGGCGCGCGCGAGTTTGAGCGCGGCCTCGACCGATTCCGTGCCGCTGTTGCTGAAGAACGAGTACTTCAGGTCGCCGGGCGTCAGCATGGCGAGCGCCTTGGCCAGCATCGCGCGCAGGGGATCGAGCAGGTCTTGGCTGTGCAACGCTTGGCGGTTGAGCTGCGCGCGCACGGCGGCCATCACTTTGGGATGGCGGTGTCCGAGGTTGAAGATCCCGAAACCGCCGAGACAGTCGATGTATTCGCGACCGTTCACGTCCGTGAAGACGTTGCCGGAGTCGGTCCACTCGACGGCGGCGTCGAGCGTGCCTTTGGCGCCGGCTTTGCGGTACTCGAGGAAACCGGGGTTGACGTAATCGCGAAAACCGTCGACGGTCTCGCGCACGATCCAATCGGCTTGCGCGCGATCGATCGTGGGGGTGTGGATCAGTTCTAGGACGCTGTGCGTATAGGCGCGGACGTCTTCGAGTCTATTTGGTGCAAGAATTTTGGACCTCGCTACATGAAAGTGCCGGTAAGTGGTGTGGATTGGCGGAGCCGCGGCTGCGCGCCGTTGGCCTTTACGTCAAAATGTGCGCGCAGGCGCCCTCCAGGGCCGCGAAGCCGCGCGCGATGTCGTCGTCGGTGGCGACCAGCGGCACGAGAATACGCAGCGCGATGGATTTCGGGCCGGCCGTGAGGGAAATCAGGCCGTTTTCGAACGCTGCGGTCGAGATCCGTTGCGCGAGACTGCGCCCGCTCGCATCGGGCCGGTCGGCGAACTCGATCGCCAGCATCGCGCCGAGACCCCGCACGTCGGTCACGTCGTTCGGATACGCGGCGGCCAGCGCGTCGAGCCGGGCGCGAAGGTTGCGGCCGAGCGCGCGCCCGCGCTCGAGAACGTTCTCATTTTCGAAGGCGTCGAGCGTTGCCAGCGCCGCGGCGCAGGCGACCGGATTGCCCGCGTACGTGCCGCCGAGCCCGCCGGGCTCGATCGCATCGACGATCTCGGCCCGGCCGACGATCCCCGAGAGCGGCATCCCGCCGGCCACGCTCTTGGCGAACGTGATCAGGTCGGGCGCGACCCCGGCCTGTTCGATCGCGAACAGCGTTCCGGTGCGGCCGAAGCCCGTCTGGATCTCGTCGGCGATCAGCACGATGCCGTGCTTGTCGGCCAGGCGCCGCAGCTCGCGCAGAAACGCGAAGGGCGCGGGTACGAAGCCGCCCTCGCCCAGCACCGGCTCGATGATGAAGGCGGCGACGTGCTCGGGCGCGACCCGGGTCTCGAACAGTTCATGGAGGCCCTTGAGCGCCGTCTCGACGTCGTAGCCGCGCCGCGCGTCCGGGTAGGGCGCCTGATATATCTCGGGCGCGAACGGCCCGAAGTTCTGCTTGTACGGCGCGACCTTGCCCGTCAGCGTGAGCGCCAGCAGCGTGCGGCCGTGATACCCGTAGGAGAACGACACGACGGCCGGACGGCCCGTGGCCCCGCGCGCGATCTTGACGGCGTTCTCGGTCGCCTCGGCGCCCGAGGAGAGCAGCAGCGTCTTCTTTGCGAAGTCGCCGGGCGCGAGCGCGTTCAGCCGTTCGGCCACGGCCACGTAGCTCTCGTACATCCCGACCTGGAAGCACGTATGCGTGAAGGCGTCGACCTGCTCGTGGATGGCGGCCACGACGCCCGGGTGGCGGTGGCCGAGGTTCATCACGCCGATGCCGCCCGCGAAATCGACGAACTCGCGACCCTCGACGTCCCAGACTCGCGCGCCCTCGGCGCGGGCCACGAACAGCGGATGGGCCGCCGACACGCCGCGCGCTACGGCGCGGTTCCGCCGCTCGAGAAGCTCTTCAGTTCGGGTGCGAGTCGCTTGCACGTTGATCAAACCTCCGGCCGGTTCCGGCCATTTCTTCATGACATTCTACCGAGGGGTCACGGAACCCGGCTACGTGCGGACGTGCCAGTTTCCGGCGGAAATTGTGGTCCGGCGGTCCAATGTCGAGCTCGTGCGGGTGCGAGAGTTGCTGGGCCTCGAAACGTTCCGCGACGCCCAGCTCGTGGCCGGCGAGCGCGGCGCGGAGCGCGAGGTGCGCTGGGCTCACGTCGTCGACATGCCCGACCCCGCGCCGTGGGTCGGCGAGGGCCAGCTGCTGCTGACGACCGGCTATGCCTGGCCCGCCGATCCCGAGCAGGAGCGCTCCCAGCTCGAGGCGCTGGCCGAGCGCGGGCTCGCGGCGATCGGTCTGGCCGTTCCGGGCTACGTGCCCCACTTCTCTGAGGGAGCCCGGGCGCACGCGGGCCGGCTGGGCCTCCCGTTGATCGAAATCCCTTGGAACGTCCCCTTCGCCCGGATCACGGAAGAGCTGCATCGCACGATCCTCACCTCGCAACAGACGGTCATCACCCGGTCCGAAGAAATCCATCGCGCGCTGACCCGGGCCGCCGGCGAGGGCACGACGCTGGGGGAATTGGCGGGCCGGCTCGGCGAGCTGATCGGCCGATCGATCACGATCGAGGATCCGCAGGGCAAGTTGTTGGGCTTCCACGCGATCGCGGCCCAAGACGATCCGGTCCGGCGCGAGACGCTCGCGCGCACGGCCAGCCCGGCGTGGCTCCTGGGCGAGTTGGAGCGGCTCGGGCACTTGGACCGCATCCGGGCCGGCGCCGAACCCGTGCGCTTACCGGCGCTGCCGCACGTGGAACTCGCGGCCCGGGTCGTCTGCCCGATCCGGGTGGGCGGCGAGCTCGCCGGCTTCGTCTGGATCGTGGAGGGCGACGAGCCGCTGAGCGAACTCGACCACCGCGCCGCCGAGCACGCGTCGCTCGTAGCCGCCCTGCAAATCGCCCATCAACGCGAGCTCGAACAGGTGGAGTCCCGGCTCGGCTACGCCTCGTTTCTGACGCTCCTCGAAGCCCCCAGCGCCTCGCCCCAGACCCTGGAACGCGCGACCCTGCTGGGATTCGATCCCGCGATCGCTTACCGGGTCGGCATCGTGCAACTCGACGAACCCTTGCCGCTCGGCCGCGACGGCGTGCTGCGGCGCGAATCGATCGTGGAAACGTTGCGCCGTCACTTGGCTGCCGCCGGCGTCGAACGGCCGATGCTCGGCGCCTCGCTCAACCGCGTTCCCTTCCTGATTCCCGCCGGCGCCGACCTCGCAGCGGTGGCACACGCACTGGCCGCCTTCGACGTTCGCATCGTCTTCGGCCGCGTCGCGACGGGAACCGGCGGCGTGCGCGCCGGCTATCGAGAAGCGCTCGAACTCCTTGGCTTCGACGGGCTCGGGCGCGTGGCGTGCTACGAAGACGTGCTGTTGCCACGCGTGCTCGTGGGCGACGCGACCGCGCGCGACGCGTTCGTGCGCGAACTCTTCCACGGCCTGGAAAGCGTCAAGGGCGGCGCGGTGCTACGCGAGGCGATTCTGCGGTACGCCGACCACGGCTTCGCTTTCCGACGCACGGCGACGGCGCTCGGCATCCATCCGAACACGCTGCGCTACCGGCTGGAGCGGGCGGCCACGCTCACGGGTCTCGCCTTCGACGACGCCGAGACGCGCTTTCGTTTACAACTCGCGGCGCGACTCATCGCGCTCGCGAGCGCACGCGGCGCTTCGGGCCATCAGAACAAATTGTAAGCGGAAACTTAGACGAACGGCACGTGGCCGATCCGGCCCCCTCGCGGTTAGACTAGTGCGCAAGGATGCGGCAAGGCCGCAGGCGCAGGAACCAGCGTACGAACTCGACGTCCCTCTTGGGCCCGGGCTCGTTCATTTTCTTCGGGGGATCGGGGGGCGTTGCCCCCGCTTTAAGGGGAGGCCGCTTTGCTCGACCGCATCTGTCGTCTCGTTCTCGCTTTCACGTTCCCGGTTTCGCTGCTAGCCGGGCTACTGACGACACCGGCCGCGGCCGGAACGACAGGCGGCCTGCGCGGCCGCGTGGTCGACCAATCGACGGGGGCCGGTTTGGCCGGCGCCGTCGTGACGGCCACCTCGCCCTCGCAAACCCAATCGACGCAGACCGACGCTTCAGGCAACTTCAGCTTTCTTTCCCTCGCGCCGGACACGTACGTCGTCTCCGCGGAGTTGAAAGGCTACGACGCGGCCTCGGCCGCCGGCGTCAGCGTGCTGGCCGACCAAGTGCAAGGCGTCGGCACGTTCACGCTCGCCAAGACGCTGCGGACGATCGGCGCGATCCGTTCGCGTTCGAGCAGCGGCCTCGTGCGCCCGGGCACGACGAGCGACGTCTACTCGGTCAACGCCTCGCAGGCAGCGGCCGCGGCGGCAGTCGGCGGGCCCGGCGGCCTGAACCAGGCATATAGCGCGATCGCGACGGTGCCCGGCGCCAACGTTCCGCAGGGCCAGCAGGGCTGGAACCAGCTGGTCTACATCCGCGGCGGCGACTACAGCGACGTCGCCAACGAACTCGACGGCATTCCGGTGCAGCGCGCCTCGGACTACGCGCCGATCACGACCCTCTCGAGCCTGGGCCAGCAAGAGGTGCAGACCTACACCGGCGGCACGCCGCCCTCGGCCGAAGCCTCGGGCCTCTCGGGCTTCATCAACCAGGTCATCAAGACCGGCAGCTATCCGGGCTACGAGAACGTCGATCTCGGCCTCGGCGGCCCCGCGTTTTACCACAAGCTCGCGGTGGAGGCGAGCGGCGCGACCAACAACCGGAATTTCACCTACTACATCGGCCTGGGCGCGGAGAATCAGGACTACCGCTATTCCGACCAATTCAACGGCGCGGGACAGCCGCTCTTCTTCTATCCGCTCTACGTCTCGACCGGACTCAACGGCCAAGTGTACGACGGCAGCGGGCCGGCCTATTTCTCGGGCGGTCAGAGCTACGCGATCGCCGACACGACCGAGCGCGACAACGTGTTCAACTTCCATTTCGCCTTGCCGCACAAAGGCGGGAACCTCAAGGACGACGTCCAGCTGCTCTTCGTCAATAGCGACGTGCAGTCGGGCTTCTACAGCTCGGTCGACGACCTGGGCGGCGAAAACTTGATCACGCAGGCCTACGGCGGACCCGCGACCTTCACGGACGCTTGGCAGTACCGCGGCCCGCTGTTCACTACGCCGAATCCGAACGACGTCGCCATCGCCTATTCTCCCTCGGCCCCGACCCACACCGCGTTCACCGGCGTGATCAACCCCGAGGAGCGCGACGCGGACGACCACGGCGCGTCCATCTTGAAACTTCAGTACCAGAAGAACTTCAGCTCCAGCTCGTACCTGCGAATCTTTGGGTACAGCGAATACAACGATTGGTTCCTCAACGGTCCGGTCAGCGCGTTCTTGACCTACGGCGGCGAGCTCCAGGACTACGAAGTTCACGGAAACGACTACGGCGTTACGGCCCAGTACTCGAACCAGCTCAACAGCAAGAACCTGTTGACGGTCACGGGCTCGTACTTGACGCAAAAGCTCGAGACGTACAGCGGCAACGATTACCAAGGTTCGATCACGACCGACCTGGTGGATTCGAAGGGCAACTGCTACAACCCGATCAGCGGGCTGTACGCGAGTTGTTATACGTCGTTCTACGGTAGCGGCGGGAACGGTGGCCTCGTGGAGTACGGCTACTACGGCTCGCCCGCGAACGGCTGCCCCACGCCGTCGCTGCTTCCGGTCGACGCGAACTGCAACACGATTCCGATCAAGCCCGGGTCGCCGGCGGCCAAGAACGGCGCCAAATACGTCGTCACCAACGACGGCCAAGCGGTGCAGATCGATGAGATCACGCCGTTCTATAGCGCGGCTTCGCTCGCCGACCAATACCACCCGAACGATCGCACGACGATCAACGTCGGCTTGCGGCTCGAGAACTTCATGTACCGCCTCGACGACACCGTCGACGGCTACCCGGCGCGCCAATTCTGGTTCGACGCCTACGACCGCGAGTATTCGTTCGGGTCGAGCGCGACGTCGGTCCAGCAATGCACGGATGCCGC
>Ga0116227_10011216_pt1 | contig 15165 bp, 9 predicted proteins | sample S1TSphgellanicum_FD_89693 | JGI IMG/M metagenome (GOLD analysis project Ga0116227, IMG submission 89693) | Host-associated microbial communities from peat moss isolated from Minnesota, USA - S1T2_Fb - Sphagnum magellanicum MG | ecosystem: Host-associated > Plants > Peat moss > Unclassified... | reverse complement strand
TTAAAAAAAAAAAAAAAGGAGTTTGTGATACAATATTTCTTTTTCAAAATATTTTTCACATAATGGTGAAAAAATATCATGAAAAAGAAAAAAAATAGAATTATTTTTTTCCCCAACCCCCTCAACAATCAGAGGAGTTTGACAATAGTCAGAGAGATGGGCCTCATAGATGGTAGTTTGCATCAGTGTTGGTCTGGCTTATAGGCTTATGTACAATATCGGCATTAAAACCCTAGGCTAGTATGACATGAGGCAACACCCCTACCAGGACAACACTCGTTTGTAGTTTGTAGTTCTATCGCACCCACTCTTGATTCCTTTAGCTTGGCAAAATTTTATGAAGATTCCGTATGAAGGTCAAAACCCCAGAATGTGTCAAAAAAAAATCCTCAAACTGGCAGAAAAGAATCATTACGGAGCCCCAAAAACCTTACCTACTCTGACTCAACTTCAAAGCTCAACAACTTCTTCCCCAAGGTTCATGTCGAATTGGGTTCATGTTAAATTCAACTAGTAAAGTTGGAGACCGGAAACAAGAGAAGAAAACTCATATGACATGATAGTAAAATCCGCACAGTACCGCACTTTAGTCTCGTAGTTAGTCCTCATTATTTATCTCATGCTTCTAGTTTTGGCCCCCATGCAAAGATCTATGTGAAAATTTATTAAGATAGTTTAGGATTTGAGGTTTAAACCCCAAACTCTAACTAGCAGCGGAACATGGCCAAGAAGGTTAGAAGGTTCCAACAACATCTTTTTGCAATTATAACTTATAACAGTAAAAGAAAAACTTGCAGCTGATGAGGAGTATGACAAACTCCATTGCTTTTATATCACAGTATAACATGCTGCATGCAGCAGCCAAAGCACCCCTGACAAAAGCAATTGAAGTCTAGGGTTTTTTTTTCCATTTTGCAATGCAGCAATCTGCAAGAGGAATTAGCCAAATCTGGCTAGATCTTCCTTTATTCGATGACCAATTTGGCTACATCTCAAAATTTGAAAAAAAAAAAAAACCCCTTGTGCTAATACAATAACAAAAGAATAGAATAACTTACAGAGAAACTGATCAGATAGAAAATTTCCCATAACTGGATTGCTATCATGACACTGAATAAAAATTAACTTCTCTGTGAGCTACAGAACTGAAAATTGGATTACTTGAGTCTTGTAGTACAACTGCAAAAGAAATTGGTGATCAAATATAAAAAGTTTCTGAAAACTCCTTTACAATTCCTTCACTATTAATCTTCTATTAAAGTTATCCATAAAGTGATACTGTCATTGGTCCCTAGTTTGACTGTCTAACTGCCTAATCCCTTTTCCATCCCCAACTTGAGTGTCAAAGAAAGTGGGGGAAATTGCAGATGGATCATGAAACAGGGAATCAGTTCAAAAAAATTGTGAGAATTTATTCTGAGAACCCTCGCCTTCATGAAAATTGTGAACAGAAACCAAAAAGGAAAATCCAAAACCTAGGGGTGAAACATGTGTGAGGAGGACTAGTTCAGTTGAGAAAACCAGTTTGGCCACCAATTTTTTTCCTTGTGTATACTATTTTCATCCTGACTTTTGATTTCGTCCCCAATTTCATTTAGTGAAACTGGAAGCCAGTACCCCCAAGTTTGGGATACTTTACAGAATAACTCTATTATGTAGGGGGCGTGTAACTTGATGGGAAGCAAGACCAAGAGCCATGACCCATCAGATTGAAAAGTAGTTTGGTGCTCCGAGCACTTAACTGCAGTAAGGATCCATGGTTAGAAGTTTAAAACTAGGGATGAACCCTTTTTGAGGATTTTCTTATTATCTGGGCATTTAAGGTTCAAAGGAGGAACCAACTTAGGTGACCGAGAAGGTGCACAGTCCATTTACAGATCGTATACCTTAGTTGTTTCAATGATGACAAGAGACGCCATACCAGAGGTTTGTGTGCCGACCATCTAATGTGATTATTAACAAGCTCATGATTTTGTCACAACAAAGATGTGCACTAGTATTTTTTCTAAGGATCTTGGTGGCGACTGCTTGGCTCAGATAGCAGCTGAAAACATACATGTTAGGGCACTTGTACCCATGACTAAAAACAAGTAAAGTACTTGGAGAAAGTTCCTAGTGTATTTGGAGTGCACCTTGTATCTATGAATATCTCTTTTAGAAAATCTTACACTCACACATTAGGAATGGGAGGCAAATTGTGCCTATTCTTGTAGGTGTAAGCTCCCAGTGGAGGGTAAAGCTTGAGGGGGTGGGCTTTACTAAAGAAAGGGCCCCTCAAGTAGTGCTGCGCATGGGCCTGAATCCAATAAAGCTCACTCCCTTGGACTTTACAAAATGTAAAAATTGATGAAGGTTATTTGGTTTTTTATTTTGTTACTCAGCATGTGTCTAATGAGTACCCACTGGGTATCATGGGGAAAAAATGAATGCAAGGCATTTTTAAAAACAAAATACCCATAGGTGTGTGTGCTTCATTTTTACAAATGCCATACAAGTTTTAATGTTCTATAAGTGCGCCCCCAAATACACTAGAATTTGTTTTTAAAAATTTGATGTTTAAGAATCGGCACCTTGTGATTTACATATGTTTAGGTTCATGACAACATTTGCTTTGATGATCGGTAAACCCTGTAGTGGGGGCACTCCCAAAATGTGAGGCCTATGACAAGGCATTCATGGTGCTTTACCCTACACATAACTATGTTGGAGTGTATGGTGAGTATGACAAAAGAGGAGGCCTGTTCTCTAACCTGATGGTGATTTTCCCTCAAAATTTGTGTCTAATGCTCAGGAGATTCATATAATGGGAAGAATTTAGCAACAAATTGGGTCACTGATTTGGATTAAAATAATGCTTGAATTTTATGTTTCATGGCCACAGACTCATTTTATGGGAGGAATTTGACCACAATTCATCACTAATTTGCCTCAAAATAACTCTAAACTCTCAAAGTTTGAGTGTAGTAGTTGCCAGATTCATTTCTGGAGAGGAATTTCATGACATTTTGCCACTAATTAACCTAAACTAACCCTCAAATTTTGTGTGCAATGGCCATTGGGCTCATTCCAAGGGGAGCAGTTTGGCGACAATTTGCCACTAATTTTTTCCTAAGAAATAACCCTCAATTTCTGTGTCTAGTGATCGTTGCCAGTTTGACTTTGTGGGAGGAATTGGGTAACAAATTGGATCGCTAATTTGCATAAAAAATAACCCTCAAGTTCTGTGTGTAATGGTCACACCACATTCATGTTCAGGGAGGAATTTGGTGAGACTTTGTCACTAATTGTCACAAAATAAACCCTCCAAGGTTGGGTATAATATGGTCACCAAATTCATTTCACAGGAGGAATTTGGCAACACTTGGGCACTAAATTGCTTCAAAATAACCTCAAATTCTGTGTGCAACAGTCACACACAATACTCATTTCATGGGAAAAATTTGGCTACATTTTGTCACTAAATAACCGAATGTTGTGACAATGGTCAGCGGATTCATTCCATGGGAGGAATTTGGCTACAAAATTGGGTCACTAAGTGCCATCCTCTCTGAGAAAGCAATTTGCTGGGGGTAAAGCACCCTCCACCCACATCAGCAATTAGTTTTAGGCATATTTTCTGTCACTTGACTCATCATACAAAGGATTTTTGTGAAAAGAATGTCAAAAGAGATTTGGAGGGGAAAAAGAAAATCTGAAATCGCCATATTTTAGACAATGTAGGTTCCGACAGGTGGCCAAAATATAGCATGATTCTTTAAGTTTTTGTACTTTAATTCCTGTCTGACCTGTAGCCAAATTTGGCTAATTCCATTTGCAGATGATCACAGTGTGGCTTAGTGATTTTGTTTTGATGAATTTCTCGTCATTTTGTGAAAATATTTTGAACAAAGAATATTCCATTACAAATTCCCTGGTTTTAAAAAAAATATTTGTGAAATAATGAAAAAAATCCCCAAAAATCACCAAATTTTGTTACACATGAAAGGGTGCTTAAGATTGTCTACTTTCATATTTTGAATAATGCCAAATTTCCCTAAATATACGTATGGAAGATCGTCACCAGCATTTTCTTTGAGGCGAATTTTCGCCATTTGGCTATTTTTTTCATTACAAAAACTGTCAAAAAGTTCCTTTTTGCAGAAAACTCGCTGAAAATGGATACATATCGCCCTATTTTAACACATTCTTCAAGAAAAATAGCCAATATAGAAAACAATTTTAACAAACTTCTACTTTCATAGCCGTTCCATAGCCAAACGTGGCTAAATTTCCCTGGTGAATGATAGACAGTGTGGCAACATGAAAAAACAAAAACCTAAAAAGTAAATTTTTAAAATAATAATTAAAAAATTTGAAAATGAAAGAAAAAACCGCTGGGTCCACATAGAGTCCACAAATGTAGAGGAGAAAAATTCGACAGACCGGTTCTTTAAAGGTCTGTTTAATGCGGCAGTGGTTTCCACAGGGGCGGCCAGCTGACACAGTAAGAGTTTTGTACCCTGAACAAAGAGAGGCTGCGCTGTCTGATGTGTGTGTCGTGCAGCGCAGTAAATGGAGTTGGGTAAAGTAGAGTAGCCCACCCATCATTTCCTGCACACAAATGCGGCCAAACTTGAGCACTTCATCATTGCTGTAAGGCCCAACAAATCATCATGCTTCCTGCACTAGTACTAGTACATACATATTTCCATGCCCCCCATACTACTACTAATAATAATATGTGATTCTGCCCCTCCATCTCTACTCAGGGAGGAAGGAGCTTTGCAAAAAAGAAACAAAAAAACCCATGCATGGTTTGTTGCACTAGTTTCCAGTTTTGGGCGGGTACCATACACCCCCGGAGGTTATCAGGGCGGTTCTTAGGGGTGCCCGACTGTGGTGCTTCCAACAAATCAAATCTCCTGGCCTTTTTTTAAAGTTGCTGATGCTGGACGGTACTACTAGAAACCGTCCCAAACCCCGCCGGATATCATGGCGGTACTTAGGGCACTCCACCTTGGCTCCCTCGGGACAATCAAAATACCTGGTGACTTTTCCAAGGTTCGGGTGCTGGGCGGGTGTTAGAGAAGCTGTACCCCCAGCATCAGCGGGTATCAGGGCGGTTCTCTTTCACACAACTGTGGTGCCCCCCCAAAAGAATCAAATAACTGGCTGGCTTTTCTACGCTTTTTTTTTTCAGCTAAAGCACGGTTTGCAAGAATTGTTGGAAGAGTGAAATATCCACCTGGAAAACCACTGGTTCTATCCCAAAAACCGGTGGGTCTTTTTGAAAAGAAAGAAACCTGGATCAAGTGGCTATTATATTCTGATTTTGTTTTCAAAACCCAGAACTGGCAGTTCTCTGATTGCCAAATGTTCTTGCAAACGGGAAGAAGAAGCAGCAGCCAGCAGGTGTTTGCAAAATCAAAGTTTTCAAAACCCAGAATTGACAGTTCTCTGATACAGAAAAATGTTCCTAAGAACCAATGAAATTAGCAAAATCAAAACCCGTATCAGCAAAATCAAATTTGATTCTGATTTTTCTTCAAAACCCAGAACTGGCAGTTCTCTCAGTTTCGGAAATGGTCTTCAAAAGAGAAACCAGTGAGTATTAGCAAAATCAAACTTGATTCCAAATTTTCTTTAAAGAACCGGCGGATCTATTATTGGGAAGTGATTGTTCAAAACTGGGAAACGGAGGATACTATCAAAAATCAAACACCCGGCCAACACTTCTCAAAAGTTTCATGCCTGGGATGATGGATGGATGGATGGATGGATGGCAGTTCTCTGATTCAGAAATGGTCTTTAAAAAAGAAACTGATGGGTATTAGCAAAATCAAACCTGATTCCAAGTTTTCTCCACAATAAAGAACCGGAGGTTCTATTATTCAGAAATGCTCTTTGAAAGTGAGACCGGCGGGTACTAGCAAAAACAAATGCCCAACCAACACTGCTTCAAAAGTCTATGCCTGGGATGATGGATGGATGGATGGATCTGCCTCCTTCATCTTCTTAGGGAAGAGCTTATGAGCAATTGCTGGAGTATTATACCCATCACAAGCTTCCTTCCTGCTTTACTTGTGGCTGTGTCTTGCACATTTGCAGAGTATAATATCCATCACAAGCTTCTTTCCTGCTTGTTTTGTACTTACTTTAATTGGCAGTTTTAGTTGCTGTTCTGCTGCTGCTACTGCTATTACAGCCAGCAATTGGAATTTCCTTTTGCTCACCAAATTGGACCAAATATTGTTGGTGGTAACTTGCCATTTGCAACAAAGGCTGAACTACTCATGATGCTCAGTGAGTACTATAGATGTGATCTGCAAATGCTCTTAAAGGAAGTGCCCTTGAAGTGCTCTTCATGAATGGGTTTTTCTTTTTTCTTCTTCTTTTAGGTGGTTTTCTCTGGTAGAAGTTTGTTGTGTGTTGGAGAGCTATTGAGGAATTTTTTCATTGGGTCAGTTTTGATTGTTATGTGATTGTTCTGCAAGTTGAAGAACCTGTTTTTTCTCTTCTCTTTAAAGAATTTGTTTTGAATTATTTTTTAATGTGGGTGCTTGATTTGGGGATTGATCAAGTGCAAGGAGAGGAAGATTTAGGAAATTTTTTGTGTGCATTTTAAGTTTTTGTACAGTGAGTGAGAGACTTGGGTTTGATGTTTTTTGAGCTGCTGTGAGAAGAGATTTGGAGAAGAGGAAGAAAGACTAGCATGGAGTTGATCAATTCCATGGGGAAGAGATTTGGAAGCTCTGTGAGGAGGAGAGGAGGAGAACGGCCACAACAAGATGGAGTTGTTTACTTGTCCGTGACAGTAGTGGTGATGACAACATCGTTGCTGATAACAATGTCTACGAGTCCTGGCTACTACAGTGTGCAAGCTCAGCAGCTGCAGCTCCATCCAGTTGATTTGGGAGTGTTGCAAGCAGTGAAGGAGAGCATGTGGGATCTTCCTGGAGGCACCTTCTTCAGCTCATGGCAGTTCAACTTCTCCAACTCCACAACAGATGATAATCCTTGTGTGTCATTCAGTGGAGTACAATGCGTGAATGTGGATGGTTTCAACAGAGTGAGTAGTCTGTGGCTGGGTCCACAGACAGCCGGATCTCCAGGCCTGTCAGGCAGTCTGAGCCCTCTTTTGGGTAGCTTGAATTTCTTGTCCGAGCTCACAATCTCCTCGGGTTCTGTTCGAGGAACAATCCCGGAGTCCTTGGGGAATTTGCTGAGCTTGCAAATGTTTTCATGTTCGGAGAATCGTCTCTCCGGAAGCATTCCCAGCAGCTTTGTGAATCTCAAGAGTTTGCAGATTCTGCAGCTGGGGATGAACTCCTTGGATGGATCGGTTCCTTGGGAGCTTGGACAACTACCTTCTCTCAAAGTGTTGGTTTTGTCTGACAACAAGCTTTCTGGACCCATTCCTTTGTTTTCCGCTAATGTGCCGCTTGTGCACCTGGAGCTTAGGAACAACTTCTTCTCTGGCGGGCTTCCCATGACCCTTCCTTCCTCTCTGCAATACCTTTCTCTCAAAAAAAATTGTCTCACAGGATGGTTGGGCAGCGGGGGGCTTATGAGTAGTAGTCTGAGCAACAGCTTGAGTTACTTGGATTTGAGCTACAATCAGTTCACAGGTGTGATTCCTAGTGTGCTCTTCACATTCCCACTCACTTTCCTGTTACTGAATCACAACCAGTTCACAGAGGGACTGAGCCTCACTGCACCCATAAACACAGGATCAGTGGTGGATCTCAGCTACAATCATCTTCAAGGACCCATTCCCTCCTTCCTTTCAACCGCACAAAGCTTGTTCCTGAATAACAACTTCTTTGTGGGTGCCATCTCTCAGGTGAGTGAGTCAGGAGTGCAGTTCTGAGTTCCCCCAATTTTGTTCAGCTTAGAACTTCTGAGAGCTTGATTTGATTGCTTGCGGCATCCATCAATCAATGACAGTTAGAGCATCTGTGGACAGTGGTGCTCAGCATGTGACCCTGCAAAAATATTTCTCACATCCAAGTTTTAGTTATCTGGTTCTTTTCCAAGCTCACCCATAAAACTAAAAAACTGGGACTGCAAATAGGTGGGAGACTACTAATAGCAAAGCACCTAGACCAATCATTATGACTGGCCAATTAGAAAGAAGCAGGGAGCAGCAATCAGATCATATTTAGCACACTCTTCTTTGGCAGGTGTTAGGCTTTGATGTGCCTTTTACCAGCCTCAGCAAACTGTGCAAAAATGCTGGGCTGAAACCATTTTGCTGAGCCAAACCAGCATGTTTTAACTTAACTTCATTCAACTTTAATTTGCAGGGTCACATACTGAGCACATACCGATGGAGTTGCTCTTATATCAATGCTTTCAAGATTGCTTGCTTGCTTTCTTTCTTTTTGAAGAATTTTTGTTTTTTTGTGGTGGTACTCACATTGTGTTATGTCCATTTACATGTTTTTTTTCAATTGGGGATGGATGGGTTGCATTGCAGGACTTCGTCAGCCACATGGAAGCTGCAACTCTTCAATCCCTGTACCTGCAACACAATTACCTCACTGACTTTGGCTCCCTGTCGAGTTCTGTTCTTCCCAGCAATGTGGCTTTCTGTGTGCAGTATAACTGCATGCTGCCACCTCCACAATCTCTGTGTCCTGAAAAAATGGCAGGGATAGAAGCCATATCTCGCCCTGCTAATGAATGTGCCACAGTTCTCAGATCCAATTCACCTTAGCCCTCAAAGAGCTACACTGGGGCTGCCGTCCACAAGTCATCCATAAAGAGACATCATGGAAGCTGATGTGGTAGCATGAATTACCACCCATCTGTTAGCGCATCAGTGAGAGAGAGAGAACACAGGTCAGCTGCTCCAATTTTGTGTACATAGATAGCAGTTTTGTGTTTTGTTCCTCTGGACTCTCTGCAAGGATGCAATGAATGTCCACCACCTGTGATTTCTTCCTTGCTTCTTGGAACATGATTTAAGATCTTCAAGAAATTGGACAAGATCCAGAGCCAAGTTGCAGCTCTCCATGAGTCTTGCAAAACAGCTACAAGAAATTTATGTGTTGCAATGATGAAATTTTGCATGGAGAATTTTGTTTAGTAGAATTTTTTAGCTCACTGGAAAAAGTGATTTCTAGGTCACAGGATTTAAACCAGAAACCTAATCTAAATAGCTTTTGCTGCTGCTTTCATGTCATTTGTTATTCTACCAGACTTTACATTCTGGTCACAACATTTGTTTGGACAAATTTTGAACCTTTTTTTTTCCTCCCAAAGATGGAACATTTGGGTGTTTGCTTTGAGTAATTTGAAATTCTCAAACTGGACACTTTGGTTTCAAACTTTGAAGACGAATACTAGAAAGGCTGCAGAGTTCCAACCATTGCTGACCGGTTCACTAAGTTGTTCCCATTGTAGCTAGATTTACACTGATGACTAAAAAACCGAGGGTTTTCAGTTGCACAACCCTTGCAAATATGGGATCCATGAGACATCTTTCAACTGGCATGATACCTAAACTCTGCAACCCTAATTAGAAACCATCTGTAGATTCCATGAATAGAACATCTGAGAGATTGCAGAGAAAGATTGCATTGAAAACCCAAGAACAAAATGCTTTGATAGACCCTCTCACTTGCATTGAAAACACAAGAAAAGCACTTTGCTGGTATGCTCTTTGCTTGGAGTGAAAATTCGAGAAAATCACTATGATGGTACCCTCTTGCTCACATTGAAAACTGAAGAAATGTGACCCAAATGTCAACACCTTGTGCCCTGTTGTTACAACACTTTTGGTGGTAGTTCTCTAGAAATTAAACAACTCTTGAGAGTGCTAAACAACCGAAATCTTCACATGAGTATTAAGTACCTTACACTTCATTCATAGGTCAGAAAAAGCCGTGAAGCATAGTTCTCACATTCTATGATTGAAACGAATGTCACCAAAGTGCAAAAAATGTGATGAGGATACATGAATATGGTCCCAATAGAAGAGGACTTTGACCCCAAACCTACAGATGAATACACAAAACATACCTACCAGCAAGCAGATCAGCTAGCTCTGGATTTCATGAGAATGGATCTCCTCACGTCATTGCAACCATGTGCAATTGGGTAGGTCAAAGAACATTTTCACTCTCTTTCATTAAACATCCATATTCAAACTCTTCAATTAGATTCTTGGAAGCCTTTTTATGGGATTACATCAACTCTGAAAGTGAATATATTCAATTGTGTTTACATATTGTATATAATAGTTCCTGGAAGCCTTTTAAGGGATTACATCAACTCCAAAAGTGGACATATTCAATTGTGTTTATATATTGTATATAATAGTTCCAATTAACAATTAATCATTTTAGTGGAATTGAATTCCAATAATATAATCCAATCTTAAGTCTTCCCTACAATGGTTGTATTAATGAATAATCCTTCCTGTGGTTTATTTAGAATTTTGCAATGTAGCCAACATGGCAATCATCCATATGAAGATTCAACCAAACTGATGATCATCCAAAGGAAAATTTAGCCAAATCTGGCTAGATATGAAAGTACAAAAGTTTAATCTACATCTTAGATTTTTGGCTTCTTGGAACCAAATATTAAAAACTAGTGACTATTAATATTTTCTTATTTACTTTGAGAGATTGAGACCCCCAAAAATCACTTCATTTTCCCATTTTACTAGCCTTTTCTTTTACTAGCAAAAACTTTTATTTCACCTTTTGACAATGTTTCAATAGTAAAAAAAGGGTTGAATCCCTTTTACATCTAAATGTCACAAAATTAAAGGAGGAAGCCAATTTTGTTTCACTCCTCTTTTTATAATTTAGGCTAGATGTCCGTGACATACCAAAGGTTTTTAAGTCCTTGGGGCATTCAAGGACATTTAAAGGCCCCTTAAGTCATTGGTAAAATTTACCATTTTTCATGTTTGTTCAACTACTCCTTTGACAAGTGGATTCTAGTAGAAGTTTAGACCAATTTCATAATATTTCTTATCAAATATCTAAATCCATCTCAATCAAGTTCAATTGATGCCAATGATTTTCACTACTTCTAGCTTTTTCTTGAATCTTCTTATCTGATTTCTCTTTAAGAAACCAACAATTTCACTAATTCTTTGTTTTACAAGCAACTTAGTTTGCACAAGGATCGTATGTCATCCTCAATGCTTTGTCCTTGTATATATTACCACATAGATGCAACTTTTCATACTAAAATCATACATGTGATACTCAATGAAAGATATAGTAATCTAGACATTAGTAATAGATGTTATGGTTTCCCTCATGAGATAGTTCATGGCATTGCAAAGGCTTTTGAGGAAGATGGTCACCAAACCCCAAAGGCAAAGGGAGGAAATTGTTTTACAATTATTGGGGAAGAACATTTCTAATGGCTATGAAAGCAACATGATGTTGATCCAAATGTAATAATTGAAAATCTTCATTGATGTTTCAATCGTGTATATATTTTCCCTCATTTTGTTTATGTAATTGTTGTATTTTGAATTGTTAAAAGTTAAGTTGAATATATACCCAAGGTGATGTGTTATGTGCTAGAAGATTACAATTTTGACAAACATCTTATTGAACATTTGTCATGGTGTCAAAGATTTTAAAGGTGACATGAAAATACAATTGATGGATGCAATGTATATTGATGAATTGGGCTTCTATTTGGGTTCAACCTTCATTTGATGCATTGTTTTGGAAAACCTTCTAGAGATAGAAGATGCTATTAAGTTTGTCCCACTCAAAAAAGTTAGAATATGTCTATAGTAGTTGTAGTTGGTCACAAGGGAATAATTACATATTATGTCACACTTGGTGCATTCAATGTCGATAAATTTGTAGAATTTGTTCAAAGACAAGTGATTCTTGATTGTGATAAGCAATGATTCATCTTATGGATAATGTCCTATTTCACAAGTCTTGTGAAATACAAGTTGTAAAAGAAGCTAGTCATGTTCACTTTCATTTGCTAACATGTAGTTGATTCTTAAATGTAGGCAAATTGGTTTTTGGGCATGTCAAAACTCAAGTTCAATGAAATGATCTTCAAAATAATGAAACTATCACAATGTGTAATCTACCATGGGAGATTTAGCACATGGTTGGATAAGAGAAGTGAATTGAAATTTTGGTAGAATTAATCATGGGGAGCCATTAGACAATCATATACATGTACAACTTACTACAATAATATATTTGTAAAATATAATAAGACTACAAACAAAATTATCATTTTTTCTTCATGAAATTGGTTGGCTCCAATTGGGAACTTGATTGAAAATAATCAATAATTTAATTAGGTATTATTTTGAAACTAGATTAAGGTTTTAGTCAAATCATTAGTCAAAGAAATATTTTCCATTTGGTTGAAGTTTTGCAATATTTAGACAATGAAATTAAAATGAAAAACTAAAATATTTGAATTAGTCATAAGCCCTTGTATTGATGATGGGAAAATGGGAATGTGGGAATAAATCACTATTACAAAATGTGGGTGTGGTTCATTAGTCCCTGTTCATTAGACCAATGAATTCCTTGCATCCCCAATAGGTCCCATTCATTAGGATTAGTAAATTCATTCAAAATCTAATGAAATCACTTGGTGTACATGGACATCTTTTGTTGTAATGAATGGAAAATAGGTCATTAGTGAAACTAAATTTCCCTTAAAGTGTCTCGCCATTTGTCTTATATTCCTATTAATGGACCATTATAGCTTGTAATTTCAATTGTCTTCATTGCCATGACCAACACTAATTTTGTATTTTTGGTGCCATGCAAGGTTGTCATGGCGTGTATGCATTTGTCATGACATAACGGACACATCTAGACATAGACACATTCCTATGTCACAATAATATAGGGTTAACCTAAGTCAACCTAGGTTAAAAGGACTATTGGGCTGCTCAAGGCAGGCTTATGGGCAACCAAAACTGGGCCCATTTAAGTTGCTAAGCTTGTGGTGACCAAATTTTTTTCATCACCACACAATTGGTGATGGAATGCTTTCGATTGCCACAAGTTTAATGACCAAAATTTTTTTGTTGCCAATCATGTGGCGATTGAATTTTTTTCAATCGTCGCACATATGTGGATCTAGGTTGTCTAATTGACAATGGATTGATCTCCACCATTGATTCAACGACAAAATTTGGTCTGCCTAACAATAAAATGTAAACCTTACATATCAATTTTTACTTTCTTTTTTGAGGTGTGTGGGCTTTGTGTTATTTAACACCAACCATTGCCATATACCTTCAGAGGGAGGGGTGAAACATTTATGAGTTTGAATTTCAATTGTAGCCCTAAAGGTGGAGTTTGATCTTATTGTTGAATACATTAATTATATTAATCAAATGGCTTATTATTACTATGTATATTGTTTTATTGATGGAGGGAAGGCAAAATGTGCGGAGTCCATGGTATTTGATGCCAAATGACAATCTAGGGAAGGTGGAATGCAAGTTTTGTAACAATGTTATTTTGTACCACAAGGATAGAATGCTCTTCCATTTGGGCTATTGATATGATGGTAATGAGTGAACTAGAATTGTAGTGTGTTCAAAGGCACATCCATGAGTGAACATTATTTGCTTAATGTGGTGGACTTGTCCTTCCACCATTAAACAACATGGAAATACCAACCCATGTTTCAGATGGGTGAACAAAGGATGTGGCCATGGAAACATCAAATCCTTCAATGGAAAGAAAATTTGCTTCAACATTTCAAATGGAAGGGGCTCGAAATTTCACCCCCCTTACAAACAACTGAGAAGGTCCTAAAAGATCCCCAAATAACAACATTTGAACCTTTCGATAGGTTTCATTACTTGAGGGATTGAATTCGGCCAAAAAATAAGATTTGGACAAGAAATGGGCAACTTTTTTTTATGAGGCAAACATCCCTTTCAATGTTGTGCAACACCTAGCATTCATAGAAGATGTGAAAACAACCTTCGAATTTCAAACTTACTACAAACCCTCATCATACCATGGATTGTGCACAGATTTGTTAAAACAATCCAAGGTTAATGTGTCCAAATAGGTAACCAAGAGGACATGGGATTTAATTCACAAATATGGAGCAACCATTTGTTCTAATGGTTGGGACAATGTTGCATGGCATCCATTATTGAACGTAATATTTGCTTATCTAAATGACGATGTATTCATATGTTCCATTGACACAACTAGGGAATGGAAGGATGCCCATTACATATGTAATGCATTAGGTGGATACATTAAAACCATTGGAATTAACAACATTGTACAAATTTGCACAAATAATGCTTCGAGCATGAAAAATGCAACTGACCTTCTAATTTATTGTTTTTCAAGTCTTTATTTTCAAGGTTATGTTGTTCATTGTTTGGATTTGTTATTGGAAAATTGGGGAAAAGTAACATGAGCAAAATGAATTGTGAAAAAGGTGAAAGTTGTTGTTTTTTTCACATGATAACACTATGTGCCACTAGTAATCTTTCATCGTTATGAGAGCAACCTAATGATGTTAAACCCCATTGAAACATGATTTGCAACAATTTTTTTAATGGTTGAAAGGTTGTTCAAGCTCAAATTTGCCATTGAACAAATTGTTGTTGATCATGATTGGACAAGTCTTGTCAATTCATTGCATGGCAGTCATCATCAGAAATTGCTCACCAAGGTGAGAGTTGTTCAAGCCAACATAAGGAGGGACAAGTTTTGGGATACTTGTGCTAACTTTGTACATAGGGTGAAACCAGTCGTAATGTCATTAAAGGCATTTGATGGCAAATAACCTTGCATGGGGAAGGCACGGCTTATCATGAAAACATTGGAACGACATGTTTTATCCTTATGAAATCCTCCATTTGAATTGCCATCAAACCTTGCAAATGTGATTGAAGATCAATTTTATCAAAGGTGAAAAATGTTGATGACTGATTTACATTATCCAAAGGCCCTTCTCAATGCATACTTGTTGGGTGAAGCTCGCCTAAATGATGATGCAAATGTGAAGGAGGCTTTAAATAGAATTATGTGAAAAATAGTTCAATGTACCCTAACCACCTATGCCCTAGCTTTAAAAGATTTTGTAGATTTTGTGGAAAATTGAAGTCCATTTTCTGACCCCCCCCCCCCCCCCCCCACCAACGACACACAAAACCCCCCACCACCCAAAGGGGGGATTTATTTA
>Ga0116227_10011215_pt1 | contig 15166 bp, 11 predicted proteins | sample S1TSphgellanicum_FD_89693 | JGI IMG/M metagenome (GOLD analysis project Ga0116227, IMG submission 89693) | Host-associated microbial communities from peat moss isolated from Minnesota, USA - S1T2_Fb - Sphagnum magellanicum MG | ecosystem: Host-associated > Plants > Peat moss > Unclassified... | reverse complement strand
ATCGAATATTGAATAATTTTGTCATTGAAAGTAAGGATATTAGGGAAAATTGTTTGTGCCCTTTAGGTATTGTTGGAAGTTCATCAATGCATAGGATCTGTGAAAGTGATTTTGTAATTTTTAAACCCAAGGTGTATGAGATATTGGCACGAGTATTTCAGCTATGTACTGGAGATTTAGATTTGATAAAATTCTAAATTTGAAGAAAATTATATACTAATTAATTATTATGTAAAATAAATAAATTAACTGCGAAACTAAAAATATGCACACTTGTTTCCTCCAGTGCTGGGGCCAATATTACCCTGAAAGATGTTAAATCGAAAAAAGAAATACAAAAGTATTGCGACAATTTTTTCCCCTAGTTTGCCTTTTGCCCCATTCATATTTTCTAAAAAAAACATTGGGTCATACTAGGGTACATTTTACACTCATAACATTCCATGTTATGAATGTTCCAAAGGTAACATAACTTGTCAAGTGACATGTTACATACCCCTAATATCCATAACATGTCCAAAACATGCATAACATGGACCCAAAATGTGTTTCGATATCACAAGATAAACACAAATGAAGCAAAGGACAAATTGGGGGAAAAATTGGTAACAATACTTTTTGTACTAATTGCATTTAATTTCTTTGGTCGATTTAACATCATCCATATGATCCCTATCTCTACTTCAACTTTTACATCTCTAATGCGTGATCTTGTGGTTTTGTACATGTGCAATTGATGATGATAATGTCTAGTATGACCATCAAATTATGTCCATATCTTCACATGCCCATCTAGCTCGCCTTTGCTACATATTTGATGCGGTTTCAATTTCAGTTTTGTTTGTGGGATAGTGCCTAATCAAGCTTGAAAGACCATATTAGAAAAGCACAAAAATCATTAAGAATTTTTTTTTAAAAAAATTTGTGAAGAATGTTGATGGTCATATTCCATCTGGTTGTTGATGTACTTTGTAATGGTCAAGCCACTACCCATTCTGTTGGATAAGGTGCCAAAGGAGTCTGTTATGGCAAGCTATGCAACACGCACAACATAATGACAAAAGCAAGGCGATTCCATGACATTAAGTCTAGGGTGGCAAATCCAACAATTAAAAAAAATAAATTAAAACAAGTGGCTCTACCTTCTTCAAAAGATAAATTTATGCTTGGCATTGCAACATTAGTTATCAACTAGAGAATCCTTTCCTTTATGTCCAATAGGTTAACTAACATCTCTTTATTTCTAAATTATTTCTATTTGTTCCTCTCAAAAAACAAAAAAAACTTCCTTCAAGCCTCACAAAAAATGGCCTGCACATTTATCTTTTCAATCTAATTAGTCAACCTTATGAAGTGCCTTAATAGAAAAATGGCTCCAAAACTTATCCTTTTAACTTGATTAGCCAACCTTATGAAGTGCCTTAACAAAAAATGGCTCCCACACTCATCCTTTTAACCTAATTGGTCAACCTTTCAACCTAGTTACACAACCCTATAATATGTTTTCACAAAGCCTCTTCATGGAACTATCACATTTCAACACTTGTGGAACAAAAAACTGGTTCCCACACTCATCCCCTCACTTAGTTTGCCAACTTTATGAATTGTCTCCCCAAAGCCTTTTGATCATTTTTATTTTTTTATTTTTTCAAATTTGTGAATAGTGTGATTTGCTACAAATTGTGTGAATGATGTATGTCAAAGTGGTTTTTTCTGGGGGGGGCAGGTTAAAGAATATTTTTTCCAATTGGTTATATGAAGATTTTTTTTTTCTAGATGTGGCTATCACATGTATTTTCATAACTTGTTATCAACAAATTTTAATGTGTTGTATTTCAAGTGGCTAAATTTTTCTTCAACATTTAAATTTGACTAGCTATAGGATTTTGAACAATGTAACATTCTGGCAACAAATGTTCAACATGTGAGGATTTGTGGTTATTAAATGTAAAATGTTGTTGATTTATGCTTGTTTCATCTTATAACCATGCATAACAAAAAGTCATTTAAACCATTATAAAAAATTTATATCCTTAGTTCTTGTTTTATGTTTGAAAACATACATATGCAATTGAGCCATTAAACCAAGTTTTTATTTGTTAAAAACTAAAGGAGGACTAGTGTAATCTTGCAACCAAAAAAAAACAAGCCACACATCCAACCAAAATAATTAAAGCTTTAATAAACCAAATTTATTTTTCTTTGTTTTTCTCACCTTCTCAACGAGATCAACAACCACATCATGCCCTATGGAAACATACAATTTTTTTCTTTACATATGCATTGTTAGGGTTCACATTATATGGACCAATAGTCCCACCAAGTCTAACAACATTTCATTTCTTTCAACCTAAATGTTTGATGAGATAATCAAGCTTTAAAACTAGCAATTTATCTCTCCTTTGAATGTTGGAGCAAACCTTGCACCTCACCATCCTCATCTTGCCATTCCCTTCACAAACAAGTTCATACCAAATAAACCTTACAACCCATTTATTTTGGTAAACCCTATTAATTTCCCACTTTGATGTTTTGAATTTTTCTTCTTTGGTTCATTAATTGTGGATTTTATAGGATCTTTAAAAGGGCGTTTTTGAAACTTAAACATGCACCATAACGAAGAAATGAAACCTATTGCCATTAGAACTTGTCAAATTTGAGCATTCAAGACTACATTTATAAAGGCACAAAAACAAAATCTCATCGTACTACAATACTAAACCCTTAAAGTCCTAAATCAATGTTGATGAAGAACCTTGCTCCTGAATTTTCATCAATGCTAGTGATGGGAATCACACTTGGGGGAGCGGAATGGCAATGAAGACTTGTTGCAAATCATATTTGTGGCATCCAACAAAGGGGTTGGTCAATGTGAGCAATGCATGACCAAGATGGTTAGTCAATAAAATGGTTATTCCCCCCATTCGTGTCATCATATTATGGTGATTTTTTAAAATCATGCATTTCAAAATCCTTAATGTCATTTGCAAAACATTTTTTTGTTGCCACATGGTGAAAAGTTGCCACCAAAAAAAAATTACTCTTGACAAAGTCAATAAAATAAATAAGTTCAATAGCCATGTAATGGTTTTCATGTGGCCTTTTCAACCTATTTTTAATACCTTTCAATTGAATTGAAATCAAATTTAGATGGAAAAAAATGAGATGCATATTGGTGGAGATGATATTGAAAATCCATTCATGAATATGGTGTTAAAAGAAAAACTTTAAAAAACATGAATCCAAAAATGGACTTTTCCATGTTTCTTTATTTAGAAATGGGTTAAAGATATTCTAGTTTGGAATTTTTCAAATGAAAACTATGACTCATAGAACCTAAAGTTGTCCTACCTAAACTAACTCCAGTGAATCATTGTCAATGAAATTAATAAATCTAAATTTTTTTATGAAAAGAGTAAAATTTAAGAAAATTTTGAGAATCGATCAATTTTATAAATTTTAGAATTGCAATTAATTTTCATTAGTTTGAATAAAAACAAATAATTTGAATAGAGCATTTTTATTGTTAGAATTTGAGTATAGGAATAAAATTTCTTAACAAACAAGTATACGTAATGTTCAACATGTGAATTTGTAAAATGGAATTCAAATTTTATAAATCACCTTTAATGTGTGTATTAAATCGATCATATGAAATTTATTTGTCACCTTTTTCAAGATGTAATATATACAAGACATTCTCACATTGACAATTCCCATAAAAGAAATTTTTACAAATGAAACACTTAGTTTGTTTGCCATCTAAGTGTGATTGAATGACTCCTTTAAAAGGTGGGCTCTCTATGCTCGTTATGGTTGAAGCATTGAGCTTCCTACTTGGTCACACATCCCATCCCCATGTGCTTCATGTGACCTACTACATGTTGCGAGATCTTGTGTATTCATCTTGGTTCAAAAGCTTCATTGTGGGGATCTCATGTTTATCCACCTTGATGCGCCTAACCCCATATTTGTAGCATCTTGGGTTGAATATGAGTTCGAATGTGGCAACAACACTCAAATTGCTAATGCCATTAGATGTTGGAGCATGATTGGTTAGAAGGGGATCCCAAAGCTAAATGATGAGTAGTAGTGGACATTTACATCCCTAAAATCACAAATAGTTCCCTATTGTCTTGGGCTATTGTTTTGGGTTTACATTAGAAAGCTTTGAGGCCACAACCCAAACAAATCCTAATGGATGAAAAATCCATGTGGAATCATCCATGGCCCAAATGGGTGTTGTGGGCATGGAATGTAGGGGAGTTTCAGCCAAAAACCTGGCCCAAATTTTCTCCCTAAGCCCCTTGCCTCAAGCTTTACCCTACACTTAACTGGATGAGGTTGGCCTCATGAAATTTGTGGTAGCCCATTACAACCAAAACATTCACAGTTTTTGTGTATGTGTGTGTGCCATTCAATCCTACCTATTCTAAGCCTAACTTCTTAATCCCTATCTCCTATCCACCTCCATATATATATATATATATATATATGGACATAAAACAACACATGTTATGAAAGATTTCATGTTCATGTTATCTATGTTAAATTGTGATGAATTATGTTATTATATCAAATTATTAATCTATAAGAATTCTCCCAATGATTTTTTTTTATAAATTATGATTACAAAATTGATTTTAAATCATTTTTTAAAACATATTTTGACTACAAACTATTCATTCATGATTTTTTAAAAAGAATTTTGTAAATTACAATTGTAGGAATCCTAGAGATGAATATATTTATGCAAATTATAATTGTATAAATTTTCATAGTGATTTTTTTCTTTTTTACAAATTGTGATTATAAAAATGTTCATGATTATTCTTTTGAGATTTGCAAATTATGGAATTGCATTAATCCTCAAGATGGATCCAAATGCAACACCCATGGTGAAAAGGGTGGCAAGGAGGACCTTTATTTTATTCAATTTGGAACATGCATTATATTGGTCATTTATAAATTAAAAAATTGTTACTTGAGGTTCTATTCACACATAACTCGTGATGATAATTTGATGAAAATTTTGAATTGATTTGGTGAAAATGAAATCCATTCAAATGACATTGCATGCAACTTGAATTGAATTAAATATTAGTTCAATTGAATTCAAATTGAATTGATTTTAATTCAAATAAAAAATTGAAGAAAAATGAGATACAAATTGGTGTAGAAAATATTGAAAATTTGTTCATGACTATGACATTGAAAAAAAAACTTTGAAAAGCTATAGATTCAAAAAACACACATTTCTATTTACTTGAGAATTGGCTAAACAAGTTTCAATTTGGAATTGTCCAAAGGACGATTTATGAAAGCTAAAGTTATTTTGCCTAAACTAGTTTTTTGGATGCATTGTCATGAAAATTTTGAAAAGTGAAAAGAGAACTTTTAAACCCCCCTCCCCCATAAAATGGCTTTCTCTCTCCCTACAAACCCCTCCTCCCCTATAAAATTACAAATATGAGGTATCATTATAACTATGGTCTAGTCTGTGGTCCAATTGGGGTTCACATTATGAACAAAAGCTCATAGTTTACCTACATAGTAATATGTTGTGAGTAGTAGTGATTTCTCTTTGGGACAAAATTTGTCACTTTTTCAACAAAAGAATTGGGAAAATTTTGGATTTTTTTCTAGTGTAAATTCAATTATTTTGCTATGCTTGGGGGAAAAAAAAATTGCCAAAAATTTTACATCAAAAAGTTTGGGGGGGAGTGGGATTTAAGAGTAAAAATAAAAATTTGGTATTAAGTAGATGATTTTCTTAGTAGGATAATATCCATATATTTAGTTTCCCACAAAAACTCTATTGGAAAATATAAATCTACAAAGAATATTAAAAAAAATTGGCGATCAACACCTTCCAAATTTCATTGTAATAACACAATACAATAGGAGAATTGGAAGTACGGTAGATTTTTTTTCACTTTTGTGGTGTAGCCACATTGGCAAACTATCCTTGTGGGGATTTAGCCAAATTTGGTTATAGGGCATGTAGGATATTTTATTTTATTTTAAAAATCTGATTCTTGTTGGGCAACCTCCAAGAGTAAGGGCTCTAAACTTGGCAAACACAATCCAAAAACCCTTACGTTTTCGCATTTTTTTCCTCCAAAAAAGCATTAGAAGGGTCACAACCCATGGTGTAAGGGTATCCTATTTGAAGGGTAAAAACGTTTCAGGGTCAGGTTCTTGTAACCCGGAATGTGATAAAACCAGAATCGAATGGTTCAAATTTTCGAAGAACCTGACTCAAACCCGTACCCGGAGAACCGTCACATAAATTAAAGAACTATATTACAAAAATCATCTAATTGCCACAAATGACATTTTGGCAACCGTGACACAAATTAGTAAAGAGCTTTAGAATTATTAATTTGAAGAAAAAGGCTAGGTATTTCATGTAGCTTAGTTGATCATTCATGGATGAAATCTATCCACAATATCTATATTTTGTCCACAATGGATGAGATTTATCAATCATCATCATTCATTTTATTCACATTGAGTGAGATTCATCCATCATTGTTTGCGAAGAAATTGGCAAGTCCAACCACAACCTTGATAATTACATTATTTGTATCCTTGCAATTTAACTCTACTACAAGTATGGGAGGAGGGGTAACTAGGTGCCACTAAACTAAATTAAAATGTAAAAATGTTGTACTCATGTCTCTTAACATACACACACCAAAATATAAATATGGACAAACTTAAAGTTCTAATTCTAGCAACTCGGTCTTTTAGAGCATCTACGTCACAGTTAAAGACACCTTTAGATTCTATTTGGCAGCATGATAATCCTTTTGCTCTGGAGTATTGAATGGCCATAATGTGAAGGCCCAACAAAAACATCTCCAAATCAAATTTCCTAATGTGAATTTGATCCCAAACAAATATTGATCCCTATGCCTAAATGATTTATCATTGATTTAAATGAACTATTTGACGTTTGTGGATGTGGATAATCAACACAAAACACAAAAAATATTTTGTCATACAGGTGTTCCATGATCATTATGCAATGGAGATGCTCTCCACCGGTGCTCAGTTGTCACTCTGGATAATAAAATTAAGTGTCTAAGTTTATGTATATATATTTGGCAAAACCTCCAATAAAACTGTAACTAGAACTGCATATATGTGGGAACTACTAATAGCAACCCACCTGGACGAATCATTATGATCAACCCATCAGAAATATTGAGCCGCAGTCAGGTCCAATTTATTACACTCTTTTTTGGAGGTGCACAACTGTGTTGTGCCTTTTACTAGCCACGGCAAGCTGAATGAATTTGGTGCAGAAAAACCAATTTCCTGAGCTAAACCGGCACATTTTGACTTTTTCACAATAAATTTTACTGTTTGGAGTCACATACTGAGCACCAGTGGAGATGCTCTTGGATGCATATATATATCGCTTGCCCGTCGTATTCCTGAAACTTGGAAAAGTGATCAGAGGAGAGAAACTCCAAACTTCAAAATAGAATCTTCTGACTAAACCCTTGCAAACTCTGTTCAAAAAAGCTCTCTGGGTTAGGGAGCCTGACCAACCCCCAACAACTCTAAAGTATTTCATAGACTTGATCTTGTCTGGAGGCTACTGGCTCATATGAGATATATAGTTTATGTTTTTTGGCCTTTCCTAGCAAGGCAAGGATATTGTGTTTATACTGCCTTCACACTCGGAGGTAAACTACATGCTAAGTCAGTGTTAAAAAATCCAGATTTTGTCATCAATTCAGACCTAAAATGGTAGCTAACAGAAAAATCTACTTGTCATTTGATGAGGCATTTGATGCTAAGGTTGGTGCTAACTAAATATTAGCCCGATGGTAGGCTATCAAAATATTTTTCAAAATTCCTAGATTTTGCACTAACATTACAATGTTTGGCACCACCCAAAAAAGGGGTGCTTTATCTCAAAGTTTTGTAGCCTGACTATTGTTCCTTACAAAAAAAAATAATGTTCTATGTTCCCAATGAGTTTATTATCACATTCCCTTACATACCTTAAACAACTCCGCAGTCCACAATATCTCATGCTTGTGACAACCTCGTCATTTGTGTTGTGACTGCACTTGGCACTCTCTCCTTCATCATCTCAACGACGAGCTCTAGAGCTCCGACACCTCCATTGTGCTCCAACATCTCCATCATGCTTCATCAATGTCTGCATTGTTGCTAGTGCTCACAACTGCTACCACCATGGCCATTTTTGAGACCACATTCACAGCATCACGCTTTTAGCTGTCTCCATCGTTGCTGGTGCTCACAACTGCTACTACCATGGACATTGTGGGGACCACATTCACAGGATTTGGGGAAGAATGTGATTATTTAGAAAATTGTATGTGCAAAAAAAATGGAGCTAAAAAAGTAAGCGACTATGCTTAGAAAGAAGATAAGACAGATGCAAAGTTCCCGGTGATGGAGTGTGAGACGATGCCACATGTTGGCGTGATGCATCATTCATCTTGAAAAAAAAAAGAGAGAGAAAAAGATTTATCATCACAAGAATTGTTGTTTCTATGTGTGAATCATCATCATTGTTAGAGCTAGGCTACCCTTGGAAAAAGTGGTAGTGGTGATGTAGCCTTGGAAAAAGTGGTAGTGGTGATGTCATTGTGTGAATTTGGACATCGATGGTACCTAGCATTGTGGTGATGTTGGTGGTACACAGGGTGCTAACACCAAGTGTGAAGGCAACTTTAGATTCATTCTAGAGTAGCTTAAGGGACTTTGGCCCCTAAGTAGTAGGTCTATCTTTATATGAGGATTTTTGAAAAGATGGTATTTTGGCTTGTGTTGAAACATGAGATTAGTTATAGAGTAGCTTGAAGGATTTTGGTTTCTTTTAGAGGATATTTTTTAAGATTGTATATTTGGCATGATGAAATATTTGAGTAACTTCCATAATTCTTCTTTTGCGTTAAGATACTTTTTAATGTAAATGGCAAGGCCACAGTGTGACACACTCCTTTGTTTTGCGATGATATCAAAATGGCTCATTGGAAAGGGAGGCACTCCATGACACAACTTCTCCATTGGTTGCATGGAAATTCTATTCCTAAAATTGGCTGCCACTATTTTTGGCTGGCTCATTGGAAATGGAGGCACTCCATGACACAACTTCTCATTGGTTGCCTGGAAATTCTATCCCTAAAATTGACTCCCACTATTTTTAGGAAGGGCTAGGTGCCATCAATGTAAGGGCCCTTCCCAAGAACACACTACCTCTATTCATGTGAAAGAACAATAACTACCCTAGAAATAATGTACATATTGGGGACCACCACATGGGTCAACATGGCGTGTTGTGTGCAACAAGCGAAACAAAGCTGTAGTTTGTTTTTTTTTTTTTATGTCAAAGCTCAAAACTTGTCTCAAATTTTGGAATTCCAAAGATCACATTTGTGGGCATTTGAAGAAGGCAATCACTCTTTTTGGATCTAGAGGGAAAGAAGTTGTTGTTCATCATTGAATGTGAAGAGTTGATGGTCTAAAAAGATGCATTCTTTCATGCTCCACAGAGTTTTAGTAGTAGTAGTAGTAGTAGTAGCGTTGCTGTTGGTGTGTATGCTGCAGGCTGATGCTGCAAGTGGCACAAGGAGAATCCTTGAAGAACCCAAAATCAGATTCAAAACAGAGTACCCATTTGGAGGTAGAAACTCTTTTGCAAACCAGGAATTTCATGTCAAAGCGGATGGTGGTGGTGATGAAAAATCTGGAGAAGAACCAGGAGGCACAAATAGCAGACCTTTGATTGGAATTCTGTCACAACCCACATGCGGCGAAAAGACGAAAGAATCTGAGAGAAACTGGGACTCCGCTTCTTCTTCTTCCAACAGTTCTTGTATAGCTGCATCATACGTCAAGTTTGTGGAATCTGGAGGAGCAAGAGCTGTTCCCATTCTGTACAATGAACCTGAACACTCACTCATCCAGGTTTGTCTCCTGCAAATTTCCAATTCCTTTTGTTCAGAAATAGGGTTTACCCTCTTGCCTTTCTCCTGAGCGCCTCACTGTTGCTACATATAATTTCACTGCTCCTACCTGGACAGGTACTATAATTACTCTCAAATCTAGATTTAATAAAATTTCCTTACTTTGCAGATACCACTAGGAAAGAGGGGTTTGGGGGTGAAAGGAGACCAAAAGACAGGGTGAAGACAGGGTGACTTTAAGGAAAATTCTATTATATCTCCAAAGCCATCTGCTTTCTGAAAAACCCGAAAAGCAGTAATGTACTACTACTACCTGTAGAACAAGAAGAAGCTTGACAGAACCGGGTTATGAAATATTCAACTCCCAAATTGAGAGAAGCAGAGTCAAAATTTGCAAATTTTCCAGAAAAACTTGAGTTCTTGTTTCTCGAGCGTTCTGGGAATATTTATGTGCTGCACATAACGAGTTTCATTGCAAATGCAACAACACCCATCTCCACATTTCCTTCTACAATTCAGCAAAACATGACTGCAAATTGGAGGCAGAAAATGTGTATCACAGCAGTGGCTACTGCTACTGCAATATACATGTGTTTCTGCAAACTCTTGAAAGCTCTTTCTCCCTTCTTCTTCCATTTTTCAATGTTAGTAATATATGTATACTTTGATTCAGAAGATGGAGCAAATTATTACTATTATTGTTGGTGTTTACATAAATTATTATTCTTTGTTTGTTGAATACATGTATGTTGAAACCAACTGGGCTCACAAAGTTTGTGGGTTTGCAAATTACCATGTGCAGAAATTTGCTGCAATCAATGGAATTCTATTTCCAGGAGGTGCAACAAGTTTGAAGGGGGGCCCATTTTATCAAACTGCTGAAAAGCTCTTCAATGTACAAACTACAAACCCTGACTCCTTCTTGCTCTGCTAATACATACTAAAGGAAATTGGAAATTGATGCAAATGCGTGTGCATCTGGAAGACCTTGCTGTAATATTGAGTAGTAGTTGGTGATATGAGTTTTTCGGACTTACAATAACCCATGAACTCAGAAAAACTCATATCACCAACTACTAGACAAATTTGATACCTATCAAAGTTTGGATTGTTTTTAGCACAATTCACAGCAAACTTGGAGTTCATACTACAAATTGGGTGGTTGTTTCTATATTGCAGATGGTCATTGAAGCAAATGAGAGAGGAGACTACTTCCCACTGTATGGCGTGTGTCTTGGATTTGAGCTTCTCACCGTTCTTGTTACTCAGGTACATTCACTTATTCTAGCTCAAGAACTTTTAAGTTCAGCATTAAATTTGCTTCCAGCATAAAAACAGAGAATTTGGATTCTTCTCGTGTCCAAATTTTGCACACTTGCAAAAAGCATGAACACAATTATGTAAGGAGATAATTGCTTGCAGGATTTATATATACCCCAGACTTTATGTGTAGCAGGCAATGTAACCCAATTACTGGCCAAGTATTCATGCAGAACCACAGTATACTTGAACAATTTGATGCTAAGCACCGACCCGCGCCTCTCCTATTTCTTGGTGATTGGGTGAAGAACCACAGCATTTTTCAGTGGTAATTACAAGATGCCCCCGCCTTTCTCCTCACCATCCTCTGTTCTGTTTTCTGCTGTGAGAAAGACCATTGTGTGTGTGTGTGTGTGTGTGTGTGTGTGTTAATTTTAAAAATATAATTTAGTACTTGAATAGATCTCTTACAGGCAGTGCCACAAGAGAGGAGATTTCCATATTGTGATTGCGTTGGTGCTTTGCAGGGTTCCACAAGAAGTTGTTGACAAGCTGAGTGAACAATCACTTGCAATGGAAAATCACCAAATGGGAATCTCTCCAGAGAGGTGGTTTTCCAACAAGCTTCTCACTGACTTCTTCCAAGTGCTGACACTCACCCCAGACCACAATGGAAAGGTTTTCTTCCTCCTGCACAAAATCACCCATTTCCCTCAAATCACTAATTTCACTCAAATCACTAATTTCACTCTTCACCTCGTGAAACAATGTTGCATGTTAAAATGGAAACCATGGAATTCCTACTGTCTTTGCTTTTGCAGAAGTGGTGCATTTTGTTTCCAAATTTTGCTCATGCATGCTACATTAAAAATAGCAAAGTTGCTCACTTGTACGTTTTTCTTGCAAATCTCAGATGTATATTTCAACTGTGACAAGTCCAAAATACCCCATTTTTGGAGTGCAATGGCACCCAGAGGTACCTGCAATTTCACTAGTTTTGTGTCCCTCAAATTGAGTCTGGTTTAAGAAAAGATTTCACATAATCATCTCATGTACTTTCATTTGGGCCTACTTTGAGACATGAGAATCAGAGTGTTTCTACCCGCAATATTAGTAGTTCTTAATCCTCGATTTAGGTTCTCATTTCAGGAAATATTTTTTGCATATATATTAGAGAAATCCACAAAGTCACCCTGTCTTCACCCTGTCTTTGGGCGTCCTTTCAACCCCTAACCCCTCTTTTAGTGGTATCTGTAAAAGTAATGAAATTTTACTAAATCTCAGTATGAAATGTCGAAACTCAGTTAACGAAATGCTGAATCTCAGCATTTAATGCACAAGGTTCGAGAAGAATTATAGTAGCTGTACAGGTAAGAGCAGTGAAAATCTACGTAGCAGCAGTGGAGGCGCTCAGGAAAAAAGAAAGACAGGGTGAAACTCAGGAATCGTCAAAATTGATGGTTTTCTGAGTTTCACCCCCCATTGAATGCTAATGTACTTTTTTGCAGGTTTTTTTTAAAATCTTACCCTGTGTATGACCAAACTCAGGGTATTGGTGCTGTCTTTTCCTGACTTTACAGATATCTCTATTGTATTTATGTATTTGAGTTTGGGCATACTTTAAATTATTAAATTATTGCATTTTTTTTAATTATTTATTTATATAATTTATCTCTGGATTCCTTTTGCCAGAAAAATTTGTTTGAGTGGGGTGATCCTACAATACCTCACACTGCAGATGCTGTCCAACTTTCTCAAGGCATCAGCAACTATCTTATCAGGTGTTTAGCTATTGACCCACCACCGAGTGTGTAATTTTCTGTGCATTTTGGGTGAGGCTGGTTTATTATACACTTGTGCATAAAAGTGGATTTGATGAGCTTTGCTGCAAGGATATGATAATGATACAATTGTTTTTCATGCAAGAGACCAAATTACTCTTTTGTACTTGAAGGAATTCATATAACAGTATCCTTCAAATGGATCCAATCACAGCTAATGGAAAGGTCTAATATCTTACGATTTCGGGTTGAGTTTGGTATGATAACACTTGAATAATTTTTCTTGAAATTCTGAAATTACACCATAAAGGTTTGAGGTAAGGTTTAGGGTGCAAGCATGAGTGGTGGTGCTGCTGCTGCTGACTTGCATGATTGGTTGTTGCAGTGAGGCACGCAAGTCTCAACACAAGCCCATCTCAATTGATCAGGAACGTGAATTGATGTTCTACAACTACAAGCCCTCCTATACAAACAAAGACGGGTATGGCTTCAAAAAATTTGGGTCCAGGTCTTTTATTGTCTTTATGTATAAATTATGTTCATTCTTCCCATACATATTGCAGCAATTCACTTGTTGAAAGTTTAATAATTTGTCCGTGTAACTGTTGTCATGATCTGCAGGCATGGACTTTTTGAGCAAGAATATTGGTTTGATTTATAGCTTATGGGTTGTGCATTTGATCTTGCAAAATATTTCCACATGATTCACAATCATACCCACTCTCTCCACAATTTGTGACTGAGTGAGTCCTTCAGAAGTACAGATTGGATCAGACAACAGGAGATTCCCAATCATTGACAATTTGGTTATTTTGCAATTGACGAAGCAAATATTTGAGCTTTACATTTGAAATTGAGAATTACCATTAGCTTGGTCATGTACTTTTGTGCTACAATAATTAAATTTGGACTATGGCTTGATGTCAAAATTTTCAACTTAGGACTGTCAAAGACGGGGTTCAGCCTGCACTTGCCTGTGAGTTCCACCAGCCAATCAAAGATAAATCTGCACAGGCTGGGCCCAGCAAACATCTGTGTATAAAAAGGATGTTCAATATTTTCCCACAGTTCTGTTTGAAAACAAAATCTGCACATGGGCCCTCATATACTGATTTGGCCCTGTCCAAATCAAACCCATTAAGGATGATCCAATGGCACACAACGTCATGTAGCAATACTATTACAATATACACACAAGCAAGATTATTGCATACAAATTGATGCAACTGGACATCACAAATTCCTCAGCACACTTGTGACAATTGAACTCTCGCCACAGAACAGAACATGTTAATCACCAAAAGGATCAACCACCTTACAGCAATGATCATGCTCTGAACCTCTTTACCTTTCAGAACACCTACACACTTTGTTTCATAGCCAATGAAGTTCATAACTCGTTCAAAACTGAAACAACCAATAAGTTGTAATACTCTTAAAAGACAACAGGAACTCAAAATTTGAGTTTATGAAGCTTATGAACCTGTCAACATTCAGAAGACCAATTCATGTGGCTTCACACCAGATTTCAAGCTAAATCTAGATGCCAAGTAAGACTTCAACTCAGGGACTGCTTCAATGAGAGGCACCAGCTTGGCATCAATAGTCTTCTGATCCTCTATCTTCTCCAGTGGCAAGCTCTTCTCCTCCTCCTGCAAGAAATAGAAAAGCTGCCATAAGACTCATGCAACAACAACTAGACAACTACAATGTAAGAAAAGACAGAAGATGTCTAACGAAACAAGATCTAGATCCAAAGCACACTGAGCATGCAATAATTTGTATCTTTGATAGGACCATGAAAGAGTCTCACCTCCTTCTCAGCTTCAAAAAACTGAGACTCTCCTTTCTTCTTCTTGGTCACTTCCCTCTTGAAGTATGCATCAGAATACTTGGCAACATCCACAGCACTAATGTCAACCTTGGTGGAGGTAGCAATCACATATGCCTGATTGACTCGCTTCAAAGGGACACCATTCACCTTGAAAGGTCCTGCACAAATCAATACATCCAAAAGCAAAAACAATGAGCACTAACAAGCAATCACTTCATGGCAATAAACAGAAGTACATCTACAAACTCCAGACTTTACAGCCAAAAAAAAAAAAAAAAAAAAAAAAAAACCTCATAAAAAAAAAAAAAACTTATTTAAAAAAAAAAAAATAAGTT
>Ga0116227_10011214_pt1 | contig 15166 bp, 7 predicted proteins | sample S1TSphgellanicum_FD_89693 | JGI IMG/M metagenome (GOLD analysis project Ga0116227, IMG submission 89693) | Host-associated microbial communities from peat moss isolated from Minnesota, USA - S1T2_Fb - Sphagnum magellanicum MG | ecosystem: Host-associated > Plants > Peat moss > Unclassified... | reverse complement strand
TTTTTTTATTTATATTTTTTTTTTTTTTTTTTTTTTTTTTTTTTTTTTTTTTTTTTTTTTTGTTATAGGAGGAGAGAGAGAAAAAAAAGAGAAAAAAAAAAAGAAGGGGGGGGGGGGGGGGGGGGGGGGGGCAGAGAGGGAAAAGGAAAAAAGTATGAAGGTTAAAAAGCAGAAAAGGTCCTAAACCATCTTTCTTTTAGGGATTTATTCATTTGGTGTAAAATGACAAGCATGTTTGATCAACAACAATTCCCAATAAATTGAACCAGTTTGGAAAGCATGTCAATGGATGCAAATAGGGTTTAAGAGATTTCCTTCTGCTTGAGAACATTTGATATGAGTAAATCCCTATTCCCTTGTGGATTGTACATGCAAATGTCGTAGTAGTACCTCGGCAGCTTCAACACATATATGTGAAATGACTTTAATTAGTTTCAAAATTTTAAGTAAAAAAAATTTGGCAATTCAACATTTTCTTTCACAATTTTTTTTAATTTGAAAAAAAACCCTTTTAAAAAAAATTAAATAATTTTTTAAAACTTGAAATTTTCAACATTTCTGAAAATAATGAAATCAATGTCGAAGCTGCCAAGGTAGTAGGGTACCCACAAACCATTGAATTGTCAAACATGAGATGAAAGTGTTAAGGGAATGGGCAAGCCTTTGATGACTCTGCAAAGGTATCTGGCCACCTCACAGAGTCATCCAGGGCATGCCCATTCCTGTTTATAAATAAATGATTTTGAACATGGAAAATTATGGTCACCACGAAGGGCAACTAACAACTATGTTAAATTATGAATAGTGACAAGAACATGTCAACAAGGATGAGATTTCTCTAATTTTTGGAACTTTGAAAACTGCCATAAAATGTCCTCAAAACAAAACTGTTTACATAATAAAAAAGTTATTCATAACGTGAAGCGATTAGGTAGGGGGCGAGAACGGCCAGTTTTGGCATAATAGGGCATCAAATGCGTAACTGGGAATGAAATTTTACGAAGGACCCAAACTAGTTTTTCCACCAATTTCGGTGGTAAACTGAGTTTCATCCCCTCTTGCCGTTTTCCCTGAGCGCCTCCACTTCTTCTCCTGCATATATTTTCAGTGTCCACCTGTAACAACTACTATAATTAGTCTAAAACCTTGTGCATTATGCTGAGTTTCAGCATTTCATACTGAGATTTAATAAAATTTGCCGATACCACTTGAAAGAGGGGGTAGGGGGTAAAAAATAGAGGGGATAGGGGGTGAAAGACAGGGTAACTTTCCGGATAACTTTAATAAGAAGTGTTTGCAAGTATAGCCTTGTTCATCATGGGTTCTTTTTTTCCTTTTTTTGGCAAAATTTTCACAACTTGGCGAATTGTTTTTAGACTTTTAAGAAACACACAGAAAAATATTTTTAGGGATTTTTTTGGCCTTTTTAGAAACATAAATTAAATAAACTAGTCACATCTAGGACTAGAGGGGAATTCTAAGTTCTTGCCCAAAGATTGAGGGAGGCTTCTTGCTGAAGAAGCTATATATACTTCCAATGTTTTTACTTTGCTTTGAAGACATTCAACCTACACAAGCGAATCCATTCAAGTTGACATCATTGGTTGGCAAGTGGACCTTGAGTAGCCTAGGATCATAGACATGAAACCTCTTGAAGTAGTTGTGGCCCATGTGGGGTGCAACAAATGTTTTGTTGGATTGAAGATATCATACAAGAAAGGGTATGCTTTAGTAACAACTTGTGTTCTTTTAGTCAATTTTTGTGGTCTAACCCAAGTCATGGTCCTCCATTGGAAACGAGGTATGAAAGTAAAATGAAATATATAAGTGCCCATCTATATTTTCATCCACGTGCTGGGACCAAATATAAAAATCTGGCATGATTCTTTTATTTGTGATTGAATAACTCAAATTTTATTTTAATTTTCTCTTTTTTTGACCTTTAATTTCATTTTTGGGTAAAATTTTGCTAGTAAAAAGAAGTGAGTGTAATAAAGTTATTCATAAAATAATCCTCACTTTGGGCCTAACTGCACCCCACTCATCATTTCTTTTGAGTTTCGCATAAAGTTCACCAAAGTGAGTGAGGATCACTTCTCAAAACTAAAGATGAACACCCCAAGTGGTCACAATAAAATCTATTCTAACCATATCCTAGTCTACCTAGGATATTGTTGTCTAGATTTAAGGGCTATCTAAGGTAAGGGATAATTAGGTTAAAACTTAACTAAAAGTTACCTATGATCTATCTATGGAACTATTAAAGGGAATATTTATGTTAAAATTTACCTAGCATAATTAAGACCTTTTGCATTATGATAGGACCTATTAAAGGCTACTCTTGCATTATGATAGGACCTATTAAAGGCTACTCTTGCATTTGATAGGGTTTATATATAGGCTACGTAAGGACTACCTAAAGGCCAACCAAAGTTAGCTCATAACCCTTTATGTAAACCTTAAATAAAATTTTAAGTAGTTTTTAGGTATCCCTTAAGTCCTTAGGTAGTCCCTATGTAACACCTTAAATAATCTTTTTGTAACCTTTTATGTAAATTTTTTATAGCTTTCATCCTAGATAGCTCATAGGTAGGCTTTAGTTAGCTCTTTTTAAAATCTTTAGGTATTCCCTAACCTAAAAAATCTCTAACTAGTCCCATAGGTAGGTTCTATCTAAACTTTAGATATCCCATAACCTAAGAAGGCTCCTACATATCTCCCTAGGTGGTCCTTAACATAGCCCATTCTTACATTATGAATTAACCCTAAGTTGCCCCCTAAATAACCATTAAGTATCTTTTGATCTAATAAATTCTTAATTAACCTCATATTTAGATTATATATAACCCTTAAATGACCTTTCTAGGTGTCCCATAACTTTCGTAAAGCCTTAGGAATCTAACATTTAGATAATTTCTAAATGGCCTAGGTTGACCCTATGTAGCTTTTTAAGTAACCTTTAAGTTTCTCATAACCTAAACAAATCCCTAGATGTTTCTTATGTAATCCCTAAATAGCCCCTTAAATAATTATCAAGTATCCCATAACCTAAGTAAATCCTTATGTGTTTCCCAAATAACCTCTAGGTAGCTCTCTAAGTAGGGCTAATTATGTAGCCCCCTCTTACATTATGATTTGACCTTAAGTAAAAACTAACTTATGTTAGATTTAGTGTGATTGAAATAGCCTCTTGCATAATCTTTAGGTATTCTCTAACTTAAGAAACCCCTAGCTACATTCTTAAATAGGCTTTGTGTAATACTTAAAATCCTCCTTGGGTATCCCAAGCTCCACTCCTAAATAGGCTTTGTGTAGTCCTTAAAATTCTCCTTAGGTGTGCACCTAGGTAGACACAAGCAAAACACAAGAAACATGAAGAATTTTAAATCATCCTAAATTGAAAAGGAAATTTGTAATTTCCTTCTTTATTATTTTCCTTTGGTGCATTCCCATCTACATTTTGATTGTTGACCCCAATTTCAATGAAATACAAGATGCTGCTCTTGAGTTTTATTGTTTTTGAAGATAACTTCAATATACATTTTCAAGTTTTTTGTGATGTTTGTAGTTGATGAAACTTGATTTTAGGGGTGCCTTGGACCAAACACTGACATCTTGTAATGTGTGATTGTGCTAAAAACTTGTTTGTGTTCCTCTTGAAAATAAGAGATTTTCTTTATAGGTATCATTAAAAATGGCATCAATCTATCAAGGAAGTTTGGTTGTTTGTTTTCTTTGTATGTCATGCTAAGATTTGAAAATCCATAGGGCCTCGTCACATTCTTAGTACTCTTGAGAAGCCTTTGACAAATAAAGGAGCACCAAGGTGATTTTGTAATGTTTAGACCTATGGTACAAAATTTATTGGATATTGAATAATTTTGTGAAATTTATTTATTTATTTTAAACTTAGAACTCAAAATTGTATGGAAAGTGGGGTGCACTTTTGATATTGTTGGAAAGCCCCTAGTGCTCATGGGAAAGTTCAATAATGAATCATTTTTCGATGTAAAGTGTGGGAAATATTGAATCTTGAGACATGTTTTCAATTTAAAACATTTTGAGTGAAAACATACATTTCAAACTTAGACTAAAAAAGGTGTACCATTTCCCTTTCCAAATTCATTCAATCGGGCCAATCGCACAAATTAAAGTTGTTGATTTTAATTATATTTATAATATCAAATAAAAGGTTTTTCTTTTCTTCTAAAGATTTTCAATTATATTTTTTCAATAAAAATTCAATCACTCAACAAACCACAAAAATATCACCAATTCCCCGAACTTATGTTGATGTGTGCATGCATTCAACTACCATTTGGATAAAAGTTAAATATCCCATTATATATCCACATTTTTTTTTGAAAATAGTTGAAAATTGGGGGGAAAAAAATAAGAAATATTGTGTCTTTATTGAAAGAATCATATATGTGAGGTGGTCACTATGGACCTACCTTATTATTTGAGGATAAGAACATCATGTAAAGACAAGGTAACATCATGACTTGAATGAATCAAAGTGTTGTTGGCATGTTCATCTATTCACAAATCCAATTTGGAATGGCCATGTGCAATAGATTCTTAAAGATACGTGTGTTACATTTTTTGTATTTTGTAATACTTGTCATTTTTAAATATTTAAATACCAACATTTGAACCCATACTTTAGGTAGGTGACTCATTTTCTTCATATCTATCTTTCTTCGCATATGAGTCTTCAATTTAATGTACTTGTACTACCTTGGCAACTTTCACATTAATCATACTATTTTCAGAAATTTTGAAATTTTCAAAATATTTTTATATGAAATAACATAAATTTATGAAGGGAAATGTTGAATCTTCAAAAAAATTTGTGAAATTTTTTTTTCCAAAATTAATTCATTATTCACCAAACATGTGTTGAACCTACCAAAGTATTACAATGTATCATTTTCATGTTTTCCACTTTTCAATATTTATTTCTATTTTATTTCAATTGGAATTTTTTTTTTTTTAAAATCTTTGATTGTTTTTTCCATTTCAATCCATCCCAACCCACATCAATGTTTTGAAATGTGCCTAACCATATATGCAATCGCCTTTGTTCCACAATGATCTTCTCATCAAGGTTTTGAAAGCTAATCCAATTTTATACAAAATGTTCCCACAACATCTTTTTGAAAAACATGCCTCCAAAAGTTAATTGGATTGATGTTTATAATGTTATATTGCACCTTAACCTAGAGAAAAAAAAATCATCTATAGTTTAAAACAAAAATAAAATCAATTAGAATGTAATGTTAACATTAACTAGCTTGCCTTCTCTCAAATATTTACTTAACAACAATTCCATCACAAGCTGAGTATGCTATCATTGTTAATAGCCACGAATTCTAATGAAAAGCTACCAAACACACATTCTTTCCACACAAATATGTTGACAAGGAAGTTAGGTCAAATTTTATTTATGAAAAATACAAATTTAGTTTACCAATATATGTACAGATGATATATATTGTAAAAGGAGAGATTTTTAAAAAATGTAGTTGTGAACTTGAATCACAAGAATCATGATGTACCTAATATGACATATGTTAATACAACATGCATTTTTATATGTTAAAGTTATCAAGTTGTTAATTTTTAATTTTTGGTTGTTGCACAACCTTGACAATTCTCCCTTTTAGGAATGTTTTGGATGACTCAAAATTTTAAAATGTAAAAATGTACAATCAATAATCTTCTTTTTATTTAATTATGGGTTATTATTATCGTCATATGTGTGCTTTGACAAATATTGATTTTTAAAAAATAATAATCACGAAATAAAGGCAAATAGCAAAAAACTTTCTAGTAGAAGATGTTCATTTCATTTCAAGTGGTGGTGAAGATTTGATAAATCATTAGGAATAATAAATATTGATTTTCCAAATCCACTTATATAAGAATGGCCTATGCAATTACAACATTTTCAAGGTGATCAAAAAATAGATTTTTTCATGGGCATACATCAAACACATGGGCATTCTTCAAGATCAATGGTTGTGTACAATACCTTTCATGGCACAAGCACCATGAAAAAACACATGTATGAAAGGAACATGAAAGCTTTTTATAGAAGGACAACAAATTAAAGGTTGCATCAACATAAATTGGCAAAGAAAAGGAAATTCCCTACCCCTTCTACCATCTCAAACTATTTTGGAAATCAAAACAAATATCAATAAAATCATGTTGCTCATAAGATGTTTGAGAAAAACTTGGCATTATATATAATTAAATCCTAATGAACCTTGTCATCTATTGATGATCCATTGTTGAAAAGATTATTATTGTGACAAAATGCAAGATGTGTTTTTTGACCTCACCAACAACTAACATAAATTTTCCTTCCAAATCTTGTACAATTTACCATGGATCATTATGTTGTTCCAACATGGAACTCATGTTTGTCTACCATTGTTTCATTTGACTTGTGAATGAATCATGGAAGATATTACAAGAAATCATGATTATTAATTTGGCTAACTTAATTAACTTGTCCATCTTGACTAAGATAAACATTCAACTTGATTGGAAACATGGGTAGCTAATGAATCATGTAAGTTTTGATCAGTCACATTGACTGATTTAACTAATTTGACCATCAAGTCAAATGGGTCACCTAATCAAATAGGTCTCAAAAATGACAACTTTGGTAAAAAAGGCCAAGTGTTTAATCAAATATGACATACATGGACATTTATGCATATTTCAATAATAACCACAATATAATCATTTTATGTGCATTTAAATGTAAGTTATTTACAAAAGTGTATTCATTAAAGAATATCATTATGTGTACTTTGGAAATAAGTTATGATTTTGAATGGCAAGGGTGAATTCACTTGGAATGTTTCAAAAATTTTGAAGTTCAATTCTTAACAATTATATGGCCATTAATTTTCTTTATGGAAAAACTTACTTCAATAACCTAAGTTCCAAGAAACAAACATTGATCTCTTTATTTCTTATTGGATGGTTTGCTAGTATCTTTGAAAGCTTTCAATTTGGTTTTCATGTTCAAAGGTCTAAAAATAAATATGCAATAGAATGTTATTTGTCAAGTTTCATTTCTCATGTATGTGCAATCACAAAAAATCATCAATATGTGATTTAAATATGTACTCGATTTCTATATTAATTTAATTGATTTATAACCAAAGACCCCTTTGTCACACACTTGGAAATAAATGTCCTTAACAAAAGACACACAATGTTGACACAAAAGGAGCCAAGGATAGTATAAATCATTTTATACATAACATTTTTCACACCAATAAAACATTGATGTACAAAGTCATTTACCCCTAAAATGTAACCATAAATGATATGAAGAATTGATTAAGAATTTGATGCCTAAAACATAAACTAATAAATATTTAACTATGGCAACAGATACAAATTGATAGTCTAGTATTCAATAAACATAATCATCAAGACCATTTTGGACTTCATTACATCCCATCACAAATTTATAGGTTTCATGCATTCGTTCCAAATCCATGTGAAATATGTTATTTCATGGGTTTGTATCGTTTAAACATGAATGTCATGCATTATTTAAACACAAAAGTTGTGTGCATGACTTTTTGTGTAAACAACATGAATAGACATACAACATCCATGTCTAAATAATATGACCAGACATATGACATTTGTGTTTAAACAAGGATCCGTTTACTACTTGCTACAACCAAAGATGAGGATGAATTTCAACCTCTTGCATTTTTTTTCAAACCAAAACAACATATATGTTCCCCAAAAATCATTTTGATCATGTTTTCACAATGCATAATGTTCAAGGTGTGCTTCAAATATGCATGAAAGAAAAGGTAAATTTCATTGTTCGCAAACACACTAATGTGTGATTTACTTACATAACAACATTTAACAATCATGACACAACAAACAACATCACATGTACAAGGTATTAGAGTCTTCAAATCTTTCTAATGACTAGGGTAAGTAACAAGGCACAAACTTTTTTTTAACCACTTAACTTCACCACAACAAACAATCAATATAACTACACAAAAGGCAATTTTACTCTTGGTCCATTAAACAACACCCCATAAATGGTAAAGGAGTTCCAAATTTTGAGGCAACCTCAAATGGTACTACAAACAACCTAACATATTGCATATAAGGTAAAGGGATTCATATTCATAATCAATAATGAAATGACTATCACATCATTATGAAAATCACCCAAATATACCACAATACACATTCATTATAACACAAAACAATATAGATATTTCTTCCCATGTCAAACAACCATACAACGAAATTAAATTTTAATAAAGGCATTTGCCAAATCATAAACACCTAGTAGATATTTAGTTTTAGGTTGGATGGTAATTCAAATTATTTTCAAAACACAATTTGGTATTAGAGTGGTAAATTATAATAACACAAGAGTTAACCTAAAATGGAATTGCAAACATCAATGCATATAACATAATAGGGTTATGGATTCATCTTCACAATCAACCTTTCAAAGTCTATAGGGGTAGATGGCATCATATAAAATCCAAGATCAACAACTATGGAATGTAATCAATATAAAAATATAGTTAGTGTTTCACCATGCAACAAACATCCATACCTACAACCCTCTTTACAAAAACATTCAAAGTCAATAATACATTCATAGTTCATGTATAAGATACAAGAACAATAACCACAGTTTCTAAGGAGATTTCAAAATCCAATTAAATGGCAAATTAAGTGGTAATCCATGTAACCACTTACATCAAAACTACGGATTGGTTAGGTATTTCATTGTAACACAATGGGCAATGTTTTCATACCTATTGGCATTTTTTTACAAATATTCAAAGTCAATAAATGCAATTGGTAGTTCACGTAAATGTGAGAATCCGCAACCATAGCTTGAAAGGAAGGACTTTAAAAAATCAAAAACTTTAGCAAATTTATAAGTGGTAAGGACCACAAAATTGTTTATGTCAACAAATGAACTTGTCACAATATAAAAACATTTATTACATATCACAATGGTAATCAATACAATGCAATGTGCCTTACAATTTTACATTTAGTTTTTAAAAACTTAAATCATCATAGAAACAATAAGTTGCAAAACACATACCTATTTGCTAATATGGAAAACGGTAAAATATGTTTTTTTTCTTTTAATGTCATGCACATGAACTAGATCATCCTTGTTTTTTTTGTTTTTGTTTTCCTAGTCAACCATTCCTCACATGTTCCTTTTCCCTTCTTGAAAAATCAACTGCAAAGATTCTTGTTGGTGTAGATCTATGTTTCACATGTCCATTGAAAGTGACACAATTTCTTTGATATGGGTGGTGTGTACTAAGGTAATGTCGATGCCCTTGATATACATTATTCTTAAAATGGGAGGAACACCTTGTATCCACCATTGGATCACGCAAAGGGTATGCCATATAACCTTTCATTTGACATCCCACAAGTAGCCCATATGTTAGATAATCATGTATGTTCTACATACAAATATTTCAAAGTGAAAATGCTTGTGACCTCTTTGGCCTTATCATGTCAATTGTTGTAAACCCTTTTCCATAAAATTTATAATTTTCCACCAAGGGCTGCAAATACACATTTGTGTTTTCATTTTTTATGAAATTTTTCTTCTAGTATTAATAATGTTAGCATGACAAAGGCACATATTATCGCCAACCAAGTGGCAAGTTGTAATTAAAAAGAAAGATCATCCAAGTAGTGATGTGAAGGATCATCCAACTCGATTTAATGATGAACACTTAAACATTCATTGTAACTATGAAATCAAAAGGAATTGATGGAAAACCTTACGAGAGACATTGTTTGACCCTTCAAACATGAGATGTAAAATTTAAATCAATAGTAGTTAGAAAAAAAACATTGGTTGTCAATCCATTAATAATTACAACAGTTGTCTAGGCCAAATGGCCTACCACCCAACTAGTAGCTAAGCATCAACAATCTTCTTCCTTTTTGAATTATCAGAATACATTTACATGTGTCCAAAATTGTCATTACAAGGAGTTTGCTCCTTTCACACCCATTTTTCTCTTACAACAAAATGCAACAACCATTTCAACCATCATAAGATTTGCCATGGTCATAAGCTTATGAAATGTGTTTAAAAATATCAAACCATCATCTTTAAAATGTCAACAATGACTTTGATGTCATGGCAACCCACATACATCATCTACTTGGACCAATAACATACATGGTAATTTTCTTAAGATCCAAGAAACCGATTATCCAAAAATTTGTGTCCAATTTCAAATTTGGTAGCTATCATATGAACACACATGTATACCAAATACATAGATAGATTTGAACATAAACACTAGAACATTGAATGGTTCCCTCACATCTAAAAAGTTCAATGCATGTGCCTGCATGTAAGAGATGACCATATTTCACATTATTTTCCTTACCTTCAAACTTTCCATGAGGAAATCAAGATGTTAAACCCCTCAATTGCCAAAGAAACCACTTGTGTAGTAGCAGTTAATAGTAATTTTTTCAATGCCTATTGCAATAATAAATTGAAGAATTGATCATGAAGGTTTAAAGGAGCCCAAAGGGGACCAAAACCTTCCCACAAAAGGAATAACCATTAATGTTACAACCTCCCTTTAGAATTTTCTACTTGTTCCTCATAACACAATTTTTATCTTTAATCCATGTACAACTCTAAATAGGTTTTAATAAAAATTAAGGCCCAATTATTGAAGATTGGAAATAACATAACATTTAAAAATGTGCATACAATTGTGCAAATGTTAGATTTGGTAGGCAATCATGCATAAACATGTAATATTTGTAATGTTCATTTTTTTTCTAGATTCTATAAGCTTCACACTTAGAGGCTAAAATCCTAAAAATGTACCATGTTTCCTTTCAAACACAATGCACATTGGATTTTGAAATTGTTATTATAGTTTGGAGGAACAATGTAAAGCAACGCATGTTTCAAAACTTGGACATTTGAGTAATTGTAAATGTCACAAAGGTGTTAGATTAGTGGTAACACAATAATGAAATGAGAGATTAAACTAAGTTCCCCAAAATATTGAACTATTAATTCATTGCAAGCCCTCCAATCATCATTATATTGGATGGTGATATGTTTTCGAAACTTGCAAGGTCTAGATTATTTATTAGCTTTCCACACCCTCCAAAGTGTCATTGCCAAATACTACTACTAAAAAACCCTTCCCACAAGACATTAGATTTTCAAGAGATAGATTATGGCAAATTTTCATCTTGTTCATATTTCGGTCATAATCCATGTTTACATACTAATTCACAATTCCATATATGGAATGGTACATTTAACCATGGACACAAATGATTTTTTTTCACATTCATTTTGATCAAAATTGTGCAAATGTTTATACCGAAATATAGGGGTACAATCCATTGCCCAAAAAAAGGGAAAACCTTTTGACACAAATCACCTACAATGGATTTTAACATCCATTGATTATCATGTATACAAACTTAGAGGTAGGAAACCACCATAGCCCCATGTTTAACCAAAAAAATCTTCTTTTTTGTAAGCTTCTTGGGCTTGGAGTTAATTTGATACGTAAGCCATGTAACCACATTCCTTCACAACAACATGAACTTGAAACATAACCTTGGATCTAACTATAAATAGTTTTTTAGAAATCATTCATTAAGTACAACCATAAATACATCCAAATCAAATCTATTAATCCATGAATCCAATAATCCAATGGTTGTAATGATTATATGATCCAAATTTTGCTTCAAAAATTGTGCAAACAAATTCCATAATGGATATACATTCTAGAATTGAAATTATAACTTGTTAGATTCAATGCCAAGTACTTAAAACATGCAAGAAATCATTGCACAAATTGGTTTGGGGATGTTAAGAACCAATTCATTTGAATTTGATTATTCAAATAATGGACTATTAATGATTAGATGTCATATTGAAAATCATATATATGTATAATAATCTATTAGTTGTAGTATTCTAGTAATCCATCAATCTAACAATATAATGGTTGTAGAAGTTTTATGTGGGAAATTCAACCACATTACACTTGGCCAAAAGACATTCTCAATGGATACACATCATTATATCTTACAACTTATTACATTTAGAGCAAAATAATTGAAACATGTAAGAAAACATCACATAATGTGGTTTGGGGATGTTAGAAACCAACTCACTGAATTTGATGATTCAAAAAGTGGCCTACTAATTGTTGGATGTCATGGAAATCATATATATGTCTAACTATCCATTACTCGTAATAATTTAGTAATCCAACAATATAATGGTTGCAATGGTTGTATGTGGGAAATTTTATTTAAAAAATGTCATGCACTACAATATTTACACATACAACCATCATTGTCCACACACACAAGAAACACAAACAAAAATTTAATAACATAACAATATTGTTGTAAAGTGCATAACCTCCAAACCAAAAGTTATGATTCACCTGCAACAATAAAAAATTCAAGCTTAAAAAACACAAAGCAAAACCCAACAAAAACCATGCCAAAAAAACTTGTAGTAACACATAAAAATTGCAACAACAGTTGTGTGTTTCGGAATATCAAATCACCAAAAATGAATTGAGATTACACATCTTAAAATTATATTTAAAATCATGTTCACATTGGAACTATGTTCACATTGGAACCAATTCCACAATGGATACACATAATGGAGTTCATATTATAACTTATTAGAATCAAAGCCAAGTAATTAAAACATGCAAGAAAACGTCACATAATGTGGTTTAGGGATGTTATGAACTTGTTCACCTTAATTTTTTGATTTAAAGATTGATTAACAATAGCTAGATATCATGAAAATTAAATCATATATTGGTGCAACAATTGTTAGTTGTAATATTTCAACAATCCAATGGTTGTAATGGTTATGTGTGAGAAATTTTACTTCAAAATTTGGTCAACATACTTCCACAATGGATATACATTATGGAGTTGAAATTATAGTTTATTAGATTCAAAGCCAAGAGATTGAAACATGCATGAAAACAATGAACAAAATGGTTTGGGGATGTTAGAAATCGATTCACCTCAATTGGTCAATTTAAAGATTGTAATAATCCATTGATTTAACAATCCAATGGTTGTAGTGGTTTTACATGGGAAATTCAATCACATTAAATTTGGCTAAAAATCAACTTTCACAACAGATACACATTCTAGAGTTCAAAATGATTAGTCTTGGAACAAAGTAACTAAAACATGTTTAAAAAATCACATAATGTGGTAATATAAAGATGTTAAAAACCAACTCACCTCAATATATTTGTCAATTTAAAACTTGGCCCACTAATGATTAGACATCATGGAAATCATATGTAAGTCCAACAATCCATTAATCCTAGTAATCTAGGAATCCAAGAATCCAAGAATCCATCAATCCAATGGTTATAATGATTATATTTGAGAAATCAATTACATTAAATTTGGCCAAAATACTTATGTAATGGATACACATCATTATGGCTTATTATACTTAGTGCAAAGTAATTGAAACATGTAAAAAAGCATCACATAATGTGGTTTGGGGATGTTAGAAACCAACCAATCATTTTAATTTGTCTTTTCAAAGATTGGTGAACATGAGAATGTGTGAGAGTTTCAAGCATATTTGTTGCCACACCATTTTGTACATGGAAATGATTACAAATATCAAAGGAAGCTAAAAAAAAACAAGATTGTTGTTGATGTGATTTGCATTGGTGTAGCCAATTGCTTAATTTCAACTATTGCAATATAGTTACAAACGTAAGTGTGCAATACAAAATGAAGACAATATGTATATTTAACATTCACCTTATAGGTGTTGAAAATCAATAAATGGGTGAAAGCATGGTAAATTATACACAAAAAGTAATGTCAGCAACAAAATACTAGGGTCTCTAAATAAAATGACTAACAAGTAAATGATTATATGAGGATAAAAATATTTTTTTTGGGGTCCATTATTTTTTAACTCTTATTTCCATAGACTTCAAAAGTTAAGTTGTTATAGTCATTTTTAAAAAACTACTTGCAAGTATTTGAATTGGACCTAAAATTTGTGTTAGTTTGAAAATTAAAGTTCAAATACTTGAAAGTAGGTGTAATGTTTTTGCAAGTATTTTGTTTTTTTTTTCCAAACACCTTAACATTGATGTGGTAAATACTTTAATATAATGTTTTTTGGTTAATGGAGTTTGTTTTCATAACTAAAATCATGCTCAACTTTTGAAAAATGACACAATTGTTGGGAATACTTTTTCAAATCCAAATGATATGACACAAATTGTTTTGAGAAGATAGAAGAAAGCTAGAGATGCACATGAAAAAAACTAAAAGCTTCATTTGTTTTGAAATGCTAGAGGAAAATTAAAAATTTTAAAAACAATTTTTTTCATGCTTTCAAATAGAAAACAAAATAATAAATATGTACAAAATATCTTGCTTGCACCCAAATATGGATCACATCTATAAAATTGTGCCACATAATCTATATTTTCAACATGAAGTGAATGCTTGTGCATTTTGAAATAATAAACAAAAACATGTGCACAAAAATTGGATGAACAAAACTGATTATAAATGTAAAAAAATGTAGAAAGAGAACAATAAGATTGTTGTTGATGGGAAATGTGCATGACTTGGTCACCTCGTCTATTTTTCAAGGTTTGCACCATTCTTGTAAAAAGTGCACGAATACAATACAAGATCAAGACATTGTAAACTTAATCCAACATTCACCTTGTAATTTTACGCAAGGCATATGAATGTACTAGGAAGTTGCACACAAATTCATGCCACCGTCTTGATCCTAGGACAAATCTTGCATGTAATTGTAATGTACCAATAATTGTTTTCTAGTATGCCAAAATTTTGTGTCATCATTGGATTAAAAAAGGAGAAAGGTTATAAAACAACTTACAAAAATGATTGAATGGAATCTATCAAAAGACTGGTTCAAAGCAAATTTGAAAAATTTGGAAAAAATTGTAAACAAAGATTATGCCCCCCCCCCGAAAAAAAAAAACTCACAACTGGGAAACTTGCCAATTTTTAGGTTGCAAAATTTAAAATAAAAATATTAAAAAGCAAAGAT
>Ga0116227_10011212_pt1 | contig 15169 bp, 17 predicted proteins | sample S1TSphgellanicum_FD_89693 | JGI IMG/M metagenome (GOLD analysis project Ga0116227, IMG submission 89693) | Host-associated microbial communities from peat moss isolated from Minnesota, USA - S1T2_Fb - Sphagnum magellanicum MG | ecosystem: Host-associated > Plants > Peat moss > Unclassified... | reverse complement strand
TTTTAAAAAAAAAAATACAAAAAAAAAAAACAAATATTTAACCAAAAAAAAAAAAAATAACAAAAAAAAAATAAAAATTTAAAAATTTAAAGGGTTGTTTTTTTTTTTTTTTTTTTTTTTGTTGGAATTTATGGAAATTTTTGAAAAATAAATGCATGCCATGCCAAAAATAGAATGGAGCTTACCTATTTACCTACCTACTGACTCATCTACCTACCTACCGACTTATGTACCTACCACGCTTCGCAAACCCTAAAATGGAGCGCAAATGGTGTATGCCAAATTTGCCGTGAAAATCTGTTTCGGAGGATTTCGGAGTCGAAGAAGATCGAAGACAGAGCGAGGAAGACGGAGATTATTGCTCATCTCTGCTTTGTTGCTTTTTTTTTTTTGGCCCTCGTCGATGAAATCTCTCTCTCGCTTACTCTCCTTGGTCGTTGTTGCGTTCTTTTTCTACAACTGGTCATCATGCAGCAGGTAACATTTTTTGCTCTCTCATCTTTAAACATAGAGACGGAGAATTTTGCTTTTCGGTGCTGGTACTTTACGGATTTGGAATGGCTACGTTGTGAAGCTGTGAACATTGGTTGAGGATCTTTTGTCAGGGAAAAAACAGCAAGGGATGATGGATTGTGTTGTTGCCATATCTATGCTATAGGAGTTTATTCTTGCATCTGTATTTTCTTGTTGGATTCTATATAAAATGCAACAAGGCGTTTGTCTTTGTGCATGGCGATAGAAATACTTGATTTCCCTGAAGGCATTCTTGTTTATGATGTTTCGATCTTGAGAACAGTCTCTTTGTTTTTTAGTAGATTTTCCCACTCACCTGCACACAAAAAATCAGCAATAGATGTCAATTATGTCCATGAAGATATCCAGTTTTCTTCTTTTGGTGATATTGCTTTTGAAGAAATGTTCCTTCTGAATTTTTTAAGTTGTGAATCTCCTTGATGCTCATGTATTCCATGATGCTTTCATATTTCTGCTCACCAATTGTTGATGGTTTCTGCAATGGGAAGAGTGGGATTTGAATCTTTGAGGTGATGGTAATGAGGGGGGTGCAAAGGTAGGATTTCCATGATTTAATTTAATATTTTTTTCCTCCCTTTTTGCTTTTCAGTAATTTTGACATGTTGTATACACACATTGAACTATGGTTTGATGACAGGGGGATGGAGTGGAGACGGAAGTAACATGGGAGGATCAACAAAACATCAACTTGTTTGGCCGCCTCAACAATAAGTTTCATGAACTTGAAGACGAGATCAAGGCAAAGAAGGTATGTATTTCTTTCATTCTCTTTTCTGAGATTGTTGGCAATTGCACCAAAAAATCAGGAAACATTTTCATGAATTCAACTGTCAACCTCTTCTGCTAGCCTTGTCTTGCTTTGGTTTTACACATATCTGCCTAACTCTCTACTTCAGTTGATATCCTGTTTGATACTGCTGGTTGTTTCTGGGAGCTTCAAAATAATTCTTGAAGCATGGGTTGATCACTGTCTTTGAAATATCAGAAAAAATTTCGGAAAGAAAGGAACAAAATTGTAGCAAAAGAAGTCACTGTGTTTTGCTCTGTTTTGAGGCTTCATGATCCATTGCACTCCAACACAATCTTATGTGTCATTTGATAGGGCATTTTTTAGGATGAGAAACCTAGCATTCCATTAGTTATCTGCCTTAATTTTTAAGCAGTGGGCCAAATCCTGTTGCATTTCTTACTGAATTTGTAGGAAGATGTTGCTTTTTTGCTGTTGATCCTGCTGATGATTCTTGACCTGCAATGAACTGAAGAGGTGGAGACCATTTTGTATTTGTTTACATGAATGGGAGACTGACAAACATAGGCTGCTTGTTGTTTGATCTGATCAGGATATGGCAGATAATCTTGAAGATGCAAGCAATGAGCTCATTCTCGCAGACGAAGAAGAAGTGAGATATCAGATTGGTGAAGTGTTCAGCCATATGCCGAAAGATGAGGTGGGTTTCCTTTGGGAACTAGAAGACCTGACTGGATAGCAATATCCAGAGTTGACTTGCTGAGCTAATGACATATTCAGTCATTAATGTGTGTGGAGTAGCTGCTTACTAATTGCTTACAAATTTTATTTTTGGGTCAGAGACATGCACTCATCAATCTTTGTGCTCTTATTTGGTTTCACTGAGCAGGTGGAGGAAAGGTTAGAAACTTTGAAAGAAGAAAACACCCAGGAGTTGGAAAAACTGACCAAGGAGAAGGAGCTAGTGCTTGCCCAAATGGCAGACCTTAAGAAAATTTTGTATGGAAAATTCAAGGACTCAATTAATCTTGAAGAGGATTAAGGGGGTACTTGTGCTGCTTTTGGGTTCAGATACCTTTGCTGATCTCACACTTGTCAATAGCAACCCTAGAATCGTGTCATGAGGCAATAATCTTTGCTAGCTGAAGCCAAAGTACTCACAAGACATACTGCTTGAAGCCATAGATAATGTTACTCTGTGAACTGGACATGTAGGAAACTCTCATATTTTAGTACTTACAGACAAACTCTAGCACTGTTTACTAGTGGATTGAACTCCTCCATTTAATATGCAGCTGATGAATGCTAAATTCAACAGCCTGAATCTTTGCTTTCCACTAGCTAGTTCATTTGTTGGATAGTTGATGGAATTGTGTTCTCTTTGTTCTACACAAGAGGCAAGGTCCTAAGAATGAAAGAATTCTTTCGCAGCTTGTTCAATTGAAATGTCTTGCCTCTCTATAACCATCGTTAAAGTTCACAAAGCTGACTTGAACAATAGTAAGATGAATCCATAAGACAACGCACACAAACATGTGAAATTTGAGTTTTATCTATGGCTTCAATCACAACGTTTTGTGAGTACTTTTGACTTCAGCTAGCAAAGACATCCACCTACTTTTTCATTTCTATGTATTTCTTTAGTTGTTCCCTTTTGTAGACCCAATAGTAACTGCCATTGGTTACAGGCTCAAAACATAACCCTCAATGCTAAATTGGTTGCTACAATCTTTCCTCCCCAACTAGTTATTTTTGAGTAATTGATCATTTGTTTGTCATTGACTTGTAATGACTTTCTACATACTAAGGGGACATTTTAGTTTAAAATGTTGAAAATGGTGATATATACCTGGAATGAATGTAGGAGCACAAATGCATTCTCCATATGTAAATTCTACAAAAGCAATCACCATTTAGCTCCACCCAAGAATGTCAAATGTGGGAAAGCAAACCATGCTTGTAGAGGATGTTACACAAAGGATGTTTAATTCCACTTTGTGTAACAAAGTGGCAATGTTGTCTTTTTAAGGTGAAACATATGGGTGACAAAAACTCTGCAGATATGATCTCAAGAAGAACCAGCTCACTTGCATCCCAAGAATGGCTAAATTCTTCTCTACTCTGAAAAACCCAAGATAAGGTTTTCAATCTGAATTTCCTCATTTCCTCAAAATCTCCCATAAAGATTTGAGTGCATAATGGAGAAAACTTCACTACTCTAAAACAATCAAATTTTAGGCACCCAGAAAAAGGTTTTCAAACTAATTTCCTTCACATCCCCAAACCATCCCTAAAATTTGTGTCTAAACAAGAAAATCTTTGTACTCAAAAGCGATAAGGTCTCAAGAACCCAAGGCTAGGTTTTCAAATTGAATTTCCTCAAATTTGCATAAGACTTGAAATTGTGTCTAAGCAGGAAACTCTGTACACTAAAACACTTAAATCTCAAGAAACAAAAATTTCCTCTTGCAGCTGTGAATTTTTACACCAAATGGGACAAAACCCATGAAAGGAAAACATGAGAATTGGGTATTTGAGAGATAGTAACCTCATTCAGGGTGGTGTTGATCACTTTGCATATATTGCATTTGAACACATGTCATCAGAGACCAATCTGTAGACAAAAGCTGATATATAAACAACACCAAAATGAACTCACCCAAATCCTGGAATCAAATCTCAATTCATGGTGAAGATAGAGCAATTTAAGATCACTGTTAGAAAGATAATCCAGTCCTGTTGATCTGTTCCCAACAACAAAATAATAAAAACAAACACACACTTCACACCCGGTTATATATTTTATACACAAACTGTTCCCAAATATTCATGTTTCCTTTGGGATTTTGTCCACTTCTTGCATCATCTGAACAAACAAACAACAAACTAGGTGCTAATCTTCCAATCAAAACAAACCACCCTCATTGATTTGAGGGTAGTACAAGGTGCTGCAGCAGCAGCTATGAAGAAGAGCCATATCAAACTACACTATATATATATCAACCTATGCTGTATACATCAACCTAACCTCTCTCTGTACTTGAAAACTAGAATTGGGTATTTTTTTCTTCTCTGCCAATCTAATGAGAAATTTTTGAGAAATGTTTCTCCCATTGCACTTTGCAGTACACTCGCATGAATGAAACCAAAAAAAAAGAATAAAAACTCATAGCCAAATTGAGAGAGCCCAATCCGGAGTTCACTCCCTTGCTGCAGAAGCTCTTCACTCCTGGAATTAATGTGAGCAAGAAGAAAACCCTGCAAGACTTGCAAGTGTAAGAGACTCAGCTCCAATTCAATACAGTCCCAACTTCTCAGGTTAGAAAAACAACTCTGCAAGAAAATCCTTCTTCAGTGTGCAATTAATTTGGAGTTTCTTTCTTGCCACAAAATGATATGTTCTTGATTCAATTTCTCTATGGATTTAAAAATAAAACCCTCTGCAAGAAAACCCTTCTTTTTGGGGTGAAAAGAATTCACACTTTCTCTTTCTTGAAGTAAAAATCTCTCGTTGCCAAGAGCAAGCAAGAACCCAGGCCAAAGATGGAGGAATTAAAGCTTCTAGAGATGCAGGAGGAATTCAGGCTACAGATGGAGATGGAAAATTCATGCTTCTAAACATGGAAGAATTTCAGCTAGAGATGAAGATAGGGAACTCAGGCCACAGATGCTCCAGAATCCAAGCTCAAGATGGAGAACTTAGGCCAGAGATGGAGGAATTCAGACTATGAAGATGGAGAATTCAGGCTAGAGATGGAGATGGAGAATTTAGGATCATTGCAGCTGTACAAAAACCAACACAAAACAGGCACTAAGCTGCAAAACCCACAAGGAGAAGAGTTCTTGTAAGGAGCTCCATCTTGTTACAGCATTGCCGCGAGAATGGACACCACCACTCGTTGCTGTTGCAGCAGAGGAGCCAGGGGAAGAAGAACCTCCAGCTCCAGCCCCAGTTCCTCCTGAGGATGTTGAAGAGGAGTTTGGACATAGCTGCAGTTGCAGCGGGAACTTGACCTCGACAACAGGAGTGTAACAAAGACCAGGATTACCGGAAACCATCAAGTTCCGACCCATCTTTTGGACGAAAGTGGGCGCAAAAGGAACAGGTCCCGTGAGCTGATTGTCGTCGAGATTGAGCGTGAAGAGGTAGGGAAGATCGGCAAGCTCCGGAGGTATAGAACCCGACAATCGGTTATCGCTCAAACCTAAGTAGCGCAGATTCACGAGGCTCCGGAACGAGCTGGGAATCGCTCCAGAGTAGTTGGAAGAAGAGAGATCCAAGCGGACGAGGTTCACGAGATTGCCGAGACTCGCAGGAATGTCGCCACCCATCCCGGAGTTGGAGCTCACGAACAGATCCTGAAGACTAGAACTCAAGCTGTTGCTGTTGCCGAGCGATGGCGGAAACACTCCAGAGAATGCGTTGTAGCTCAGATCCAAGAAGGTAAGAGAGGCGAGACTCGCATGCGTGAAAGCGTCAGGAATGCTTCCTTGCAGCTGGTTGTTGCTCAGTGCCAAGCGCTGCAATGCACCGAAGCCGCTAGCGATGAGTGCCGCGGGAATCTCTCCATTCAAGTGGTTGTACCTCATGTCGAGAATCACCAAATTGCTCAAACCTGAGCTCAAGCTCTCGGGAATGCTTCCCGTCAGTTTGTTGCTACTGAGGTCCAGTTGCGTCAAGGCGGAGAGAGTCGCAAGCTCTTCCGGAATGCTCCCTTCCAAAGAGTTTTGCGAGAGGATCAACCTCTGTAAGCCTGTGAGGTTTCCGATTCCTGAAGGAATGCTACCAGCAAGAGCGGAGTTTCCACTGAAAGTGAGGAGTCGGAGAGAAGAACCCAACTGCGCGATTTCGTCCGGAATGCTCACGGTTTGGTTCACGAAGCAGTTAAAGAAGAGGAGAGTGTCGAGTCGCGTGAGCTTGCCGATGGAGCTCGGGATCGTCGCATTGTAGCTACAAGGAATGAAGTTGTCGAGTGAGGAGATGAAGCCGAACTCCATCTGCGTCACGTAGTAGATTCCCGTCACCGCGTCCGGTTCGCATCCGATTCCTTGAGGACCTCCTGTGCATGGATCTGTGTACAAGCTTCGCCAATCCCACTCGTAGTTGATGGAATACATCACCTCGTACAACACCTCCAAATCCTGTGGATTCGTCACAGCTTCTTGCGCACGCACCACGGAACGACTACAACTCCACATGAGAGCAGACAACACGATCACACACTTTAGCTGCAACAGTCGGAGATGAATACTGGCTGCTTGCAGCTGGTCACGACGACCAAGACGACGATGAATACTAGACAATTGCAGAGCCTCATGGCTGTGTGAAGAACTTGCAGCTGTCGAGAAGCCGGACATTGCTGCAGGAGCTGCGAGGGTCATGAATTCTTCGACGAAGTTCAGATGATCAGGATGGACCTGGTGATGATGCCATGAACTCTACCCGAACAACGTAATCTACTGCAACACCCCATGATGATATTCAGCTGCAAGGATTATTCCAACAAACCATGATGTGTTTTGTTTTCTTTCTTCAAGCGAAGTCGTGTCGAAGCTCCAGCTTCTGCACACGATCAAAAGAACAGAAACGATGGAGTACCCACGGACGGTTCTTGAGCAAAAGGGTGGGTCTAGTAAAGCTTTTACAGCTGCTACTAGCATAAGGAACACGATTGCCAAGCTCCAAGCTCGGAATCAGCAGCTCCAATCGTCATCATCATCTTCTCAACTTATTCCTTCCAAAGAAACTCCCCTTCGCTTTTTTTAATCAACACTCCAGAGAAACCAACTTTGCAAAATGCAAATGTACAAGATCAGTCATATCCGAGAGCAGAGCTGCAAACTGTCCAGCTTCCTCAAGGCATGACCCAGCAGCAGCTGGCCAACTTAGAAATAACACCAGCCAGAAAGACAGACGACGACAACAACAACAACAACAAAAACTTCAGAAAAACATTCAACCAACTTTGGTCTATAGAAAAAAAATGTAATGAAGCAGAAAGAAACTAGAACCGAGCAAAGAAAAAAGAAGAAGGAGAAGAAAGAGGAGGAGGAGGAGGAGGATAAGAAGACACTTCTTAAGTCTGTCAGCTGATCACAAACGTAACTTACATGAAATACACAAAACAACAACAGCAAAGAGACAATCAGATGCAGCCAAGATCGTCAGATGAGAGCCGCAGAGGAAGAAGAAGAAACAGAGATATTATACATGCAAAATGTCGTTTGATCAAAAAGGGAAGTCGGCGACAAAGAGAGAGAGAGAGAGAGACAAGAGAGGCCAGATGCACAAGGCAACAACAACAATATACCCATCTCCAACTGCAGTTGGTTAGCTAAAAGCTTGGATTGTTGCCGTAGTGGATTGAAGAAGCTGGTGGGTTTGGTGGGGAAGCCATAACAACAACTACAACAACAGGTGAAAGCAAAGCGGTTCTTCTTGTGTGGATTTAAGTGGTCCCTGGAAACCAAACCAAAGTGGGTACTATTCTTATCAGGGATGTGAAAAAAATCACTAATTCAAAAAAAAAACTGTGAAAAGTTTTTAAGGGGGCAGGGGAAAAAACAAGAAAAAGAATAGACACCCGGCGGTTATCAGCGTGGTTCTTAGTTAGTTGGTTAGTTAGTTTTTTTTTTAAAAAAATTTAGCTGATCACCACCACCACCACCACCCCACCACTTCTTTGAGGTTTTCAAAATAACTGGAACTCGGGTTTCTTTGATTCTGATGAGTCTGTTCTGAAAAGACTGGAACGAAGCAGCAAGTTCTCGAGGCCGGAATTCTTGAGAAAACATAAAACCAACGGTTATCAGAAAACTCAATACCCACACAACATTGGTAAAAACAAAGAAAAGAAACCCATGAAAGGTAATATTTACACTTGGTTAAAACTTGTTGACATCGGTCGGCAGACAAAAGGGAAACCGAATTGCTATAAAGTCTCACTCCAAGTGAATTCAATTCAAATTCACACCCCCAAATTTTAACCGTCTCCCCCCCCCATTTGAACCCGTGTTGGGCCGGTTATTGTGTTTAGACCCGGTTATCACCTCGGGTATTTGATAACCTACCAGGAGGTTCTTGATTTTTAAAATAATTGGCTAAATTTAATAAACTGCCCAGATGACCTGATTATCATTCAGGTAGGTTATCAGTCTTGAAATACTAAGCCTGATGGTAAAAAAAATCACAGAAGAATAAAATCAAATTTTTAAAATTTTTAAAGCCCTTATATTTGGCTAATGACCAATGGGATAACTGGTGGTTATTAATTGTTTATTTGATAACCTAATCAGCACACAATTTTGTTTAATTAAAAAAACCTACTTGACTAATGTAAAAATTGACGAATTCTTTGAAATCTGCCAATAAGCAACTTCACACATAATATAACTACAACTCCCGTGTCCAATGAGGAGATGACATGTCAGCAAGATGGCCTCTAAAGCCATGATTATTATCTAATAATCGTCACGGTGGTGTCGATGAGTTTTGCCAATTAATTTCCAACAACACTTAGTGCAATTTGGGCGAAATGCTCCTCCTACCCTTAATTTTTTGGAAATGTTCTCACCCTATTCAGGCTTTACCCTACACTTTCAAGTCGGGAATAGAAATCCATATTCATTTAGTAGGCGCGTTACCCAAACCCTAAACCTAGTTAGCTCTAAGAGAGGTTTTCTAACCGGTGTTGTAAGGTGAGAATTTTTTTTTCCAATCTTTATGGAGGGCAAGGGTGGCCATGGGTATTCCCGGACTTGGGCTTGGGTTTAGGGTTTAGGACTAGGACTTGGGTTTAGGGTTTAGGGTTTAGGACTTGGGTTTAGGGTTTAGAACTTGGGGTTGGGTTTAGGGTTTAAGGTTTAGGACTAGGACTTGGGTTTTAGGGTTTAGGACACACTTGAAAAAACCCTCTTTTCTCTCATACACACTAACTAGGCTACTTACAAATCTGCATTTTACCTCTTTTTTGTGCAGCTTTTATGTTATTCCCCCTCATTGCTGACACTTATAATTTGTACAGAAGGCTCCAGCTCTTTTCTACATAAAACATCACTAATTGCAAATGAGTAGTAGGCTAGAGTGTGTAGAGTAGGGTAGCATATAAAAGTATAAATTTTTTTTAAAAAAATTTATAAAAAAATTTTAAAAAAAGGGTGGCCTTCTCCAAGCATGCTGAATATCCAACAATATCAAACCAATTATTATTGTACATGATGGAAATCAAACTTTTCCCAAATAAACAAAGAGAAATTCATTTTTTACCAAAGTTACTCAATTTTTTACATTTTTTTTAATTCCCAAAAAATCAATTTTCCTTTTGATAAAAACAAAAAAATATGTCCAAGAAAAACACCACTTCTAACTACTTAAAGATTATTTTTTAAAAAAGCACTTTGATGTTAGTTGAACCATGATTTAAGGTTTAAGATTTTGAGCATCATTGAGATCCTCTAGGAAGACTTGGGCTGTTTTTTTTTAATGTATCCTTCTTTACTTATTAGCCTAAACAACTAACTCAAATCTCTATTAATAATTTGATAATACATTTTCAATCAAGGAATTGGATTGAAAGTTGATATATGTATATACGGATGGCTATTTCAAAGTTTAAAAATACGCTATTTATTCAAACAAGTTTTATAAAAAAAACAAATAGCCAAAAGTAAATGCATGATTAGGAGTGGCAATTCAAAAAGCTTGCTTTGCATTTATAACATCAGTTTTTCATGAGTATTATTAGCCATGAAAATTGCACTCCCACTTCTCCGAATTGAAATTATTTTTTAAAAGATGTTAGTTACCAATGGAAGATGGATTATTGCTTGTCGATTGTACATACCCATCCCCAAAATGGTCCACCAAAATAACAATATGGCCACAATCTCTAGATTTCTCAAGTATTACAACATACCCCGCCCACCACCCAAATGCCCATCCCACACAAAAGGATCCTCCAGATAGAATGAATCCCTCCCAACAATTTAATACTATATATATCTATATATAGACTTTCTTATATATATATATATATATATATATATCTATTTAAATTTATTTATTTTCAAATTAAAATATTAAAAATAAAATTAAAAAATTTATTTAAAAATAAAAATAATAAAAAACTGATTTTCAGTTATTGATCTCAAGATATCTGAATCATTGATTTTCTGGTGTTTTTAATGCAGGGAAAAAAAGGTGATATTCCTGACCTAAAACTTCAAGCTTCTATCCTTGTTACAAGCTACAAATCCCCCAAACTCCCTTCATGAGAAAGCCTTTCTTTTCCCCCCCCCTAACAACCGACCTCCTCATCACATCCATGTCGTATCATGCCACGCCATGCCACACTAGTTACACACTCAACATACCGAATCAATTGAGGTGGTCGAGGCAAGTGGTGGGGCGGTGTGGGGGGAGATGATGCATTTAGCATGTGTATGTAAGTTAAAGCTCAAGTGCAAGAGAGATCGAGTGCTCGTTCTCATAGTAATTATTTTGCAAAGGAACACAACAAAATCTTGCCCACTTGACATAAAGGTATTTTTTTATCACCACAAGGAGTGGAATCTACCTTTGGTAAACAATTATAGCCATAGCTAGTTGTAGTAGAACAATTGCCCTTAACAACAACCCCATTTGGTACAATGGTAGCCTCTTGTAAGTTACTTATCATTATTATTATTGTTGTTGTTATTGTGGAGGTGTTAGGTACCTAGGTAGGTAGTAAAAACATGATAAGTTATTAATGGGGAATGGTGGTGTGCCTATTGCCAAACACCTAATAGGTCTTCGGCCATTGTTCATTTATCTAAACCCTAGCCTATATAAGATGGACATACTAGATTATTTCATGTGAAGTCGGGAATAGGTGACTTGGAGTGTTTTTTTCTTTTTTTTTTTTTGTTGTCCCTTCTTTATTTTGCAATCTCTTTATGGTTTATTAAATACCCACCAATCTCAATCTCAATGACAAGTGTGATACATATGCAAGGAGTTGTGCCCTAACTATGATCAACACAATAGATTCCATGTGAACTTGAAATCAAGCATTCCCAAATAGACTCCAAATGGGCAACCTTCCATGAGAGTATAACAAAAAAATAATTTTGAAGTGGAGGAGAAAAGGCCTCTTTTTAGGTTTGATTCTTGGAATTTAGTGCCAACTTATTTGTGTTATATTTATAGTAGAGTGGGTTCAAAGAGGGGTATAATTGCAAGTGTTTGGGTGACTATAACTTTGTTTTGAATGGAATGTGAGTCATTCATTTAATGGTGCTATGATATGGACAAAACATAAAAACTTCCCTCTTAAATTTAAATTACTATTGAAAATAAATTACCAATGTGGCCATGTTCAATACTCTCACAAGGTTCTCAGCTCTAGCTATAGAGGCTTAGAAAGCAAGGTTGAGATTTTCTTGGATAACAAAAAATCAAATATCAACTATTGAAAGTAGATTTGAACACAATGGAAGAACAATATGAAAAGGGTGATTTCACATCTAGACATATATAATCTATGAATGGACCTTTTTGAACACACTGACTACCCAAACCTTGCAAACATGCAAACCGAAATGAATAGCAAAAGAAATGACATGATTTTGGCAACCTTCATTTTAGGACTAGATGTTGTACATGACGTGAAGTGCATTAAAAATTGGGTGGTTTGAATGAGTAAAACATAATATGTGATCCAAGAATTTGCATTTAGTGAATTGTTTTAAATAAGTAGCTTTTTCATACACGGATTAAAACCACCCCATTTTTTAATTTTGTAGACATGAAGATCTAATGAATACAAAGCCAAAATGGCATGACATGGTTGGCATGCTATATACTAAAGAGTGTTTTTTTTGCAAACAATAACTTTCAAATCCATTGTATATTAGAGAACTAGTTTTGGTGCTTAAATTCAATACTAGTCATCTCCTAGATGACAACATAAGTCTCCCTTTATGTTTTGGTTGGAATGGGTCATGTGTCTACTACTAAGTGTATATGGCTTTTTTTATAAAAGATGTGTCGTAAAGTTCTAATCTTGCACAAAGAAATACATAAGAAAGGAGAGCCTTTTATTGGCCACATAGGAGTAAACTATTAGGTAACTTATGATGGCTCAAAGGGAAGAGGTACAAGGACACCTTATGACTATTGCTCCATGTAAGGCACCCAAAAAAAAATTCAAAAGTCCTTGTTTCGATCACCGAATTCCATTGTGATTTTCTTAAAGCTATGGCTATTGGAATTCGAGAATTAATAAGCTTCCAAACACCTATTTATCTATATACATTAATACCAAGTTTGGGAACATTCCACCATCTTTTCTATTTTATTTTATTTTATTGTTATTATTTTTGGGGGGTCACAAATGGAGAACTCCATTGCACAAATGAAGAACTCCATAATGCATCAATTGACGACCTCCCTCCCATGAACTCAAAATTTGCATACAAAAGTGCCTTTGGGTCACAAGGTGTAATGCCCAATGATGTTGCCACGAGATTGATAACCTTACAATTTACTACCTTATCAAGTGTTTGTGACAAATTTCAACTCCTCACCCAAATCATGGAAAAAAAGAACGGGGCTTTGAAGTTACACTTGGATGCAAAGCTAGGTATAACAACAACAACAACAACAATGGGTGTATCACACTATGGCCTTGCCATTTACATTAAAATGTATCTTAAGGCAAAAGAAGAATTATGGAAACTCAAATACCTATTTCACCATGCCAATTATACCTAATCTTCCAAAAAAATCCTCTAAAAGAAACCAAAATCCTTCAAGAGATATTATAACTCTATTATAACTAATCTCAAGTTTGAACACGAGTTAGCCAAAATATCATCTTTCAAAAACCCTCATAGAAAAATAGACCTGTTTTTGCCATTATTCATTAATTTTGGCAAAATTGGGTAAAGAAAAAACATTGCCTCCACCTCCACCTTTTCAATCACAACTCACTCATCAGCTATCTTGAAAGAAAAACTGGTGATTCATAATCATTAAATTGCACTTGCATAATGATGGTGTGTGTGTGTCCCTTTAGAGTAGAGTAGAGTAGAGTAGGTCCACCAGCTGCACTAGTATAATGGCTTGTAGAAACATTAACACTTACAACTGGAAAATGTGAAATAACCAAACATGATGATGATGGCTTTTAAACTATTCACATTTATACAACTGGATATTGTTGTAGTAGTAGTAGTAGTACCTTGGCAGCTTCCATACTAATAATAATAATATTTATTCTTGTTAGAAGAAATTTTTTAAATATTTTTAAATATTTTATTTTCAATTCTTTTTTTTTTCTTTTTTTTTTTGGGATGCAAAGAATCTTTACAAATATTCAGGAATTTTTTTTAATTTTTTTTTCTGGCATGGAATTATCAAAATTAATTAATTATTTGACAAACATGTGTTGAAACGCGTACTCTATTTAGAGGAGTGGTATGTGTTTTAAGGTCTTTTTTCGTATGCTGTTTTGAATGTGCAAAAATGGGATGGAAATTCAGGGGGGGTGAGGGAAGAAAAAAAAATGACAATTAATCGGAGATTATAATAAAATCACAACCTCCATTTCCATTATAGAGATTGAAATTGTTGGGAAAAGGCCAAAAAAGAAAAAGCATGCCATTATGGGGGGATTTGTTTGGATCATTTTACCTGAATAAAAAGTAAAATTAAATGAAAAATATGTGGGTAAGGGAAAATAATTGAGAAATAGTTTGTATATTTATTATTATAAGGGAGCTGAAAACTCAAGTATTGCCTTGGCAAAAAACCATAACTATCCTTAAAAAGTGAAGTACTAATTATTTTATTTAATAATTTATTATTATTATTATTATTTCATGAAGAAATTTTGTGCTTTTCATGCAGAAATTTTTGGGAGAATTTTTTTGGGAAAACATGTGTAAAATGTGTTTTTTCCAGCAAAAAACATTCACCGTCTACATGAAATCAATTTCCTATTAGAAAAAATAAATCATTGATCCTTACTACTTGGTTGCACCCGACCGGACCCGACTCGTCCCTCCTCAAGGCTGGGATGGAGGCAGGGATGGAGGAGGGACGGAGGTAGGGATGGATGGATGGATGGAGGGAGGTAGAGATGGATGGATGGATGGATGGAGGTAGGGATGGATGGATGGACGGACATGATCAAAGGAGAGTTTCCAACACACTCAATAATTTGTGAAACATGCTGGCATGACAAATAAGCCCCCGACTTGTGCTCAATTTCTCATGACGCGCACCCTCGCTTCTGGACACAATTCAAGCTGGCCATTTTTGGAGCACAGCTAGCTAGCTCGCTCGCTCGACCCATGGCGCCTTGATCATCATGCAAAGAGCCATATATGTGTATATCATAAGTTCCGACCTCCATTTCCAGCTAAAATAAACATTACATCCAGATCATACCATCATGATGTGATACACATAATTCATTCATTCATCCATTCATTCATTCACTCATGCATGCACACTGATTTTCCGTTCGGTGTAATTTGATGCATGGATGTGCAGCTGGCGTAACACCTCGTGCCAAAATTGCATGTGTCAAGAACTCGATTCAAAAGGGTGTTGGTTGTAAGTCACTAAGTTAACGGATTCCATTCATTCATTCATTCATTCATTCATTTATTATGGATGTCATCCAGCACCCATGAGTGGCACCATCCATTTGAACCCCCTCATGTGTTGTTTATAGTTTCATCCATAACTGAGTCTCCAAAGTTTCATCTTGGTGACATATTCTATGAACCAGTGTATGTGTGTGTGTGTTTTTTTTTTTTTTTTTTTTTTTTTTTTTTTTACGATTTGTTAAGTTCTTCTTCTTTTTCTTTTTTTTTTTTTTTTTTTTCTTTTTTTTG
>Ga0116227_10011210_pt1 | contig 15172 bp, 11 predicted proteins | sample S1TSphgellanicum_FD_89693 | JGI IMG/M metagenome (GOLD analysis project Ga0116227, IMG submission 89693) | Host-associated microbial communities from peat moss isolated from Minnesota, USA - S1T2_Fb - Sphagnum magellanicum MG | ecosystem: Host-associated > Plants > Peat moss > Unclassified... | reverse complement strand
GAAGTCCAAAAGGAGAAGGACCAGGTCCTGGTTGCTTTCTTCAGCCCAACCTAGGCTTTCTTGAGCCATGAACACGTTGTCAAGTATGCTTCGGCCCTCCACGAAGCCCATTTGGTTGGGCCTGATGATCTCCGTGAGGTCCGTCTGAATCCTGCAAGCGAAAGTCTTTGCGAGAACCTTATATAAGTTCTTTATATCATTGGAAAGTTCTTAAAGCGTAGATGTCTAAAATGGGCTCGCATTACTCATTCAGACATCTGAAACACAAGTTATGGCCAAAAGAAGGGCCGGGGAGTCGAACTGCCAGTTTGACTCCTAACCACAAAAAGTCAGGAATCGACCCGATTTACTTAGCTGCAGGGGTCGTGCCACATATTGTTGGAAAGCTCTCGACGAGAGCTACAACTTTGCTTTAGATCGCATTGCGATCCGAGGTCTGCTCGCAAAATTACGGGGCTCTAAAGTTGCGGGAGTCCCATTTGGCGCGATTTCGGGACTCCCACTCGGGAGTCCCGGGAAAAATAACCATTTGGATGTAGCTTCTGTGGAGAGCTGCAGAGTATACTATAAGGGGGAAGGTGGTGGCTTTCCCCAAGTCCGGGCCGTGGTGAGTCTTATGCGTTCGTGTTGCCCGTGGCTCATCCTAGCACCAAGGGTGCTCCAACTATGCACTAACCACTAACCATTTTGTGTGGGTTGTGTGCAAGCCCGTGTGAGTGAATGAAGCTTGTCAACTCTTCCTAGTCCCATCCCGGAGCTCCAACACGCCCCTCTACCCCTCAAAGTGTCCCATTGGGACACCCTCATCCCAATATGATTCTCCTTGCCCAGAACTCAACCCCTCTAGCGGGGTCTTGGGCTTCCACCTTCCCGAGGTGGTGCTCCTGGAGAATAATGACTTGCGGTGGGGTTGGGAGCGATGAAAGCAAAACCTTCACCTGTTTTGGTTTGGTCTTTTTGACCTTCATGCCTCTGACATTGAGGGAGACCATAGTGAGGGTCTTTTTAAACATAAGTTAGCCGGTTGCGGGTAGCCAGTTGGCTGATCGATCCTGAGGGTCTGATGGTGTCATTGTCCGCGAGCTTGCTTTCCCGGCACTCTTCCTTCTTTTCGCCTTGGGCTGGGCCCAAGCTGCTTATCTCTGGGTTCATCAATATCGTCATATCCAGCCTGGTGAACCTTTTTTTCCTAGCAACCTAAGGGGAGGCACGAATGCTAACTGATCTATTTCTGAGCGTTTGGCGGGTAGTATCCTGTTCAAACTCCCAAAGGTGAAATTTCATAAGCTTTTGTTAAACATCAAAGCCAAACTTGAATCATGGATTATGTGTGTATACACCCCTTGGCCATGGTAGGTTGTTTTCAAGTCACTGCCTATGGAGCTCAACAAAGCAAAAATAACACTCTCATTAAGATCTCAATGTTCAAGTAAACCTTATATCACCACAACAAGACATGAGTTGTGTCATGACCAATGTTGGGCGGGTATGTTCATTTTAACATACCAATTGGATATGAATATTAACATTTTGTTTGATTTAGACACTAAGTGCATGATAGCATTGGTGGAGGCAAACAACAAACCAAAGAATGTCCTAATTTTTTTATAAAATGATACCAATCAATTTTGATTCTACATATTCAAGTACATACCCATTGAAACCTTATATACCATATCAACATTGGTCATGATCCTTGTTGTGGGCTCCCAACCAAGTTTGGGGCGAAAAAAAAATGCAAGTTGGGAGAATGTCCCAAGACTTAAGCACGCTCTCACAAGTGTGAGAATGCTTAAGGAAATGAGCCCCAAACATTTCCAAGTGAAAAGCATTTTGGGAGTTATAATCCGGCATGAATCTTGAATTTTTAGGACAAAAGTGCATGTAGTAAATGTTATCCAAATTATGCCCCCCATATACGATTGGAAAGGTCTTGAATAGTAAATATCAAAAGTGACTTGCATTTTCCATTTAGAGTTGTGAACTAGGATTTATGACCAAAAAATTATCAAAAAAAGTTTGACTCCCAACCACTAAAACTTGGGAAATAAGGGTCAAAGATTTCATTAAAAGTTACAACTTTTCAATTTGAAGCTCTTCAATTCAAGTTCATAGAAGAGAGTTATGAGCTCAAAAGTTGCAAGACTCATAGTTTGAAAATTTTGGGACCCTCATTTGAAAATCTCAAAAAAATTAACCATTTCAATGTGACTCTCACCACCTTTCACAAAATATATTATGTTTCATCTTACTAGGTATGTGCATCATACATGTTTTAAACATACAACATTCGTGTGCAAAAACTTTGCTTAGTGCTTAGTTTACTCAATTTATTTTGAATCAAGGTTGTTGTTATGCTTTTTTAGAGCTCTCCCTTGTTTGTGACTTGTTGCTCGATTCTCTCCCTTTTGAAAAAAGGTTGTTGTTATGCTTTTCTAGAGCTCTCCCTTGTTTGTGACTTGTTGCTCAATTCTCTCCCTTTTGAAAAAAGGTTGTTGTTATGCTTTTCTAGAGCTCTCCCTTGTTTGTGACCTATTGTTGCTCGATTCTCTCCCTTTTGAATCAAGGTTGTTATTATGCTTTTCTAGAGCTCTCCCTTGTTTGTGACCTATGGTTGCTCGATTCTCTCCCTTTTGAATCAAGGTTGTTGTTATGCTTATCTAGAGCTCTCCCTTGTTTGTGACCTGTCGTTGCTCAATTCTCTCCCTTTTGAATCAAGGTTGTTGTTATGCTTTTCTAGAGCTCTCCCTTGTTTGTGACCTGTTGTTGCTCGATTCTCTCCCTTATTCATGTTATTACTCAATGCTTTTCCTGCTTGTGCTATTATTACTCATGATGCCCCTACTCCCACTACTCATGTTCCTGCTTGGTGTGACTTTGAGCTGCTTTAGCTCTCACTCCCTCTACTCGTGCTACTTTATCTAAGAAAGCAATTGGCAGGCAAGGGTCGGTTATATGGACACTTGACAAGCATTTCTCAAAAAATTAGAGAATCAGCTTTGACCCATATTCATCATAGACCACACTTTGAACCACTAGTTATTTTCCAGTTCTTTCATGAAACCCACCAATTCTTTGAAATTTTTCAAACAGCCTAGAACCAAGGGCTATTTTATTCTGAACTTTTTCATAACCTTTGAACATGAGGCTCTAACAAATTCAAAGAACCACCCAACACTGGTACATACTACATACCCGTTTCCAGTATGCATCAGCAGACACACCATGCACTAAATTTCCAAATTTCCACCTCATTTCCAAATTTTATAAAAACCTGCACTGGTTTTTTGGTAGTGTACCTGAAGATAGATCACAGATCACTGGTAATATTCAGATCTCTTTGAGAGTCCTCAAAGTGCAAATTACAATCCAGACAAACTGAGATTGTCAATTATACATAATCCATGGCTTCAGGGATGCACTTAAAATCCTGGTTGATGAGTTCTACAAAAGGAGGACAATGTTCGAATTTCTACATCCATGGCTTAACTTGAGATTCTAACCATAACATCTTAACAATTGCATTTTAACTTCCAGAGATGGAGTGCCATTGCATATTCAACCTTGATTTTCAAGCTCTGACAGGGAAGGTTTACATTGTAAGGCGATTTTTGAGGCATTATCTGTTGTGTGCTCGTACTGTGCAAGCCTGATTGCTCCTTTTGAAAACTTGCATGAGGAAGCCACTCCAAATGCTAAAAACAGTGCAAAAATACCCATGATTGATCGCTAGAGAAGTTTCATGTCCATTCCATTCTCTTCTTGTAAAACAAATCGTTCAAGCCTTGATTGATCATCGCTTTTGAACCATTTTGATCACCTGCCACTCTTACATTCATTGCTTCAAGTCAGCTGGAGCACCAACATAGTAGTCTCCTTTTGAGAGACTTCACTGTTGTCCTGCATTCCAGCTATTTTTCCAAATGGTCTCCAGCAAAAAGATTGAAGACAACAAAGCTTTTTCCAGTCCACATACTTTTTCAAACCCCATCTCAAACACCTCCTCAGCTCTCAAGTTCACACCTAGTCAGCCCAGTCTTTTCTGCAATCATGAATCGATTAATTTGATAAAACAGATCATGTTGGCATGTCATTGAAACACCCCACTAGCAAAGCCTAAGGCCTAAGAAAAACAAAAAACCATACCACAGAAGGAAACTCACCCAAATGACAGTTGCAAAAAATTAGTAGAAGAAAGTGCAGGTGGTGGTGAATACACTATGGGCTACTTATTCAGTCAGCCAACTCTATCAATATTGAACATCAAGCACCAATCATAGTTAGTGTACCGATGCCCATATGTGTGTACCTGTACACATGCCATGTGTAACCTATACCCTTCAGGTCACCTGCAATATTGTATCTTGCTGTGATGTGAAGTTCAACCAAAGGACACCATACAAAGCAGGAATACATCAAGTCAAATTTTTATCTCTTCACAGTGTCTTGCAAAAAAAAAACCTTTACACTGTGAGTATACAAGCTCAGAGACAACCAGGCAACTAACCATCCTGATAGTGCCTGCACTTGAATACATGCGAGAGGACTAGCCCAGAGTGACTAAATTGGCAGCAGTACCACCTTCTCTACAGAAAGAACTGCACATTAAAGTCCATCATAAGACATCAGCTCCATCTGAAACCTTTCCTTTAGGCCTACCTTTTGGTTTAAACTTCTTCTGCACAACTACAATCAACGAACCTGCAACACATATCACCTTGATCGCAAATTTTGCTCCTGCATTCAAATCACCACACCTTGCATATGGTCAGTATATGCAAAACAATTTAGCTGCTTCTTTCCCTATGATTAGCAGAAGATCCTGTGTCTAGAACTGTCATGACTAAGGCATATCACTAACCATCTCACAAATTGTGAGGCATTAGCTACCTAAATCATATACACCATTTGAGCATTCTGCCTATGTCAAAACATCCCTGACCTATCCATTTGTGCAGCACATAGTTGGCTAGAACACATACTGTAGAGTGTCAGAACCTCCTGATATGCACAAACTGTTTGTAGAATGACCCAAATCTGTCCGACCCAGAACTCCTGAAAAAGCTTACCAAGGGATGCTACTGTTGTGTCCTTTGCTCCTTCATCACGCCCAAGGGGTGTCAGAGGTTCCTTTTGAGATCCTTGCATCCCAGCAAAGCCTCCTCTCATAAATGTACGCCATGTATGGACTTTGCCAAGCTCAGTCACTCCAGCACAGACTCCTACCCCGATTGAGATACTTTTCAGTTTGTCTTTGTCCACAACAGTTGGCCCTTGCCCATTGACAGGGGTTGATGGAAGGTTGTAAACACCAGCTGCAGGATTTGGTATGTTATGTGTCCACTGATGAACATCACCATCACTAGTAAGAGCTATAAAATTGTCGCCATAACAGCCAACATCAACCACCTGAAAACAAATGCAGAATGAATCAACATTTGTTTTATTCTAGAGCACAACTATCAACACAACCACATGGATCAGCAACATACACAAGATGGACTGGTAGTATCCATTCATACATTTGTTTTAACATAAGGACAATATGGAAATGATAGCATCCGGTAACTTAGAGACTCATTGTCATTGTCATCATCATGACAACACTATTATTCATCAGTCACTTCTGAAACAAGAATTAATCACAGCTGCAACAGGCATTCCCCATGGATAGTCAAAGTCCTGTTCAAGGCTGCACCTCTATTTCCCTTTTCTTACAGTTTTGAACCAGAAACAGCATGTTTTAAAAGCTGGAGTATCATCAAGAAGTAGACACATACACAATGAGCCAATAGAGTCAATAAAAGAATTAAATTTTACAGGGCTCTATTAGAAGGGACATTAAGTAGTTTAGAACTAATCCTCATCATCACCTTTCGACCCACAAGAGTCCCAAGGGCAGGACTGCAAACAGCATAAGGCGATTGGTTTCCGTGTGAAAAGTTGGGTGTCTCTACAGTTGCCGCTGGAAAATAACACCGACCCCAGGTCCAGGCACGATTATCATCTGTCATGATGATTGCATGATAAACACCACCACACTGTACCAGACAATGACCACATCAAAATGGACAAATCCATGCAAGTTTAACAGACATTACAAAAAACTCTTAAGAACAGCAAGTTTGTGTGATAATTCCAGTTCCAAAGCCATGGTGGAGAAAAGACCTGCAAGCACAATAACATATCTACACTCTCACCTTCTCTCCTGCCCAATAGTGAGGTCAAGATGAGTGACACAGCTGTTCCTAGAAAAACTTCTTTCTAACCAGGTGTACTTTCTTTACAGCTATGCCACATGCAAACAGAAATTATATTGTTGCCTGCCTACCTGAATCTTTATTGGTTTTCCAGTGTAACCAGTGACAAGATTAATCTCATCCATGAAGTTTTTAGTTGCTGAGCGAATGTACACCTGGTTTGCATCCGTAATGTATCTGAACCACCCAGGAAATCAGTAAGCGGATAGCCTGAATTAACTCATCTATGAGACTGCAGAGAAATTCAACACTTGCACTTCAATGGTAATTCTGGTGTCAGTTCCAGCAAACCAAAACTAAAACAAGAAGAATGAGTGCAATCATAACTCTACAATAGCCTAAACTGACAACCAGGATTAGCAATCCACTACCACAAAACTTGCAAAAGGTGCCAATGTCAAGGAGTGCTACACAAAGATAGGTTTTGTACCCAATAAAAGGACTCTCATCAGGTGCCTCCACTGTACCCACACTTGCTTGAATAACCCGACCCAATGTTTTTAGACTGGCGGGATTTGTTTGTGACAGAGCTGACCTAAGTCCCTTTGGTCTAGGAACATCCTTAAGCCGACGGGTGCGCACCTGGAGTCACAATAGCAAACTCACTATGAACCATGGATGGACACATCAGCAAACTTCAACAGCATTGTAAGACAGCAGAAAACTGCAAAATTCCTAAAGTTCATTTTGACATACATATTCCTGGGGTTGAGACCCTTGAAGCACAAAATCTTCTCCATTATGACAGACTGCTGCCAAATAGAATGGATCAGGAACCTGGTCACATCACAAGCAACCATTCAGGCCACAATAAAATGAACCAAGCAAACTCCTGACAATACAGTCCAAAGTTTAAGGATTCTTGTTGCTAAGTTCTAAAATTACAGAAAGCATGTCCACCAGAAATCTTCACCTGATCTTCTTGAAGGGGTTCATAACCACCAGCCTTCCTATCCAAATCCGGTCCTGCAATGTCAATGAGAACTACCCCTTTGTTCTCCAGATCAGAAATATGTTCCCATTCACCACACCGTGAGTGAATGTTCCCATGCTGGTTGCGCCAGACCAAGACATGTCCAGCTATTGTGAGTGCCGCAATGTGATGCTGACTCACCTGCACAAAAAGCAAATTTGCTCTTCAGATGTCAGTAGCACTATCCACTACATGACTATATACAGGGTAGGGAGTTGATAAGCAACAAGACCATAGAAAGTGTTGAAATGCATGAGCTACAGCATTTCACAAGAGAAAATGAAAACAATAATGTTGGAGATTAATGCCCTCAGCTCTATGCCAGTATAAAGCCTGAATATGGATTAACTTCTGGAAAGAGGAACTTACTGCCAAATGGGCAATTGGAGAAGAAGTTGGCAGCAGTTTGGTTGCCACAAGCTCCAAGCATCTTGATCTATTGGACTGAGAAACCTCACCCAAACCAAAGTACTCAAGGCTTTCTGCAGCATCTGTGGAAGCATATCGGACAGTGGCTAGGATGACAGCCGCTGGACTGGGTCCATTTGAAGCTACTGCAGTGCTCCCCTCATCTCTTGAATGACTGTTAATACCATCTCCATCATAATCTTGATCGCTATATTTGTCTTCATCTCCATCAGTACCCTTTGATTCACTGCGTTTGAAATGTGATCACTGCCTAATTAAACACCTCAAAATCCTTGGAAATAACAAACAAGAATCAGCAGAACCACATGATTGTGAACTGGAAAAGACAGAAGGAAAACAAGGCAACCTAGAGGATGACTGGAAAGACAGAATCCTCAATAAGAAAGACCAAGAGAAGCACGAAATAAGTTGCATTCATTAACACAATGATCCAAACTCTGTGAAATGCATTCAGAATGTCACCTCACAAGACCCTAGCAAATGCACTCACTAGAATCCAAGAGTGAAAAACAGACTAACTAAGAACCCAGAGTCCAAAGAGGATGTGTCCATAAGAGATTCATGCCTATGGTGTCTACACACTGACTTCTTTTGTAGCATCAGCACTGTGACTCTGGGTTCTTAGTGATTGCACATCTGAATAAATTTCTGAGACACCGTAACTAACCAGTTCATCTGGTAATCCTGCAATATGCACCATAAGCCTGTGGAGTATGGTCGTAAGATCCCAGTCTCTCCACTGACTGTCTCTTTATTTCAAGTCCCAAAATCTGAAGGCCATAGGACAAATTCAGAAAAAAGAGCACGAGGGAAAACACACAAATGTTCTTCATTTGTATCTATCATATTTCACAGCTCACCCAATTGATCGCCTGTACTTGGAAGGTTGAATGTCCTGTCCCCTCCTCATTTCATTCATACAATCCTAAGAACCCAAGGATCACACAACTTGCAGTGTACGTCCAGCTGTGTCACACCTTGCTCTGAAGCTCTTATGAACACATCCATGACTCCTTGAGGTATCTAAATGAACCCAAACAGATGACAAAAACTACAGCATGCAGATGCAGTGCAAGACCTATACTGAAGACATGTCCAAGGCCAATCCTACACTTGTGCACAGGAACTTGTCTCCAGAATGTTGACCCTCGTCCCCCATACATAACTTACCTCATTGATGCGTGGCTACGTCTTGTTGATTGGGTCCCTTTTCTGCAACACACTCACGCAGTATTTCAAGGCAATGCCAACAGTTCTTGCAGTTAAAGCACAAGTTAATGCAGTGACAAAACTAATTCTCACAAAGGAAATCAATACAAAGCACTACAGCTCCATAGAGCACTCACTGTTTTCCTGAGGAATTTCTTTGACAGAGGAGTGGAAGACAACACTATGCAAGACTTGAACTTATTTCCATGATTCCAAAGCCTTGACAACATCATCATAAAGCAGCAAGATCATGGACAACTCAACAGATCAATTGGTTGAATCTTCTAGATTGTCTTTTCTCGACCCTGAAGAGGTAACAATGAGACAGAAATGCATGACATCGAACACCCTAATTGTCAAGTACGAAGCTTCCTATGCCAATTGATGAAATACCTGTGAGACTCAGTTGGACTCTGGCTCTTTGCTGCAGCCTGCTTTGGATAGTCAAGCTTCTGCTTCTTTTGTGGCGATTCAAATCCCTTGACTTTGGCAGCTTGTCCCCTTGTCTTCGAAGGAATTGCCTGGTCTTCTGATACAACTAGTGTTGGTTGCACTTCCTTCCACTCAAGTTCTTCTTCATCACCATCTTCATATTGGACCTAACACAAACAACCCACTTGTACCTTGGGTCAATACAAGACCAGTTTGGGTCATTGTCCCTTCTGAATCACAAAGGAATGACTTAACCTGCCCATTGCACCATCTTGTCCCATAAGGACACTTGACTCTGGGTCAATGCCATGACACAGTCTGTACTAACCCATGTGTCCACTTTTCGCTAGACTGCACCAAAAAGGAAGCCTTGTTTCACCTTGTAGAATTTTGCCTTGGGATCAAACCCAATTATTTCTCCTTTGAAGTATTTTCCACTAAACTTTTTCTTTGTTTTTGCTCCAATCATTGATGCTCCTGAAGATGGTTCAACCACTGCTTTAGCCCCCAAGGTTCCACCAATATTTGAATCATCTTGCTCCAATGATAAACTTCTCCTTCGAGTTACAGGCTTGTTTTCTGAAGAAATATCTGTACCAGATTTCACCTCGGATTTCCTCTTCTTTCCAGCTTCTGCAGTCACTGGTGCCTTCGACTCATCTTTCTTGGGCCTACCAACCTTGTTGGATACCATCTTCTTATCATTTGGGGTCCCCTGTGAAACTGCCTTCTTCTGACTTGAATGTGTTGCTGATACCTCAGCCTCTGCAAGCACATCTTCCTTGCCAGTAGGCTGCCCTTTCTTTCCAGGCTCCTTTTTTTTAGTGCCTGGTTTCTGAGCCCCATCTTCCTTGCCTCTGGTCTTCTCTAACTTTGTTGGGGTTGTTGTCTTATCTACTGGTTTGGACTTGACTGCTGACTTATCTGCACCCCTTGCAGACTTTCTTCCCTCTGATCTTTTGACTTCACTGCAGAAACCACCGTCCAACTCAAATTGTGAGAGCTCAGTGGCAACAGACTGATGAAAGAATCAGGACTATAACAAGGGAAGGGGTTATAAGACAATGTTATCTGCAGGTGGGCCCATACTAGATGACAAGAAAATCCTGCTCATATCTTGGTTTTTAACTCTTTTTGGTAGGGCTGAAGAAGCAACTGCACTGGTTGTGGAGAAGAATCCACCTCCATCTGCTCTATCATGCAACATACTGAGATGTGCAGATGAAATTAAAACAGCACTTAACCTAGATCATGTGGTTTAAGGTAAATCCTTCAAGTAGTTTCAACAACATTAAAGCCTCATTCTTGTGGAAATGTGAGAAGCTGAATGATGGAATGTTCTCTCGGCAGAAATTCAAACATCCATACCTCATCATGAAATGCTTTACCAGTAAAAAACCTTAACAACTCAAGGCACTTAATGCTAAAAATCATTTGTCATCTTTATCTTGTGAAGATGATAAAACTTTGTTCTGCATCTTCATAACAGTGGGCAACCCATGAAGAAATTCTAGGGTAGGACATAAGCAAGGGTGAAGAACACTTTTCAATTTGAAGTATTTAAGCTTTGCACATTCCGGCCATACAGTGACCCAAATTGGACAAGCAAAATTTTGCACAACTAGGGACTATTTTACACTCACCTCCCTTCCTGGCCACCAGTGTCACTTATGGTTAGAAGCTTCTTTTTAGAATTAGCTGGAATAGAGACATCTGCAGGCATGAGAATGGGCTCAAGCTCTTTCCACTCCAACTCTTCTTCATCACCATCCTCATAAACAACCTGGTATAATACACTTTGTGTCAAGCTTCAATAACCTTCCAACAGCAGCCACAGAGCATCCAGAGCTACCAATTACTCGGTTAGAAAGTGCTATCATCGGCATAAAATTTTGCAGCAGGAACATGAGATCACAACAACATGTCATCTCCATGAAAAAACTCAACATCCCATTGTAAGGTAGTGAAAGGTCATGCAATGACCACACACTCCCATCTCCAAAAGTTGTGCAGGACTTCTGCTCCATTATGGAGGGTGTAAGGAGGGCAACTAAGTACCTTATACCACTTTGTCTGAGAATCATAACCCGCAATCTCTCCAATATAACTTTTTCTTGAGAACTTTTTCACAACTGCCCGACCTTTCAATGCCACACCATCTCCATGGCTCACTTCTGTTGCAACACCCTGTGAACTTTCAACACCATCACATTGTTATTGGTGATCAAAATGTCTGCAAGGTTTCATGTGTGCATAGGCTATACATGCTGATAAACAAACCTGAGCACCTTCAATATGAAAGAGCTAAGTACAATGTCTTGAACTCCAATTTGATCTGAAAGCAAACCTTGGTTGCCGCTGGTGCATTGATACCATTTCCATGATTCCCTGCAACCTCAAGGAGATAACACTTAAAGGCCATTTGATATCAACAACAAAGAGAACAGCAGGCAAACAAGGGCAATGACATCCTTCAGCAACATCAAGAAGTACCCACAAAGATTTGTGCCAAGGTAAAACCAACATCACCCAGAAAATACATATAATGACCAAGGAGAGTCAATACCAGAATGATTTATGTTGACAGTTGTGGTTGTTGTTTGAATGTGCTGTATTGTCTCTTCAACCTGCCTCATTGCAGTTGTTACAACTGTGGAAGCTGTAGTAGATGAAAACACATGTTGATGTGCCATATCCAAATCTTCCTCCAAACGCCCCTGTGGTTCCACACATGGAGCTTATTGCATCAGACCTTGCGAGAAAAAATTGTTAGGAGTAGGAAAGCATCAATTCAAAATGAAAAATGCTGCCATTGAATACCCCAACCCCACTCCTTGCAGTTGCATTGCAGTTTCCCAAAAGAAGATACCCTTCACTGCAAAAGAAAGGCCTAGAGCATGTCTCAAATCCAATGCGCATGCAGGAACCCAATGAAATGGACAGAAAGTGGACTGACAGCCCTACTTGATTAGATTCATGTGGGTAGATAACCCACTCATATGCTCAAGCTGTGCCCTAGGTATACAAAGCATCATTATCTCCTAGCCGTATGTGTCAACTCCCTAGAAGAAACTCTTGCATCCCATTAAAAAAAAGAAGAAGCAAAAACTTGGGACTGCTAGAAGACATGATTGCTGCAGAATACCTAATCATGTCTTTTGAGGTCATACAATTTGTACCTGGATACATCTTCTCCTTGGTTCTGCAAACACACTTCTATGAGTTTAACCAAAAGTGTTTCTCAATTGTCGTCTGTGTGAATAGAATGAAGGATGGGGGGGAAGGGGGTCAACAACATAGGAGAAGGCAGCCAAAAACAGAACTGCTACATAAAACACTGGTTGTGGGTGTTTTATTCTTTGAGCTGCTGAACAACAGAGTAGTTCCAGAAGAAGAATATCAACAAGTGGGGAGAACAATCCGTCTCATCAGAGTAGTAGCAGCATTCCAAAGACTTAGCAAGCCAGGAAACTTTTACTCCCAAAAGCATTGCAGGGGGGAAAAATACCACAAATGCAACTTTAGCTGCATGTGATGTGGTGACAAAGACCAGAACCAGAACCAGTAGGTATCTATTCAGAGTAATAACCATGTCATTCTTGTTAAGACTATGTTGCAGCAGCCCACACACTTGCTATGATGAGTCGCATCACCACAAATGAAACAAAACTTGAGACTTGTACATGTTCGGCCACATACAGAGCATCCAAATTACACTTGCACAGGCATGCAGCCAAGGGAGGCAGGCGTCCTTGCACCATTGACTGCAGGTGAAGTAGGTGCTGCAGCATTCCCTAACTGCAAACAATAGATACTACAAAAAGCCCGATAAAAGCCGTGTCCTAAACCTTCACTGCACCCTCAATAACGACAACATAGGCGGCAGCTCAGGGACGTACTGACGTACTGCATGCCACCCCCTAAACCCCGACAAGGCGCTAGGAGGAGGAGTCCCACGACACATACTTAGAGAAAGTGCCTACCAACCAAAAAAAAAACTACCACAAAAACCCTTGCTGGCCAAATGCCATGTTCTGAGAGCAAAGCGGATTCAAACAAAACAGGAACAAATCAACCCTCCTAAACCGTAGACAGAAGAAGAAGAAGAAAAGCCAAAAAACCACCCCCACAGAAAGACACAGAGAGAGACAGAGAGACAGAGAGAGTGAGTGAGAGAGGTGTTGTCCCACACCTTCTTGTCTGCTTGAGCCTGCGACGCAAGGGACTTCTTCTCCATGAACACCACCAAAAACACGTCCACACTAGCAGTACCTCCTCAGCCCAGAACCTGGCGGGTAGGTTACACAACTTTCAAATGCTATTAAAAAAAAGGCCCAACAACAGCAACCGCAAACACACGCGTCTCCCCGTCCAAAGATAAACCAGGATTTTAAAAAATAAATCACAACAAACACCGGAAATTTTTTTTGTAAAATGCGCGTGCAGACACACAATCAGGCCAAGACTACACACACGGATACGCAAGAGGGAAGAAGACAAGTGAACCAAAGCGAGAGAGCGAGCGAGCTAGCGAGCGGGCAGCGATAAGTAAGTACCTCCAGCAGCAGTCAGTCGCGAGCTCCCTCGCAAGCGCGCTCGCTCGCGGGCGTCGTCGCCTTCTCTCTCTCGTCTCGTCTCGTCTCGTCCGTCCGTCCGTCCGTCCGTCCGTGCCTGTTTTGCGTTGAAGAGCGTGAGCGTGGTTTCCGAGGCGGAGGACAACCAGAGAATCAAAGAAAGTATTGAGCATGCAGAGTATAAAGACGTACATATATAATTAATCAAAATACGTATATACGTATTTATATTAAATGCGATATACGTATCCCAAGTCAAATAGGATACGAAAGGTTTGAGTGATTCAAAGAAGTCAGGGTATTGAGTGGGCGGAGTATACGTACGTACATGTGTATTAAGTAAAAATTTTACGTGCATACGGGATGTGTATTTCGTACGTATCCATATCAAAGTGAATACGGAATACCTTGTATTGTGCTTTACTTGTTTTGAGCCCTTTTTTATTATTATTTTTTAAATTTTCTTTCCTTTTTTTGGGTGCCTTTTTTCTGGTGTTTCATTTCATTTGGGGGGAAGGGGGGGTGGGTAAGCCAATCAATCAATCAAATGCTCTCTTTCTTTCAATCATGCTTTTTATTTTATTAAATAAAATGTTGTTTAGGCCCATGGGAATGCAAATTTACACATGCAAATTATATATTTTTATTTATTTATTTATTTTGTGATTAGCTACATAAGTGGCAATCATCCATAGAAAACAATTCAACCAAATTAATTGGTATATATAAACAAAATATGAAAGTTAAAAAAAAAAAGAAAAAAGCATGCCTTTGATAATTTTGGCTATCTACTAGAAATTAATGTAGTTTTGTTATCTCGTCATCTTTTTACTTAATTTTGGTTGAAAAATTTAACAATGACTTGGTTAGATTTTAAGAATATTGAATTTGAAATTCAATATACTTGGTTTTGTAATGGATTTTATTTTGTAGACGAATCATTTTGATTATCATTTGGTTGTAGCTTTTGCACCATAAGGAACCCAAGAGCATGGCAAATCTTGAGTTTTTCCCCTAAATTTTAAAACAATTTAATTGAGACACACCCATGTTTTTACCAATACTTGTGAATTTTTATTTTTTTTTTGGGGGGTTTATTTTCACTCATCAAACTCTCATGCAAAGTCATTTGAATTCACTTACTAAATCCAATTACTATGGTGTCCAAAGAACATAAATCTCTTTGAAAATCATGTAACGAGCATAAGATCCCTCCAACTCCTAAATGGTAGGCATAAAATATTTCATGTTCCCAAATAATAGGCATAAGATCCCTCTCAATCCTAACTAGTGGT
>Ga0116227_10011209_pt1 | contig 15174 bp, 6 predicted proteins | sample S1TSphgellanicum_FD_89693 | JGI IMG/M metagenome (GOLD analysis project Ga0116227, IMG submission 89693) | Host-associated microbial communities from peat moss isolated from Minnesota, USA - S1T2_Fb - Sphagnum magellanicum MG | ecosystem: Host-associated > Plants > Peat moss > Unclassified... | reverse complement strand
GTAGAGGCTCCCAAGAAAAAGTTAAAGAAAAGAAAAGTTGGGTAAAAAATTTTGGACCCCCCCCCCCCCCCCATTTGTGTTATCGCAAGAGCAACACCTTAGGAACGTGAAATGTGTCTAGAACATAAAAATCATTGCATTTAGAAGGGGCCTAACCTTTTGGAATCCAACCATCCCATTGACATATCCCAAAGATTAAATGCATAGGGAACATTGTAATTTAAAAATCCCCCTTAACTTTTACCACATAATCCAAATGGTGAGTTGAGCCTAATTTGTTTTGTTGAAAATTGCAAAGTTTAAAACCGCAACAAGAGTCAGCATATATGGAACTCACACATTTAATGAACAAACCATTATGTGGCATTATTTCCTTGATCACAAATTAGAACCTATGCATTGAATTATGGGTGGGGATTTTAGTGCCACAAAAAATTAAGGCCACTTGAAAAGGCTTGGCAATAAATTTATGCATAGAAAAGAAGGAGTGGCACAACATCATTTACTTTTTAATAAGGTTTGGTTGATTTGTTTTGGCTCTTGAATAATTTTTGAAAAATGTTTCAAAAGGAATTCACTTTGATAATGAAATATCCAATATGCAATTTTCCCAATCCAAAATTGATAAATTTTTATGTTTCAACATAGTTGGATGAAAAGGATTGTGAAGGGGGGAAATTCTTTTTTTTACCCAAGTGGAATTCATTAGGTCAAAAGATAGTTTTTATAATTTCATCCATGATTACAAACCTTCAAAGTCTTACCAACGAAAGACTATGTAATTGATTTAGATTTCGCTTATGTCATTTAGTCATAGTCATGATTGTAATCATTTATATTATTTCATACCATTTTTATGATTATAGTCATTGATGAATGATCATGATTTTGAAAGGTCATGCTATCATCATCATAAACATACTAGGTTTCATAAGTTTGTACAATTTCATGTGAAATCCAATTTTCATAGGTTTGTACAAAAATTGCATATGAATTCCATGCTATGGTTAATATGAATGATATTTGTGTACATGTTCAATATTTTGAATATTCAAATAGATGAAATATAGTTTTTGAATGACATACGTGAATGTTTATGTTTAATACATAAAAATTGCATAGTTTAATGCAAAATTAATTACATCATGATAATTGCAGGAATTTAATTTAATTATAAATTATATATACTTCACATCTAAACATCATCACAAGTAGAAAAGACACATCATTTATATAGAAGTAATATATACATTTTTCGTGCCATTTTTACCTTCTAAAGCCCATGAATTTTGGATAAACATATTGTTTTATGATTTTCGCACATATTTTATTGAAATTTCATGACATTGGAAGTCTATGATGATGGTCATCAAATTTTGTAATACTAAATTCAACATAATCATGGAAGATGCATCAAATGGTTGAGATTTACTTTTTAAAATACAAAATATAATTTTCTTAAATAAATTTTTGTTGCCATGTGACAACCTAACCAAAATTCAAAATTTGTCATCCATTTATGAATTGCCAAATGGCAACCTATTTATAATTTAAAATTATATTGACCACTTATGGGCCACCATACCATAACCAATCCTAGGTTACTTAAACTAAAAACAAACCTACAATAAACTAAATAAACTAGCTAAACAAGAAGTTTAAATAATCCTTCGGTTGCAAGTGTGAAAACTTGAACCTTTCATTTTTATTTTGAAGGTTTGAATCCTTAACCATTACACCAGAACTTTTTATTTGTAACATAATTACTCATCACAAAGATATAAACATTAACATATTTTAGCTAAGATAACTTAAGCCACCCTAGGTTGACTTATATTGATTTAGGTTAACCTAAGTCACCCACCAAGTTTAACTGAAGCTTCCTTATGCTATTGTAGATTAACCTACTATACCCTAGAACTATTTACACTAAACTAGGTTAGATTTAAGCTAAATTTAAATTAAATATAACATCTTTGGAAAAAAAAAATTACATAATTTTTTTGACTAATGATAAATCATAATTATGAACATATTATTCTTAAATGCATGCACCTTAGCAACAAATTCTTTTCATATAAAATTTTCCTAGCCACTTGACATGTTTAAACTTCAATATGTTTTGTTATTTGATCAAACATTGTTTTGAAGTCAAACTATGTGCTTTAATCACATAATTGTGAGCTCTATGATATGACCTAGTCATGTAATCATAAACATGATTAAGGACATGAGTGCATGAGCAAAACTTAATTGTATTCACAAAAATGTCCAAGTCTTGGATGTTGTTTTTTAGGACAAAGATTATTTAGTTGCATCTCTTCCTTTTATGAAAGGTTTTACATGATAGGATTGGTGGATGAAGGGGTAATTAATGCCCAATTAGAATGTTGGGAAAATATTCCTTGTTAGGTAACTAGATTGAATATTATGTTCATGTTTCAAATTTCCCTCAAAGAAGTTCAAATTGCCATTGTTACATGGCCTTATGGCAAAACTCTTAGCAATGTGATGGGGTTGGCCATGGAAATTTTCCTAGATAACTTTGAAGTTCTTTCCCTTGCCTTTCTAAATGCATTTTCCACCATGCTTGAGGAGGGCATAACCTTAAAATTGATCAACAAATGATTAGTTACCATAATGCCAAAATTGAAGGATTGAAAATTTGAAATTAGGAATTAGAGGCCCATTATTCTCTTCAGAAACATCTACAAGGTATTTTGAAAAAACATTTGGCCACAAGAATACAACTATATATTATTTGTTTGAAAATTAATCTCAACCAAATATCATTTGTGATTGGGCAGTGCATTTTGGATAACAAATTATTAGCTAGCATCCCCCACAATTAAAATTAAGGGTGAACATGGTCCTTCTCTTTCATGCGGTAAAACAAGGATGCCCCCTTGCTTCTTATCTTTTCATTCTTGCCATTCATGTCCTTGGTTATGTCCTAGAAAATCCTAGATAGAATATTTACAGTTTATTTTTTCTAAATGGTGGGATTTTATGGGGACCAATCATCTACGGATGACGTGGCTATGTACCTCTAGGGATTTGTAATTCACTTGGACTAAGTCAAAACTGCCTTATATTTCTTTTGCAAAGCTTTTGGGGGTAAAATAAATTAGGGTACATCAATAATAATCTAAACTACTGATCACCAAAAAGTTTGGGATTGGGGTCAAAATGATGGGTTGCTTTGGGTGCTTGAAAGTAAAGTGCTCCAATATTTGGGTATCCAATTAAAGTTCCACCTCCTTCATGAAGCTAATTCCAACTAGGTAATTGATATTTTCCTTGGAATCCAAACTAATAGTTTGGGCTAGATGAATGAAAGCATAATCAAGTATACATTTCGGGATTCTTATTAGCATAATAGATTTAATAGTCATAACATAAGCCTTGAAGTATTAAAATTTAAAATGTTATTTATTTCAATGATCAATATGAACATATTTTGATTTTATGATAATGATATTGATTAACCATATGTTAAATATGCATTTCAATATATTCTAAATAATACAAGTATCTATGCAAATAGATGAAAAATATTTTTTTTCTATTTTCTTGATTAATGGAAGCTTAAAATATATTTATGTATTCTCAAATTTTTGAATTGAAAAATAGATAATATATCAAACGTATACTATAAAAATATTTTTGAGCACCATATTCATTAGGTAGGTCCAAACTTGTTACATTTATTATGATATTAAAGTTTTTCAAACTTTGGATACAACTTACTATACATTCAACAAACAAAGAAAGTTGATAAATTTAACTAATCTTTTCACTTTCATTGAAAAGTTCAACCTTGGAGTGGATTGTTCCAAATAGGTTATTGAACATCTTTAATTTGGCACAATTATAGGTCACAAAAGGTGGTCACCTTCATTTGGCTCACCTTGAACAATGACCTCCTAGTGGGCACTTGGCTTGGTGTATGGGTATTGATCCTTTTGTTACTTTACTTGCAACACTCAAATTTTGGAATCCCCTCAACATTGCTTAACAAACTATTTGAAAACATTGGTGGTGTAGATGACCTTCCACAAAGTCTAGTGCAAATGGGGAGCTTTTGAAGAGCTCATTGATTCTTAGCCCCATGTGTTGTTTAGTGATATAATTGGTGCTAATGAAAAGGAATGCACACCCCCCCCCCCCTTCATCATCCATCTTATGTTGCATAGACTTTAGACATTCTTAGATCTTTCATCATCTTTTAACTTTGGGTTGAGAAATGTTGATTGAGGTTTAAAGGCAACTATTCTAATAGCAAATTCCTTAGGCAATTTTGGTGTTCAACTATTGAGGTTGGGGTGTATGCACTCCAAGGTGGCTCATTTTTTATAGATGTTCCACTCCCTAAAAGTCCATATAGTAGTAGTTTATTTTGATATCATTAATTTAGTGGGGAATTACATAGTGGTTAATTAACTAAAAAACCCATATGAAAATAAGCCATTCTAAAAAATTCTTTAATGTACATGTTAAAAAAAAATTTGAAATCCACCCAAAAATGATTATGATATGGATTTATGAAAATATGGCTCATTTTAGGCTATTCAAAAGTCCATAACTTTTTTTTGGTTAATTTTTTTCTAGCAATTTTTTTGCACATATGTTATGTTTGTTTTAACATATCATATATTGAGTCCCTATAATATATCCCAAATAAAATTCATACACAAAAATGAATGTATATAGAGGCACAAACAACAAACCAATCCATATTTTTCAATTTCAAAGGTCCATTACTATATATTTGGTGTATATATGTTGTAATTTTTAAAAATAAATGTCTTCTTTTTCAAATTGAAAATCTAAATCTAGTCACAAGTTTGGAAAATTATTGTTGTTATGCCATGTTAATGTAAATGCACACCACTTTGCAAAAAACTAGATTGTGATGTAAAAAGTGAGCCACCCTACCTTGCAACCATTCGTTGGTATGGCCTTTTAATGCGTTTTGGTGAAGCACAACGTGCATAAAGAACTTAGTAAACATGCTAAATTTGACAAAAAAATTAGATTTGTTTGGTGTCATACATGGATATCTTTGCTTGTGGGACAACATTATCAAATGAAAACACACAAATGAATAATTAAACAAGGGGTAATTTAATGCAAAAGAAGAATGATGAAAATTCAAATATTATCTGCAAAATCCTTTATGCTACTATATTCTATGATTAATTTAAACACAATATCTATGCCTTGGTAGGCAAGGCCAACATAACTCAATGTCAAACCATGCTTCGTGTTCCTCGGTGTGCTTCGGAAACTTAAGAAAAAAATTGTGTGCAATGTTTTTATGTGTTTGATTTTGTTAGTTTTGATAGTGAAATGGATGTTGATTTAGTAATGCATGACAAAATATCACTAATTTGGTTTTTTCCACATCATGATTAATATAAAATACAAGATCAAATGTCTTGATAAACATACCAAATAATTAAATATATATATTTTGAAATAGATCCAAATGGTTTGAAAATGAATAGTTTTGATCACAAACCTAGCTTACATGTTGATAATAACTAAATGAAAATTTTAGTTCAAATTTAAATAAACTATGAACCAAATATCCAATTTAATTCTACAAATTTGGAAGATGTTGAACACATGTTATAACATATTGTTATTAAATTTGAATGATTGTGCACCATAGGTCAAAAAAATTCCAAACCATCTTAATGCATTTTCTATTCATGAAGGTTTTCTAATCAAGCACTTTTGGCAAAACTTTACAACTTGTCAAAATGTTCTCCAAAAAATGAAAAAAATGAAAATTTTGTGATTTTTAGGGACGTTTCACCATTTTTTGAAATTAAAAAATTAAAATAACCACATTTAAACTTGGGCATTTCCTAGGTCACCACTTGTAATATTTCTATAAAACTTTTACATTTCACTTTGGATAGTTGCCATTTAATGTTAATTAATGGTAAAGATCCTTTCTAGTGAACTTACTTGAAAAAAATGAAACATTTAACCTTGTTTCCAATGTTACAAAAATTGCACACCCAATTTTTAAAAAATAATCTAACTCTTGATTTTTAAATGATAAAAACGTTCAAAATTCAATAACTCCTACATTATAGGTTTAAATGTTAAAAAATTACCTTAGAGTACCCCTAGTCATCAATAGTTTCCCAAAGATACCCAAGAACAAAGCTAAGGACCCATGGTTTGGGAAATTTCAATATGAAAAATAAACAATACAAACAAACTACCTTTGTTCACAATAGGATTGATTCAAAGTACTAACATGATGATATAATATTTGCCATATGAATAATAATTACATCTTGTAGGGGAACAATTTTTGTCAACATTTTAAAAAATTAAATTGTGAATATTGATTATGAAGTTTTTTAAAATGGCATGCTTGATATATATATATGACTAGCTTTACAACTTTTCATGCCATATTTTCCAAAACAAAGTTGTGTACTATCTATTTTTCAACCTTAAAATTTTCCTTCAATATATTTATGAAATTTTGTACATTTTTGATATAACACTTGTCTTTTTTTTGTGTTAGAAATATGAAACCCACACTTTGACACTTGAGGTTCCATAAGGAATATATGCTTATGCTTTTTCATAATTAGTTTCATTAGAAAATACATGTAGAGATATTTTATCGTACTATCGGCATTTGATTTTAGCTATTTTTGCACCATTTAACCAACTTGAACAAGAAATATTAATCCTTTTTTTTCAATTTGTCGAACTATAGATTGACAAAGTTATCAAAATGATTTTTAAAAGTTTAATTTCTAAGTTATTTTGACTTGAGCAATTAGAAAAACACTTTGATTAATAAAACTTGTTATTTTGATTGACTTAATTGAGATATTAGTCTTTGTTTGATTTGATGGAAGTTTGTATATATTTTTAATAATAATGATTGAATGAATAGTGAACTTCTATTCAACATCACCTAAAATCAAGGGAACACTAAAATCCAATATAGAACATGTGTAGCAAAAAAAACACTATATAAAACCAAGAAAGACCATGATGTGCTTGATTTATATAGAAACAAAATGGAATTACAAATATTGAAAAATAGATTAAAATAAGTAATTTGTATGATGACAAAATCTTTTAGTGTTTTTAATCATGTAACATTTAAATTAATCAAAAGGTAGGTGGTGATGGACTAGATCTCTCCTTGGAATTCTATTTTTGAACACCTTGGAATCATTAGGCTTGACGAATACAACATCCCATACACCCAATTTTTAAAATAATCCTTTGCCTCATAGAAATTAAACACAACTTTCACACAAATTTATTTAGATTCCCTTTCCTTAAAACATTCCCAAAATGTGTCATTCCCTAGAATGTTTTTCATTTCAATTCCTAAAATTTGGGCCTTTTGAAACTACAACAAAAAATTGATCACCCCATTTTAATTTTTTTTAAATGGCAAAACATACTCTCACACATTTTCAACACCTTGAATCATAAACAAGTTGGTGATAGGACCTTGTAAGATCTCCAAAAAATATGACTTGTTAATACCCTATTCCATTCAACCTTCCTTACTTCCATTCATCATTTCTTCATTACCACACCCATGATTTTATTAAACAATTTGTCTAGATATTTTTAGGCTTTAAGGACATAATGAAAATCTTTTAAAAAACCTAATTACTTCTTAAAAAAACACAATCTACTTCAAAAACACCTCCTTTGCTTGCAACAAAACAAGATAAAAAAACATAGAAATAGAACATTTAACTTTTCTTTCTTGGTGGACTCCCTTATTCTTGAAGATCCAAAACCACCTCCTTAAACATTCTTTTTGATCATATCTCCTACCTCAATAAAATCCATTTCACTAATCACGACTACATGCACCAAATCCAATATTAATAAGGAAGCAAACACAATTGATAAGAGGAACAACATGCACCACACAACACCAAAAATTAACAGCAAACCCAATGTCCATTTTCCCTTCCTACATTCATTAATTGGATGTCCATAACTTACAAAACATAAATAGAAAAACAAAACACTTCTATTTTGAAGAAAATAATGCACTCCCTTGCTAACCTCTTTTGTTAATCATGTTTAAAATGACCTAAACCAACAACAACCTATCACAAATTGGGGCACTTTATGTTTCCCCTTTTCGATTTTCCTATTAAGGCTCCTTTAGGTCACACATGGTTGACAAATCAACTCCTTATTTTTTATTATGAAATTATTTAGTAATATCATGCCTTGCTTTTTATGAGTTTGAAAATGAAACTATAATGATATCAATAATATTTTGAATTTTGATGTTCTTAATCATTGTACTTAGAAAAAGTTTTAGCAACACTTTTGAAACAAGTTTTTGTTTTTTTTAAAAAATTATATAATTTTGATATGTAATTTAAATGGTAGTTTACTTGTTTTTTTAGTTTGATAATTAATTTTTTAGTTGTAATTTAGTTATGATTTTTCAAAGTTCTAGAGCATGATTCCTAAAGGGGCCACAATAATTAAGAATACAAAAATCGTAATGACTTTTACCTATTTTTATTCCAATAAAAACTTAAGGCCATATACTTTGAAATGCAATGGATAAACATGAAATAATAATAATCTATGGTTGTGAAAATATTTAAAGGAAAGGGCCCATGAATATTATTGGCCAATTTTTGTTCCTTACCATTCCCTGAGGGTGTTCCTAGTGATACCACCCAATCATACTTTCATTTGACTACTAATAGCAACCCACCTAGACCAATCAAACTATCTAGCTAATAAGAAATTGAAAGCATGCAACACATATGATTTGACTATATATTCTAAACTGATCTAAGGCTCTTATAGGGCTTTAAAAGCTATGCATTTTTTAAGATTGTAAGGGTAGTCTTGAAGTGGATTCCCTAGATTTGGTTGTTGTATGTCATCCAAAGTTTTTAGGTGAAGGCCACATCTAGAACACGCTAGTGGAGATGCTCTTACCAAAAAAAATTTATTGGTGTCGTCATGGTGGTGGGCACATAAAGACACAACACATATTTGCAAGAGAATGTCCAAAAAAGCTTTTTCACATCCTATATATTCCAGATAAAATAGGGGGTTCCACCCATCGCACACCGTATATACTAGGAACATTACCTAAAGAAAAAATTATAGAAAATAATTATAATAGAAAAGCACTCCAATTGGTAATTGGAAAACCCTAGAAATTGGGTTTTACTTGTGCTTAGAATGGATCCTAAAGTAGCCACCACCACTGCTAAACATCAAAACTTGTGCCTTTTCTCATTTTCTAATCACAGAGTGCATTATATATGTATAATATTATTATCGTTATATTGTTTTTTGATCACAAAAAATCATACATTATTCTCACCACCTATTCTAAACTTGTTTAACATCGCCACCAACCCTAGTTCTTTTGCATAATAGAATATGGAATACATCAAATATGTGCCTTCTCCTTGAAGTTTTCTTCTATTGATTACAATAGCTAGTACCTATTGCTTTTTATTTACAACTTTTAGTTCTTATGTGGAGTCCCAATTTCACTATTGCGGAAAACTCACAACAACAACAACAACAACAATAACAAAATTTATAATGAGTTTTTTTGGTTACTACCAAAATCCACCACTTTCCCAACAATTCAATGTTTTCCTTGTTCTTTTTGGTCATGACTTATGGAGACTCTTTGGCAAACTAGCTATAATGCATGTTTTAGTAAGTCCTAGCTAGGTTGCAAGTGAAGTTGGAAGTCTCCCAACATCACCCCTTTTTGCAAACACTCTTCTCATTCTTGCTTCTAAACTACAATTTTGCTTAAAAAACACCATAGACCCCATAATGACAAGAAAATTGTATTGTACTTCAAAAGTTTGATCAATTGTTGTACCAAATTAGTCTACATGGTTGTTTACTTGCCTTTGTAAAAAGACCTTTGACCAAAAACTAATCAAGTAAAAAGGAAAGGCCTCTACTTGCTTTCACTAAATCATCTTCTCTACCACCATGACCAAGCTTTTAAAACTAGATCACAATGGATTACTTTACAAAAAACCAACAATTGTTAAGTCATTGATTGGAGTAATTTCCCACAATAACTTGTCATTCAAACACGAACTTTAGAATTTCCTTATTGTGTATATATATATGTGCTGCACCCTTAGCCAATTGTTTTTCAAAGTTATGAATCTCCAAGTTGATGAACTCCTACAAATTCAAGCTTTTTAAAAATGCCTTTGGGTTGGGAAACAATAACACCTTAGTTATTAACCTTTTAGTTGACCACCAATGATTGACCATTGTGCTCAATGATCTCCTAATAGTAAAACAACTTATGGAGATTTGTTAACATCTTTAGGTGTAAACAAAACAACAAAAGTAGTAGTTTGCCCCAACCCACCCACCAATTCAAAGCACTAAGTTAACCTTCCAAAATCAAACATATTACTAAATCCAATCTTGGTATACTATTATTTTGATTTTTTTTTTTCCAATTTGAAGTTCATTTCTAAAGATGAAAACAAAAGCTCCACAAAAAAATGTAAAGGAAACTTACAATTTTGGACACATGACATATTTAACACATTTTGGACTTTGATTGCTCACAATTGAACTCTTATAAATTTGGCTCCAATTGATCACTGTTAGAATATAATTCTAAATTAAAGATTGTAAGTTACTCCCAAGGAAATATTAAGGACAAAGAGAAATATTAAAACTGTTAAATTTGTTAAAAGTCCAACCTCTGATTTAAATTCATCAAACTATTAGTATTTATAGTATTACTATTTGGTAACAAACTTCATAAAATGTTGTAGATACAAATTGAATTTGGTGGCCATTAGGTTGTCAAAACATTTATATTGATTTCTCCAGGAATCTTGGGAATAAGAAATCAACCATTTATTTTTAAAAAAGAAAACCTTAAAAGACAACTTAAATTTTAAGGATAATTTGAAACTAATTGAACCTGGTGGCCACTAGTTGTCAAAACACCTATACTAATTTCTTTAAGAGTTTTGAAACAAAATGTCTAATATTAAAATTTTTTTTATAGAAACCTTCAAGGGTAGTCTAAATTTGAAGGATAATTTTAAACACAATGTCAAATCCTCCTAATGTTAGAAGTTTTGTGATTGTCCTAGTCAAATATGCAACAATATTGGCACCATTACAAAATAAAACATTGAGTGGCCAACATCATTTTCTCCTTTTCATAATTACAAACAACATCGTGTATTTTGCAAATAATGATATAAACCAAATGCACACAAAAGTCAATACCAAAAAATGAACGTATATCAAAACATACAACAATATATAAAAGTAATAAAAAATGGAAAAAAAAGAAAAAAAGGAAATGGAACTATTCAAATTGCATACTTAAAGGGGGTTGGTTATTGCGAACATCACCATTATCATTATCCATATGTCGTAGGAACCAAAAATAATTTCTTGAAGAGGAACTTGAATGAAGCTTAGAATACTTGACCATAAAGTCATAAAAAACTTGAACTGTTTTGGCCAATGGGAATCCAACCAAGGGTGGCCACAAATGTGATGCCAGGTCCAACCATTGCACCTTACTCTTTGACAACATCTATCCCTTGAATGATTCAAGAAAAAAACTAGTGGGTGCAAATTTTTTAAGGTGTACCAAAATCTAGTCATAGCGTCACATTTTTTGGTTTTTTTACCTAGTCCTTTTTTACCATGTAAAGACACATTTATGGATGATTATGATGGAATTTCGAATTGTAATAGTTTAAAATATAGTCCTTCTGAAAATTTTCACAACTTTTGATTCATTGTTTTTTATGGGGATCAAAATATAGGGTAAAAAAGGATTGTAGTAAGGACTAGGCCCTTTTTGTCCTATGTGGCACACATTAAAAGATTTTCACCTTAGTCCATTTTGGATTCCAAAGTGCCTTGTTGGGTCCATTATCAATCAACAATGTTTGATCCTCCTTCCCATAAGGTTACTCACAACAAACACAATACACACATTTCAAATCCTTTGAATAATAATGGGACTCCAATGAAATTTCACTAGACGTTTTGGAGCAGTGTTCACATCCCCAAATGAAACAAATAGATCCAAGAAATTTTCAGGCATGATCATTAAAAGAATTTTCAGCAAATCTTCAAGTTTCATACAAGACCAAATTATGATGTGAAACTTTTGAAAAGCTTTAGTAAGAAAATTCTCCACTCCAGCTATGACTTCCATTTTGGTCTTGTCAACATTTCTTCCAATCACTTTACCATTTTCTTAAAGAATAGCCAAAAGTGGGAAATAACACAACACACCATTGATGTTTAAACCAACAACTTTTTAGGTTCTTAAGGCAACAAATGTAGACATGAACACATTGAACTACTTTTGACCAGTGCAGCTAACTTGGAAAAAACATTGAATTAAAATAATAACAAAATCTGTTAGGAAAATGAATTACACATGCTTGAAAAATAATGTGCTTTCAAGAAATACAATAATAAATTGATGGCAAAATGTGCATGTGCTAACAATAAATATTTTTTTGCGTTAAATATAGAAGACAAAAATCCATAACCATTTTGATGTAATAAAAAATATAAGGAAATTTAGAGTGAAAAAATGAAAGACATTCCAAAAGACACACCAATTATTTGTATTGCCTCAAAAAAGACAATTAAGTACTAGGAATAACTTATGATCATTAACCAATTGGAATGATTGTAAATATTATGATTTTACACATGAACAACAAAAATGGATTTAATCCAACATCATGCCATTAAACCCTTTTTTTTTAGTTTCAATTTTTAAAATACAATCACACTAGGTTTTGTTTAGGTTTAGATGATAGTACTTGCATAAAGCTTGAGAATGACATGCACAAAATAAAAAGTTTTTTTTGTGTGTTGTTGCCTAACCAAATAAGTTGTTTAAATGTTAAAAAGAAAGTTAAGTTTATTTTTTCTAGCAAAGTTTACTTCATATGCTTGGCTACTTCATTTGCTTGGCAAATAAAGTGAGGAGAACCTTGTGTAAGGCTTTGACATAAAAGCCTTGCCCAATCTTGATGAAATAAGTCTTCTTAAACAAATGCTCTTATTCAAAAGAAAACACATTTTTTTCTTGAAGTTATTTCCATCTCCCTTTGCTTTCACCATGGTGTATCTTTTAGCTACTCCTTGTGCTAGCAAATTACAAACCATGTTAACAAAGTGATGAAATTAAATTTGATCCTTTAAATGAATGAAATATTGCATAAGTAGGTAATTCAAAGGAACACACATAGATGTAAAGATGCTTTATGAAAATACCTTGCTAATTTGATAGAAAGGCTTGAAATGATAAAATGCATAGCTCTTTTTTTAATTTTTAATTTTCCAAAACGTCTTTTAAACTTAAGCTTGAAAAGTAGAATGTTTGGAAACCATTCAACAACCGATTTGAAGTAATTAATCAATTTTATGTAATAATAATAATTGATCATGATATAATAACCTTTTTCATGCCAAATCTTGACTTCTTTTTATTGTATTTCTTTAGTGTCATCGATATACTTAATCAAATTGACAACTTGTATTGCCCCAAGGTCTATATAGGGTTGCACTAGTATCGACTTTTGTAAACATACTAGATTGGTCTTGATAGGGGGGAAGGGGGGCAGGGGGTTGCTTTTATCCCTAGTACTAGGTATTGGGTATTTTTAAAAAACTTTAATATTAGTTTGATATTAGTATTAGGTTCAAGGTTGATTTTTTGTTGGTATATGGTAGGTATAAACCTGATATTAGTATTGGATTAAAACAAATATATATCTGATATTATCTCAAGTCCCATACCAAATTGGTCCTAACATAAGGCTAATATTACTTTAGGTCATAGTTGATTGGTAGGTTTTTTCATATAAATATTGATCCCAATATCATATACCTAAGTTGCACCCTATACACTAATACAACATTGATTTGTACATTTTAATTGGCTGAATGAATCTTGAGAAATATGTGAATTAATGTCCTTTTAAGAAAATGATGAGCATTAAACTTGTTTACCCATGAACTGGTTGAAGAAGCCACCATGAATTCATGAAATGCCCAACAAAACAACCGAAACACACCATGAAGAAGAAACAAAACTCCCTCCCATCTTATAAATCCCACTCCTCCTAGTGTTAGAAAACCGGCCAAGAGCTTTCCATGTGAAACAAATTAGTTGTGTAGATTATCAGATTCTTCTGCTTTGCAATTTAAGCTCTTCACATGGGCTGCCCATTTTGTCTAATAAAACTAAGATATAATTTTAGTCTGCCCTCCTCTGAGTAATGCTAGATATGAGGAGAGGTTGTTGTCCCACATGGGTGTCCCTCCCTTTAGTATACCTACAAAGAGCAGCCCCCCTTTGTGCTTTCTTTAGGATGTAGCATCCAAAATGTCCTGTTACAAAACTTACAGGTATGCAATGTGTGCATCCGCAAAGGAATTCGTTTCATGGTTACATGCCCCTCAGGAAAGGACTAGAGAACAATGAAGAGCTCATTTAGTCCTGCATTTTGAGAAATGTTACCATAGCCTAGGGTCAGTTTCCACATAGACAAAACGAATAATTATTTTTTTCAAAAAATTAATTAGTTTGTAAAATTTGAAATTATTGAATTTTTCATGATCTATTATGATATTTTCACATGAATAACGAAATTATTCAAAGTGTAGCATATGATAATTATGATGATTTTCAACATGTCAACTTCATATTTTCACAAAAATTCATTTCACTATTTTGAGTATTATATAATGACGAAACTGACCTTAGGGTAAGGTATTGTGAATTATGAGCTCATTTTTTTCTTTTTTGCAACTTCATGAAACATTTCCTAATTTGAAGTGTTGCTGGTTTGAACTTTGAACTTGCCATAAGGGGCAAAACTGTTATGGCATAAGCTGCTTGTTTTCGTTGAAAACACTCTGTTTGTGGCTCCAACCCAAACTCACAAACATCTTATATATAAATTCACTACGTCCCTAACGGAGCTCGGGTTTCAGGCCGACCGGGCCCGGTGCTGATCGGAGGGCGGAATTTCCTGTTCCCAGTCTGTGGGCAAAGCTATTGGAGGAAATTAGGTTACGACATTCTAGCGCGGAACGGAGACCCGGGATAGCCGACGTCAAGAACGG
>Ga0116227_10011208_pt1 | contig 15175 bp, 16 predicted proteins | sample S1TSphgellanicum_FD_89693 | JGI IMG/M metagenome (GOLD analysis project Ga0116227, IMG submission 89693) | Host-associated microbial communities from peat moss isolated from Minnesota, USA - S1T2_Fb - Sphagnum magellanicum MG | ecosystem: Host-associated > Plants > Peat moss > Unclassified... | reverse complement strand
TGCAGCCGTCGCGGTGACCAAGGGAATGCCCTTGTAGGCGGGCCCGAAGAGCATGTCGAAGTTCACGTTCGAGGCGGCGATGGCGGCGGCATAGGCGCGACCGACGGCGGCGATGGCGCTGCCGGTGTTGAACAGTCCGGCGTTGAAGAAGTAGGGGCTCTCGCGGCCGGACTTGAGCTTGAAGCTGCCGAATTTCAGTACGCCTTGCGCGATGCACAGGTCGATGAATTCATGTTGGAATGTTCGGGTCATGGCCGCCAGTCTGGCAAGCGCCGCGCGGCCCTGCAAGCGCGTCGGCGACGCTCGCAGGGCCGACTGTTATGATCGCCCGCCATGTCCAACGCCCTACACAACCCGCCGGCCGCATCCAAGCCATCGGTCTGGGCCGCGTTCGCGCAACCCTCGGCTTGGACGCTGTTCCTGTTTGGGTTCGCTTCCGGACTGCCGTTCCTGCTGGTGTCGGGGACGCTGGCCTACTGGTTGAAGGATCAGGGCATACCGCGTGCTCAGTTGACGCAGATCGCGAGCGCCGGAGTGACCTATGCGCTCAAATTCTTGTGGTCGCCGCTGGTCGATCGAGTACGGTTACCCGGGCTGGGCGTGCTTGGGCAGAGGCGTAGCTGGCTGCTGGCCGCCCAATCGCTGGTCGTGATCGGGTTGCTCGCGATGGCCTGGGTCACACCCAATCAGCTCGTGCCGTTCGTACTGCTGACGATCATGGTGGCGTTTGCCGGAGCGACGCTCGACATCGCGGTCGATGCCTATCGTATCGAAATCGCGCCGGTGCAGGACCAAGGAGCGCTCATGGCGACCTACTCGCTCGGCTACCGGATCGCGTTGATACTCACCGGGGCCTTGGCGCTGGTGATGGCGGATCACCTGCGGTGGAGCGTGGTGTATTGCGCGATGGCGTTGGCCATGCTGATACCGGTGGTGGCGTGTTTGCGCGCTCGCGAACCGCTGGCCCATCGACTGCAGACGCGCGGCTGGAACGCCGGGCTGCGTGAGGGCGTGATCGAGCCGTTCGCGGACTTCTTTAGGCGTTTCGGTGGCCGCACCGGGCTCGCGATCGTGGCGTTCGTGCTGCTCTTCAAGATCTCGGACCAGGCGCTCGGCGGCGGCATCATGGCGGATTTCTATCTGGGCGCCGGCTTCACCAAAACCGAGATCGGGACGGTATCGAAGGTCTTCGGCGTGTGGGTCGGCATGACGGGTGCGTTCCTCGGCGGTATTGCGGTGGTGCGCTGGGGGGTCGAGCGCAGTCTCTTGCTCGGCATCGTACTGGCCGCGGCGACCAATCTGCTCTACGTCTCGTTGGTCGGAGCGCACGGCGATGTCGTCAAGCTGACGTTGGTGATCTCTGGCGAGAACCTCGCCGGAGGCTTTCTCGGTACGGCGGGTGTCGCGTATCTGTCGGGGCTGGTCAACCTGCGCCACACGGCAACCCAGTACGCAATGTTTTCCTCGCTCGTCATGTTGTCAGGCAAGGTCCTCGGCTACTGGTCCGGCCACATCGTCAATGAGATCGGTTTCACCGACTACTTCGTACTCAGCGCCGCCGCGGCGCTGCCGGCCATCGGTTTGTACTTCTGGCTGCGTCCGCGGGTGCGGCTCGGCGTCGCCGACTAGTCGGCGCCTAGCGCGACCGTCCCACAGGGGGATTTTTCCTGTTCGCCGTGGCGCGCCGTCGTGACGTTGTCCATGAGCCAGCCAGGCTGCTAGTAGCGGCGCGATGCCCGGTCTTGCGGAACCGACCAGACGCTTCTGGCGTTGTCCTCGAACTCGCGACCCAAATCCTCAGCCTCCACATCCACCGCCCCCGACCAATCCTCTGGCGCATCCGCCGTATCGAGCAGGCGATCGAGCAGCTGCTCGTTCCACGCGTCGAAATCCATTTCAGTGACCGTGCCGTCGAAGTATTGGATCTCGATCGTCTGGTCGCCTTCATCGACGGCGACCACTTCAAACAACTCGTTCGTCGTGCCACGGTACCATTGACCTACGATCGGCTGCAGCGCGTCCATAGCGGTCTCCGTCTGTTAATATGTGTCGGCAAATCCGCGTATTGCATGAGTTAGCCAGCATGCGCACGCCATTCATCGTTGATCTCATTCAACGCTCAAAAATATCTTCACGCAACGACTAAATTTTGCGCGCAGCAACAAGGTCATGTTGGAACAGCTCTTCAAGTTTTTCGTGGTTTTTTTTGTCGTCGTCGAGCCCATTTCCCTGATTCCTCTGTTTGCCGGACTCACCGAGGGAGCCACCCCCAGCTACCAAAAAAACATGGCGGGCAAGTCCACCGCTATCGCGCTTGCCATCTGCGTGTTGTTCGCGTTGATCGGCGCGAAATTTCTGCAAGTCATGGGAATCGAGCTCAGTTCGTTTCGCATTGCGGGCGGAAGTCTGTTGTTCTTGATCGCCTTGGACATGGTCTTCGCCCGACCGTCTGGGACACGCTCGACCACGTCCGAGCGCGAAGAGTCGCGCAAGCGCGAAGATGTTTCCGTGTTTCCGCTGGCTTTCCCCTTCATGGCCGGCCCTGGCGCGTTGGCCACCATTTTGCTGACCGCCGGTGAAATCGGTGGTAAGCCGGTGCTGTTCGCGGGATTTCTCGGCGTCGTCACGGCCGTACTGCTCATTTGTTGGGGACTCATGTTGGCGGCGCCGCGGCTCATGAAGGTGCTAGGCGTCACCGGCGCCAACGTGATGAGCCGCCTGTCGGGCGTGGTGTTGGCGGCGCTCGCCGTGCAATTCATCGTCGATGGGATTCGCGGCAGCTTTTTGAGCTGATCTCGTCGACTCGACCGGTTCTCAGGCGCGTTTTACGTAGGCGAGATCCCATACCCCGTGCCCCAGACGTGCGCCGCGTCCTTCGAAACGGGTGATCGGTCGAAATTCGGGACGCGCGACGTAGGTCGCGTCCGGACTCAAGGACTCGAGCCGCCGATTCGCATTGCAAACCCCGAGCATTTGCTCGGCATAGTCACGCCAGTCGGTGCCCAATCTCAAGATGCCGCCCACGGTCATTTTGGCGGCGAGCAGGGCCACGAAATCTGCGTCGACCAGGCGGCGCTTGCGGTGTCGCTTTTTGTGCCAGGGGTCCGGGAAGAACACGAGAACTTCATCGAAGGAGTCGTCGGCGATCGAATGCTCGAGTACTTCGACGGCGTCGCGGCAGATGACGCGCAAGTTGGCGAGTTTTGCCTCTGCCGCCCGCAGCAGTAGACGGCCGACGCCGGAACGGTGCACCTCGATACCGAGGTAGTCGATGTGTGGATTGGCCAACGCGAGAGCGCCGATGACCTCGCCCGTGCCGAACCCGATTTCGAGACAGCGCGCCGCCGCCGGATTCGATGGGGATCTCGCGTAGGCGGCGTTCAAGTCGATCGGCACGTCACCCGCATCGATGCCGAATACAGGCCACTGATCGCTTAGCGCGCGTTCCTGCGCCGGGGTGACGCGGCCGGCGCGCAATACGAAGCTGCGGATGGGGCGTAGGGCATGCATAACCGTAAAGTGTGCCTGATATGATGGCGCGATGCGCAAATCCCGGATCGGACTTTTAGCGGCGTGTGCCGTCCTGATCCTCGCCGGGTGCGTCGGTTTGCCCCAGCACGTGCAAAAAGTGACGAGCGAGTCGCTGTTGCATCCGGAAACCACCGAGCTTGGCGAGATCGTCGAGGCAAACGATGGCGGCAGCCATTTGTCCGGAATCCGCTTGTTGACGTCGGGCGACGAGGCATTGGCGAGCTTGATCGCGCTCGCCGACCGGGCCGAGCGGACACTGGACATTCAGTACTACCTCATCCATGAGGACGATTCTTCGAGGCTGTTCCTGCATCATCTGCGCCTGGCGTCCGAACGCGGCGTGCGTGTGCGTCTGCTGGTCGACGATCTCAATACCGCCGGCGAGGACCGCCGTTTCATGCATTTGGGCGAGCAACCCAATGTCGAGGTGCGGGTCTTCAACCCGTTCCCCGGCGGCCGCCTCGCGTTGTGGACTCGTTTCGTCGCGTCCGCCTCGGATATCCCGCGTATCAATCATCGCATGCACAACAAGCTGTTCGTCGCCGACAACGCCATCGCCATCACCGGTGGTCGCAACATCGGCGACCAATACTTCACCCGCGATTCCCACAGCAATTTCATCGATCTCGATGTGGTCGCCGCGGGGGCGATCGTGCCGCAGTTATCAGCGACGTTCGATGCCTTTTGGAACAGCAAGTACTCCTACCCCATCGCGTCGGTCGCCGCGCCGGTACAGGCTGACAACGTACCGTATGCGCTCGAAGAGAGCGCCGTCCTGGGGGATGCGAGTTGGCTGGCCCGCGAACTCGACGCGAACGAGCTCGAGTTGATATGGGTCCCGGCGACGGTGCTGGCCGACGGCCCCGCGAAGATCGCGAGCGACGTCGCGCCGAACGTCGAGGAGACGATCGCCAATAACGTAGCCGCGCTGATGCGCTCGGCGACGCAGGAGGTGATCGTGATATCGCCCTACTTCATTCCGGGCAAGGACGGCGTGGCTTTGATGCGTGAACTCGTCGGTCGCGGTGTCCACATTCGCGTGCTCACCAACTCGCTGGCATCGACCGACTCGCCCTTGGTGCACAATGGCTATTCACGCTATCGCTTGGAATTATTGAAGCTCGGGGTCGAGTTGAGCGAAGTGCGGCCCAAACTCGGGCAGAAGCGCCCGCGCTTCCATCCGTTTCGCAGCGCCAACGCGAGCTTGCACGCGAAGGCGCTGGTCATCGATCAGAAGACCGTGTTCATCGGCTCCATGAACATGGACGCGCGGTCTGCCCGCACCAACAGCGAGATGGGTATCGTCATCCGCAGTACGGAGATCGCGGGCCAGGTCACCAGCCTGCTCGATGACATCAGTGCCGACGGCAGCTATAAGCTGGCGCTCGATGCGAACGGTCAGATCGTCTGGTCGAGCGGCGAGGAGGGCTCACAGGACGTCTGGCATAACGATCCCGAGACCACGCGCCTGCAGCGCTTGATGCTCAGGATACTGGCGCCATTCGCGCCGGAGGAACTCCTGTGAGGATTATCAGGTCGGTGAGAGACGCAACGAAGCTAAATATTCCTTGACCTTCGGCCGGAATCCTTCGCTGCTGGTGACCGTAGCCCCACCGGCCAAGACCAGAATGAAATCACCGCGCAGCGTGCGGTTGACCTCGGTCACATGGTTGATGTTGACGAGACAGGAGCGGCTGATCCGCAGCATCGGCTGGGTGCGCATCGCCTGCTCCGCTTGGGCCAGCGTGCTGCGGGCGTGGTAGGAGTCGCGGCCCACCCGGATCGTCACATAGTTGCGGTCCGACTCGATGGATTCGACCCGGGTCGTGTCGAGTACATGTAAATGTCCATTGAGTTCAGCGAGCAGCCGTGCGCGCTCTTCAGGCGCCACGCGCGCGCCGCGTTCCAGGTGGGCCAGCAGCCCGGAGAGCACTGCGTGTCGATCGTCCGCTGCGGCTGTGGCATGGCGTGGCCTTACGCGGCTCAAGGTTTTGCGGAAGCGCTCCTGATCGAACGGTTTCAACAGATAATCCACGGCGCACACCTCGAATGCCTCCAGGGCATAGGTGTCGTAGGCGGTGACGAACACCAAGGAGGGCAGATCGGCGGCGCTCAAGGCGCGCGCGATATCGATGCCGTTCATCGGGTCCATCTGGATATCGAGGAACAGCAAGTGCGGCTTCATCGCCCGTATGGCATCCAGCGCGATGATCCCGTCGCCATACTCGCCGACCACGTTGAGATCGGTTTCCGCGGCGCAAAACTCGCGCAACGTGCGCCGTCCCGCCACTTCGTCATCGACGATGACGACGTTCATGTGGCGCCCACCAGCGGTGCCGTGCGACGCACGCTCAGGCGATCGGGCGAATCGTGAATTTCCGGCATGTTGATTTCCGCGATCCACAGCGCGCCTTGCGGTGCCGCCGTGAGTGACGCCCGGCCCCCAAATTGCACCGCGAGTCGTTCACGCACGTTCTTCATGCCGATGCCGGGCTCGCCGGCCGGCTTGGTTGCCGCAATCGTATTGCTGACGCGTAACGTCAGCGTCTCCCGTGCGGTCTCCACCGTCACTCGCACCACGACCGCAGCTTGGTGGCCGGCGAGTCCATGCACCACGGCATTCTCGACCAGAGGTTGCAGGATCAGGCTAGGCACCCAGACCGCAACGATCTGCTGCGGCTCCGGTAGCACCAAGGTGAGGCGATCCGAGAAGCGACGTTGTTGCAGTTCGAGGTACAACCGGACGAACTGGAGTTCATCGGTCAGACGGGTGAAGTCGCGCTCGCCGGCATTCAGCAGACGCCGCAGCAGGTCGGCGAGCTGGACGACCATGGATTGCGCGCCTTTGGGGTCCCATTCGATGTAGCCACGGATGGTATGCAGCAGATTGAACAGGGTATGCGGCGAGAGTTGCATGCGCAGCGCCGCAAGCCGCGCCGAACTCCATTCTCGCTCGAGGGCGGCGACCCGAAGTTCCGAGTCTTGATAACGGGTGTAGAGCGCCAGTCCGGTAATCATCGCCAGGCCGAATCCATAGGCGGGCAGAAAGCTGATGAAACTCGCCAGCCAGAGTGACACCAAGTTTGCATCGAAAAACGGACCGGACGCATGCTGCATGGCAGGCGCATGCCATCCGGGCTCCGGAAGAGCCAGACTGGAGAGAATCATGGCGGGATAAGCGATCGCAGCGAAACAGACCCCCAGCACGATCTGTAGCGGTACTGCGATCAGCACCGGGCGCCATTGAATGCGCAGCGATGCCCAGAACGAGGCCAACAGAAACGGCAGCAAGAGCAGATGCTGCAGCACCCGGGCATCCCACGGTGCGAACAAGGGCATGAAGTTGTCGCGCGCGATGCCGGTTCGCATGCTGTATGCATAGAGGACGTCCGATAGCGTCACATACACCCAGAACGTGCAGACGATCCCCAAAAATTGGCGCCGGCTCAAGGCCCCGGCGTAAGCCGGTATCGCTGCACGTCCCTCCGCTTTCATGGACGGAGCTTAGCAGTCTGTGTCACTCCTGGGCGGCGCCCGGGATGCACCGAGGGACGAACCCGTTACCGTCAGGGACGATCTCGACGGTCGCCCGCAGACGAGCGGGGGGCGGGGGGTGTCTCATGGGGTCGTTATCACTCACGTCCTAAGGAGAATCGATATGAATACCCAGTTGTCTTCCCCGCGATTTGCCGCGTCGCGCCCCGCGGTCACTCTGCTGATGATTCTATGCGGCATCGCCGGGGTCGCTGGCGCCGGCGCCGTCGGCGCTGCCACCTCGGAGGATGCGGTACCCCGCCACGTCGTCAAATACAATCCGCAGGCCCTCGACACCGACAAAGGCGCAAAGGCGGTTTACCGGCGCTTGGTCATGGCTGCGGAAGAGGTCTGCCCACAGAGCCCGAGCGGCAGCCTAATGGTGAACGGTGCCGTCGAACAATGCCGGGAACAGGCCGTTGCGCGTGCAGTACGCGAGATCAACAACCCGCGCTTGGCGGCGATCGGCGGTTCACGGGAAAAAACCAGCTGATGTGGCCGGGGTCAGCGATCAGCCGCGGGAATCTCAAGCCGCGGTCGGTCGCCCCTGCTGTGCTTCGTACCGCTTGATTCCCTCCAGAATTTCGCGATGCGCCTCGTCTAGACCCGACCAGCCCACGACCTTGACCCACTTGCCAGCTTCCAGATCCTTGTAGTGTTCGAAAAAATGCTGGATTTGTTTCAAGCGGATTTCCGGAACATCCGCAACGGATTTCCAGTGTGTGTAGAGCGGACAGATGGCATCGGCGGGGACCGCCAGCAATTTGGCGTCGCCGCCGGCTTCGTCATCCATCTGCAGCATACCCAGCGCACGGCACCGCACCACGACGCCCGGGAGTAGCGGAAACGGGGTGTGAACCAGCACGTCCACGGGATCGTTGTCGTCGGCTATGGTCTGTGGCACGTAGCCGTAATTGGCCGGGTAGTGCATTGCGGTCATCATGAATCGATCTACGAATAGCGCCCCAGAATTCTTGTCTACTTCGTACTTGATCGGGTCAGCGTTCATGGGGATCTCGACGATGACGTTGAATTCCTTTGGAATGTTGGCGCCCGCCGTGACTTTACTGATATTCATCTAAGCGCGATCCTCGTGCGTTTTGCGGTTTCGATTGTGTCTAGGCGCCTACTATAAACCCTCGGTCGAGGGCGTTCTGTGCCGTTTTTCGCGTATTTGCGGCTAGGAGCGTGTCTGAAGTCAGGCGCACTCCTAGTCGATGGCAATCGACCGTGCACCGGCGCCCGCACCGAACGGCGACCCGGCAACGGCGGTCAGCGCGCCGGTGGTCGTATCGATTGAATACACCGATATGTCGTCGGATCCATTATTGACGGCATAGAGGAACTGACCCGACTGATCGATCGCCAGTGATACGGGGAGAGTACCCGCGGCGATTGTCGACACCGGCGTCAGAGCACCCGTGGTGGGTGTAATGGAATAGCTTTCGATGTCGTTATTGCCGGTCACATTGGCTGCGTACAAGAACTGACCGGTTGGGTTCACGATCAAAGCTTCAGGACTCGATGACGTCGCGAGCGGCGAGCCGGAAACCGCGGCGAGTTCGCCGGTACCCGACGTAATCGAGTAAGAGGAGATCGACGCCGCCGACTCGTTGCCGACATAGAGGAAAGCGCCCGTGGGATCCATTGCGATCGACAGGGCGCCTGTGCCGGCGCCGTAGGGTGATCCGGCAACGCTGCTCAATTCCCCGGTGCCCGAGCCGATGGCCAATGCCGACACGGTGCCATCCGTAAAGTTGGTTACGTACAAATAGGTGCCGCTCGGGTCCGTTTTCAACGCACTGGGTTCGCGTCCCACCGCAAACGGCGACCCGGTGACCGCAGTGACCGTAGCGGTGCCGCTCGAAATCAGGAATGCGGAGACGGTGTCGTCGGTGACGTTGGCGACATACAAATGAGTATCGGTCGGATCAATCGTGAGTCCCAGCGGGCCGTTACCGGTCGGAATCAGCTCGCTGGACGTGAGCTGTCCGGTAGTCTGATCGATGGCATAGACGGAAACGTCGTTCGATGCATTGTTGGCCACGTACAAGTAGGTTCCATCGGGGTCGACCGTCAGTGCGATGGGAGAGGTTCCGGTCGAGGCGTAAGGTGAACCGGCGATCTCGGTGAGAGCCCCCGTACTGCTATCGATGATGTACGCCGAAATCGTGTTGGCCGTCTCATTGGCGACGTAAGCAAAGCGTGCCGCCTGGGTGCAAGTCACGATGACATCGGTGACATCGCCCTTCTCTATGGTACCTACGCCATTGGCGACCGTACAGGTCTGGGTGGGATTCGATGGCTGGGTTCTGACCGTGACCGAGTAGGTGGCGCCGTCGGCTAGACCGGACGGGAAGGTGAAACTGCCCGAGGCGAGTACGTCCAGATATCTTCCGGAACTGTTTTGCAACACCATTCCCGAGCCCTGAAGACCGGTCACGGTGCCGCCGACCGTGTAGGGGCCGCCGAAAATGCAGGACGACGTCATCACGGTCAGCACCAGCAATCCTAGCCATTTAACCGAATTCAGCATCTTTCTCCGGAGTTTGCTTTGCGCTCGTATCAGACCGCGGAATCTCGAAAACATTCCCTGCCGATGTGGAGTTTGAGCGGGGCGTCGTCGCATAGCGAGGGCCCCTCGCCTGAAACGACATCAGGATGCATCAGTCAATGATCGCCTGACGCCCAGGGATATTTCAACTGTAATCGATTGACTGTAGTCGTTATACGACACTGGATCGTGGTGAACGATTCCGAGATTAATCGCTCCAATGATGCAATCACTCACGCCTCAGGACGCTTCATGGAGAGAATTTCCTAATGCCAAGCCGATTGTTCACTAGGCTCGCATTTGTCCTGTCGGCAAGCGCTCTGCTATGCGTAGTGTTGTCGCCACGAGCGGCCATGGCTGCCCTGGGTGGCTCGGCGGCGGCGATCGCCGGCGAGGCCGGACAACTCAAAGCGTCGGTCAAGACCACTGCGCACACCAATTACCGGGTACACGAAATGCAACTGCCGTCGGGCACGGTGTTGCGCGAATTTGCGGACGCGCAGGGCACGGTGTTTGCCGTGGCCTGGAGCGGCCCCGCCATCCCTAATCTGCGGCAGGCGCTGGGTCAGTATTTCGACGTCTATGCGAACGCCACGCGGACCAAACATTCCGGCCGCTCGCACCTAGAGATTCGGCAAGATGCCTTGGTGGTGCAGTCCAGCGGGCACATGCGCGCCTTTCGCGGGCGTGCCTACCTACCCCGGGCGCTGCCGCCCGAGACTTCACTCGATGAGCTACGTTAGATGATCAACCCGAGGCGAACTTACTGGGGTGGCTTGGCATTGACCGGGCTGATGGTCTTGGGTTCGTGTGGTGGCGGTGATGCGCCCGGCGGTAGTTCCACCGGTGCTACCAACGTGGACGCAGCCTCGAATGTGGTCGCCGTGGTCGTCGACGCCGGACCAACCGCAACGGCTACCAATTCCGCCGTCAACACGCTGTACACCACCGTAACGCTCTGTGTCCCTGGTAGCACCACGCAGTGCCAGACCATCGATCACATTCAAGTCGACACGGGGTCGAGCGGCCTGCGGGTGCTGGCCCAAGCGCTGACCTTGTCGTTGCCGCTCACCCTGGCGTCGAACGGCGATAATTTGCTGGAGTGCACCCAGTTTGCCGATGGCTATAGCTGGGGTCCCGTCGCCACGGCTGACCTTCAGGTGTCCGGCGAGACCGCGAGCCAGTTGCCGATTCAGGTCATTGGTGACTCAGCGTTTGCGGCGGTTCCTCTGGACTGTACGGGTAGCGGCCAGACCGCCGAGGACACGGTGGCGACGTTCGGCGCCAACGGTATTCTCGGCATCAGTACCTTCGAACAAGACTGCGGCACGACATGCGCGACCAATCCAGCCAATGGCTTCTATTACTCTTGTACCACCAACGGCTACTGTGTCGGTATCGAGGCCCCGGTAACCAGTCAGGTATTAAATCCTGTGCCGCTGTTTGCCACGGACAACAATGGCACCATCATCAGTCTTCCCGCCGTGTCCAGTCCCGGAGCGGTCACGGTTACCGGATCGCTGATTTTTGGCATAGACACCGAGACCAACAATGCCTCGGGGACGCAAACCCTTCTCACGGTCGATCCGGTTTACGGTTATTTCACCACTGTGTTTGCCGGGCAATCGTTATCCGATAGCTTCCTCGATTCAGGATCCAACGGCATCTTCTTCAACGACGGCAGTATCACGCAATGCACCAGTTTCACGGGATTCTATTGCCCGGCGGCCACGCAAAGCCTCAGCGCCACATTGATGGGCCAGAACGGCGTGAGTACGACGGCGAGTTTCTCGGTGGGCAACGCGGAGACGCTGACGAACGACAATCCGACTTTCGCCGCCATACCCGCATTGGCTGGAACGTATTCGGCGGATGACCAGGCGTTCGATTGGGGACTGCCGTTTTTCTTCGGACGCCGCGTCGCCACCGTGATCGAGAACCACAGCACCGCGGTGGGTACGGGTCCCTACTTCGCGTTCTGATGCGGGCGATCGATACGGCCGACTGCGAGATCGCACGCGATGGCCACCGTGGCCATACTCGAGGTGAGCGTGAACAGCGCGGAGCCGTTGGCGGAGGTCGCCGCGACCTGCGACCGCATGCTAACCTTGTGGGCTAATGCAACGATGGAGGTCGTTCGATCATGCGGCTGTGGATTCCAGTTCTCTCGATCAGCGCGGCTGAGCCCGCGTGTGCGGCGGTGTTACCGTGAGCGGTACGGGCAAGGCGGGCGCACGTTCCGAGCCAATCGAATATGCGGAGGCTTCGGCCGAAGTGCGGGCGGTCTACGATGACATCATGGCGACGCGCAAAACAGATTGGATCAACAACTACTGGAAGGTATTGGCGCATCACCCGCCCACGCTGCGGCGGATGTGGGCGAATGCCACGGAAGTCATGGGTCCGGGCGCGCTCGACCCTCTGACCAAAGAGCTCATTTACATGGCGGTCAGCGTCACGAACGGCTGCAAGTACTGCATCGCCTCGCACGGCGCCGCAGCCCGTAACAAGGGCATGACGCCGGAACAGCATGCGGAGCTGGTGGCGATCATTGGCTTGGCCAATGAGACCAACCGGCATGCCGTAGCGCTCGACCTTCAGATCGACGAACAATTTCTGTGACTTTGGGCGGCCGCACCGCGCGCGGCTGCCTGGCGGAGGTTCTTGGGGCACGGAGTCCAGCCGTGTCCGAACGTGCTTGACCGCAGTCGAGATGCAGCCCTACATTAAGTCTATAACGTCGACTTCCGACGACCAGGGATGAATCATGCACTTAGTCGCGGCTCGACTTGCGATCTCGGCCTTCGCCCTAATGTCGGCGGCTACCTGTCTGGCTGCCGGTACGACCTACCCGACGAAGGGCATGCCGGTACCGCGGGATATGGGACCCCTCTCGGCTGTCGCCACGCCGCTTGCCGTCACGCTGTCACTGAACCTGCGCGACGCGGCGGCGGCTGAAGCGCTCTTGGAGTCACTGAGTGACAAAAATAGCCCTAACTATCATCGCTTCCTGACCCCGCAACAGTTCAAGACACAGTTTGCGCAATCCGACGAGGACGTTGCCGTCGTTGCTGCTCATCTTGCGGTCTATGGTCTTTCCGCGACGCGGTCCGGTGCGAGTACGCTGCGTGTGACAGGATCGGCGGCGAATCTACAGCGGGCCTTCGGGGTCAGCCTGCACCTGTACGAGGTGCCGGCGCACCAGGGCGTGCCCTCGATGCGGTTTCAGGCCCCCACGTCCGCGCCCACGGTTCCCGCCGAGATCAGCGCTTTCGTCAAGGGCGTCGTCGGCCTGAGCACCCAGCCTCGGTATTTCCCGCATAATCTGCGCGCATTCGCAAAGCCGGTGACCACCGTCGCCGCTCAATCGACGCCCAGCAGCGTCGGCCTGGTCAATGAGCCGGGCTCTTTGACCGTGGCAGATTTTTCAAAATACTATGACGTGCTGCCGTTGACGGCCAAGAATATCAGCGGCCAAGGACGCACACTCGCCATCGTGACTCTGGCCAGTTTCACCAAGAGCGATGTCTTTACGTACTGGAAGGCGGTCGGACTCAAAGTGAAGTCGGACCGCATTACCGTCGTCAATGTCGACGGGGGACCCGGTGCGCCAAGCGATATCTCCGGATCCGATGAAACCACTCTCGACGTGGAGCAATCCGGTGGTGTCGCGCCCGGTGCGAATATCCTCGTGTATCAGGCGCCGAACACAGATCAAGCTTACCTCGACGCCTTCGTCAAGGCCGTCGAGAGCAACGTCGCCGACTCGATCTCGACGAGCTGGGGCGAGTGGGAGTGGTTCGACAATCTGGCGAATGCGCCGGTCACGGATCCGTATACGGGCAAGAATGTGAGTTCGCTGAAAGCCCTTCATGAGATTCTTCTGCAAGCGGCGCTCCAGGGACAGAGCGTGTTTGCCGCCGCCGGCGATGCGGGTGCCTACGATGCCAACGATGGTTTGCTGCCGCCCGACTTCAGTTTGGCGCTGAGCGTCGACAGTCCCGCGAGCGACACCTTCATTACCGCGGCCGGTGGTACTACGTTGCCGGGCCCGCAGACCTATGCGCTGCCGAAGGGGACACTAACAGTCAATATTGCCCACGAACGGGCGTGGAGTTGGGACTACTTGGAGCCCCTCTGCGCCGATTTGGACCTCAGCAATCTCGCGTGTGGGATATTCCCGGTGGGCGGTGGTGGTGGCGTTAGTTTCGAATTCCCCATTCCGTTTTACCAGATGGGTTTTCCCGGCATTCAGAAGACCCAGCCGGATCAAGCTTTCGTCGATGAAGACTCGATTCCTCCGCAAACGTTGGTCGCGCTTCCAGCCTACTACGCCGGGCGCAATGTTCCCGATATCTCGTTCAACGCCGATCCTGAAACCGGCTACGTGCTGTACTACACCTCCGATCAGTCAGGCTTCAGCGAGACGAGTTATTACGGCGGCACCAGTTTCGTCGCTCCGCAGTTGAACGGGATGGTCGCACTCATCGGGCAATACGTGCATGGCCGGCTCGGGTTGCTCAATGTCCCTCTCTATGAAATGGGAAGAAGTTCCGGGGCCTATAATGGCAAGAGTGCCCCCTTCAACGTCATAAAATACGGCAACAACGATTTCTACACTGCGCGCGACGGGTACAGCCCCGCGGTCGGAATCGGCACCTTGGACGTGTCCAAGTTCGCGGATGCACTGAAGAAAGCTTACTAGCGAGCGGCATCTTTCACTCACCATGCGGCGTCCCGGCAGCCGCTCATGAGTCAGGCGAACTGGACTGCTGGAGCCGGGCCAACTGGGGCGGTAGCCCCGTAGCATTTCCAGCCGTAAAGATTGCTTGATGCGGGGCGGGGCGACTAGAATGAGTGCGACGCGGGCGTCGTATAATGGTAATACCCAAGCTTCCCAAGCTTGAGCCGTGGGTTCGATTCCCATCGCCCGCTCCACTTCCGGTATTGCCGGCCAGTGCCAGCCAATGGCGCTCCCCTCGCAGCGACACTCGCGAATGGCAGCTCTGAACTCCGTGCGATGATTAATGCCCGGCTCGCGCGCCGCACTTAAGGCCACCAGGATCGGACTGGACGTCATTGGCGAGCTTGGACTCGAAATAACCGCACATGCCGCATCGTCCCGCAGAGTCTCGCTGATCATGCGGGAGCCTAATCGAGAATAAAACCCTACTGCACCTGGATGATAAGAATTGCATAACGCGCCCCGCCGAACATGACGAAGGGAAAATGGGTGTCCGGGTCGGGACCGTGCAGCGGCAATCCCGACTCATTGGCCATCTTGGCATCCAAGATCATGAAATGCGGCGGGATGTCTGGCATTCGCCGATTGCTACGGCAGGGAGCAAGTGAACGTCTACATGCCCAATGCCGCGGCCGCAGAGTTTTTGCGCGCGGATGAAGGTCATGACTTCGTCGTGAAATGCGACCTGTGCTTATCGGCCATCACCTGCGATCCAAACCCGCTACCTGCTTGGCGACGCGCTTGCGAACGGCCTTCGAGCGTGCATCGGGTACGATCAGGCGCAACTCGCGCAAGCCACGAGTGCGGCGTCG
>Ga0116227_10011207_pt1 | contig 15179 bp, 11 predicted proteins | sample S1TSphgellanicum_FD_89693 | JGI IMG/M metagenome (GOLD analysis project Ga0116227, IMG submission 89693) | Host-associated microbial communities from peat moss isolated from Minnesota, USA - S1T2_Fb - Sphagnum magellanicum MG | ecosystem: Host-associated > Plants > Peat moss > Unclassified... | reverse complement strand
GGCGGGTCATTGCCATCATGGGCGCGCGGGGCGGCGTGGGTGCGACGACCATTGCGGGCAATCTCTCCTGGTTGCTCGGCGTTATGGCCAAGCGGCATACCGTATTTTTGGAATCTGATCTGCATATGGGTTCCGGCGCCTTGCTGCTTGGCGGCAAAACCGGTCCCGGCCTGCGCATGGCCCTGGAAACGCCGGACCGTATCGATCCGCTTTTCGTGGAACGCGCGGCCCAGCCGGTGGCTGAGCGCCTGCAGGTTCTGGCTTCGGAGGAGAAGCTCAACGAGCCGTTGAATTATGCTCCCGGTGCGGCGCGCCGGCTTATTGAGACTCTGCGCGTGCGCTATAATTTCATCATCATGGACGTGCCGTTCCTCCCGATGCCCTGCAACCGCGAGCTGATCGAGTACGCGCAGCACCGGGTCATCGTCATGGATCCCTCCCTCGCCAGCGTGCGCGATACGCTGCGCCTGCTTGGTCTGCCGAACGGACCGTGGCAGCCGCAAAGCCCGACCATCGTCCTCAACCGCCAGGGCCGCCCCGGCGGGCTTACCCGCAAGCAGATTGAAGACGCGCTGAAGGTAAAGATCGATGTCGTGATTCCAGACATTCCCAAGCAGTTGAACGAAAGTGCGAGCTTCGGCGAGCCCGCCATCGCCATACGCGGTCCGTTCCGCCAGGCGATTATCGACCTTTCCCGGGAAATCGGCTTCGTCGCCAACCGTGAAGATACCGCCGTTGCTTCCACCGCCCAGCCTGGCGCCGTGACCGGGCTGTTCAAAATGCTTGGCCTGCAAAAGGGGTAGCACGGCATGTCGGACGTCAATATCCCCGTCTTCGGACGCCGCCGTAATGAGGAAGCGGCGGCGGCCACGCCAGTTGCGCCTGTCCGTCCCCCGGCTCCGGCCCCAGGGGCCGCTCCGCCGATGTCGAACGCCGCCACGCGCGCCGCGGCGGATGCCGCCTCGAACGCCACCGTCCTCGCCGCTGCGGCCGCGGCCTCAGCCGTTACCACGCGGGCGGATATCGCCGAGCTTCGGGCGCTCTGCCTCACCCGGATGGATGCCACCGCCGTCGCTTCCCTGCATCCTGAACGCCTGCTGATCGAGGTCGAACGCCTGATCTCCGACCTCGCGACCGAACGCCGCGTGCAGCTCAACGGCCGCGAACAGCGCACGCTGGCGACCGAGCTGGTGGACGACATGCTGGGCCTTGGCCCTCTGGAACCGTTGCTGCTGGACGATTCGATTAATGACATCATGGTCAACGGTCCCGACCATACCTTCGTGGAACGCTCGGGCAAGCTCGTTCAGGTTCCCGTGCGGTTTCGGGACTGGACGCATCTCACCAATATCTGCCAGCGCATCGCGGCCTCGGTCGGGCGGCGCGTCGATGAGGCGAGCCCGATGTGCGATGCCCGGTTGAAGGACGGCTCGCGCGTCAACATCATCCTGCCTCCGCTGGCGATCGACGGGCCCTCGCTCTCGATTCGTAAATTCTCCAAAAAGCCGATCGATTTTGAAAAGCTCATCGGCTATGGCTCGCTCACCCCGCCGATCGCCCGCGTGCTGGAAATTGCCGCACGCTGCCGCCTTAACATCATCGTCTCGGGCGGTACGGGTTCCGGCAAAACCACCATGATGAACGCGATGAGCCGGTTTATCGACCCGGCCGAACGTATCGTGACGGTGGAGGACGCTGCGGAGCTACAGCTGCAGCAGCCGCATATCGTGCGCCTGGAAACGCGCCCGGCCAGCCTGGAAGGCAAGGGCGAGGTGAATGCGCGCGATCTCGTGCGTAACGCGCTGCGTATGCGGCCAGACCGGATCATCATCGGCGAGGTTCGTGGCGCCGAGGCGTTCGACATGCTCCAGGCCATGAATACGGGCCATGACGGTTCCATGTCCACGATTCACGCCAACAACACGCGCGACGCGCTCGCACGTATCGAAAATATGGTGCAGATGTCCTCCATGGGTCTCTCGCCCCGCGCCATCCGCACCCAGGTGGTGGCTGCCGTGAATCTCATTGTGCAGGTGGAGCGCCAGCGCGATGGTGGGCGCCGCGTGACGCAGGTGACCGAGATTGCGGGCATTGAAGGGGAAACTCAGCTGCTCAACGATATCTTCAAATTCGAGGTCACGGGTGAGAACGCCACCGGGCGGCTGGTTGGCCGTTACGAGGTCAGCCGTATCCGTTCCTCCTTCAGCGAACGCCTACAATATTTTGGATTGGAGCGCGCCTGGATGCAGGCGCTGGAGGACGTCTCGTGAGCGGCGACCACAAACTCTTCATCATTCTTCTGGGCATCACGGTTGTTCTGCTGCTCGCCAGCGTCGTTTCCGTGCTGTTTGTGCTCGAAGCGCATGACCGTGAAAACAAGTTCAAATCCCGCGTCCAGGAAGCCGTCGCCCCGACCGCACGACACCCCAATCCGGTCGAGGAGGAACTCGCCCTCACGCGGACGGTCTCGCGCTCCCAGCAGCTGAAGGAAAACGCGGCGCGGTTCATTGGCGTCGATCTGCAGCAGGCGGAAACCTACCCGATCAAATGGTGGCTGGTGCCGCCGCTGACCTTGCTGCTCGATTTGGCCATTCTTTTCATCGCCTCGCACCCGCTCGGCAAATATAAATTCTTGCTCTTCATCGTCACCTATCTTGGCGGCCCCGTCCTATGGCTGGTGCTCACCAAATTCGTGTTCAACTGGTTCACCAACCGGCGCAACGCGAAGCTTCTGGAGCAATTTCCGGACGCGCTGAACACCATCGTGCGCTGCGTGCGCGTCGGCATCCCGATGGGCGAGGCGCTGCGCACGGTCGCGCGGGACGCGCAGGAGCCGACGAAAGCCGAATTCACGATCCTGGCGGATAAGGTCTCCATCGGTATCCCGCTTGATATCGCGCTTCGTGAGCTTTCGCTGCGCATCAAGCTCACGGAATATCAGTTTTTCTCTACCGCGCTTACCTTGCAGGCGCGCTCCGGTGGCGGCATCACGCAAACGCTGGAAACGCTGGCGGAGGTTATTCGCAAACGCGTTGGCCTCAAGGCCCGCGGCTACGCCCTGACCGCTGAGGCGCGGATGAGTTCCTACATCCTCTCTGTCCTGCCCTTTGTCGCGGGCGGCGCCATTTTTGTGATGCAGCGCGCCTATATGATGACCCTGTTCACCACCTCCGGCGGGGAATCGGTGCTCGGTGCCGCGATCCTGCTGATGTGCACAGGGATGGGCATCATCCAGTTCATGATCAGCAACGTTTTGAAATAGCCCAAAGCCATGTCCATTCCTTATATCTTTGCCACGATTATTCTGATGTTCCTGCTGGTCGCCGGGCTCGGGATTTATATCGCAAACGAATTGGGGCGAGCCGGGCGGCTTGCGCACCGGTTGGAGATCATCGCCACAGGCGGCGAGACTGCAATGCTCGAAACGCCGAAGCCCACCGGCGCGATTTATCTGCGCCTTGTCTCCGGCTTGGGCATGCTCATCGCCCGCAGCGGCCTGCTGTCGCGCAAAACCCTGGCGGAAATGAACGCGACGCTGGAAGCCGCCGGTTTCCGCGGCGGGCGCGGCATCGGCCTGTTCATCGGCGCCAAGGTGTTGCTCGCCATTATCGTCCCGATGGTGCTGTTTCTGGCGCTGCGCAATTTTGGTACCACGACGTTCTGGGAATGCGTGAAGATCGGCGGCGGCGCGATGCTTGGCCTGCTCCTGCCGGAGACCATCGCCACCAATATCCGCAAGCGCCATCTCGCCCAGGTGGAAGCCGGCGTCGCCGATGCGCTGGACATGTTGGTCATCTGCGCCGATGCAGGGCTGGCGCTGGAGGCGGGGCTGGCGCGTGTCAGCCAGGAAATCGCCATTCTCAACCCGGCTTTGTCGATGGAACTCACGCAGACCTCGCGCGAGCTGCAGATTGGCTCGGATATGCGCCACGCGATGGAAGCCCTGGGTGCCCGCACCGGACTCGACACGCTGCGCCGACTCGCAACGACTCTCGCGCAATCGCTGCAATACGGCACGCCGCTCACCCAGGCGTTGCGCACGCTTTCCGCCGAATTGCGGCAGGAAGCGCTGGTGCTGTTCGAGGAACGTGCAGGCCGTTTGCCGACGCTGATGACAGTTCCGATGATTTTGTTCATTCTTCCGTGTGTTTTTCTGATTGTGGCGGGTCCGGCGATCATCAATGTCTTGGCGACTCTGCACGGACATTAGTAAGAACGTCTGAGGAATTATTCCCCGGAGCTTATAACCGCCGATGAAATCGCTCCAAAATGAGGTTTCTGTACGGAACCCAGCGAGACGTAGTTTGCAAAAGGCCTCTCAGTATTTCTGGCTGAGTTCTGTGCTCGTGCTTGCCTCCTGCGCGCAGACCACCCCACCGAGCGGTAGCAGCAGTTCTGCCGCGCCCATCGGCCCGGACACGCTGAATGTTGCGGATGCCGCCATTGCCGGTGGGGACCCGGACATGGCGCTCTCCGTCTCGCAATCCGTGCTGGCGACAGATTCCACCAATGTCGACGCCATGGTGCATGAGGGCGATGCGTATTACGCCCTTGGCCGCTGCCCGGCGGCGGAAGCCGCTTATCAGCTGGCGCTGGACCATGACGCCCATGCCACCGCGGCGGAAACCGGCCTTGGCCGCTGCCTGCTGAAAACCGATCCTCAAGCTGCCGAAGCCGCGTTCGAGGCCGCTGTGCAGGACGATCCAGGCAATGCCAACGCGCTCAACGATCTTGGCATCGCGCGCGACCTGCAAGGCAATTTCGCGGGCGCGGTCGACCCCTACCAAAAGGCGCTTTTGGCCAACCCGTCGCTCACCGCTGCGGAGGTTAATCTCGGCCTGTCCCTCGCGCTCTCTGGCAACGGGCCGGAGGCGCTGCAATATCTGGGCCCGCTGGCTGTTAGCCAGCAGGCTACGCCGAAAATACGTGAAGATTACGCCGCCGCCCTGGTCGCCTCCGGGCGGGATAGCGAGGCGAGGCAGGTGCTGGCCATCGACCTGCCGCCCGACGACGTGGTGAGCGCGATGGCGGGATTCTCCGCCGTCATTGCCCAATCTCAGGCGCCGCCGCCGCCGCTGCCGCCGCCGGCACCCACCACGACGAGCGTGCCCACCACGCCCGTTACGGCTGCCCCGGTGACGACGACGACCACGACCACCACGACTGGTCCGGCGCCTCTGGTCCCGGCCAGCGACCCGCAGCCGCCTGCTTCAGACCCTGCCCCGGTAGCAACGCCGTCCGCGACCACGACGGCTTATGTGCCGGATAATTCGACCGCCGCGTATTCCGGGCCGCCGCCGATCCCGGTAACGGCATCCTCCTCCACACCCGGCCCCGTGATGACCCAGCCGGCGCCTGCACCGTTTGCAGCACCGCCCGCTCCGGCACCCACGCCCGCGCCTGTCGAGGCAGCCGCGCCGCAACCCAATCCTGCAGTCCCGGCCGCACCGCCCGTCATGCAACCGGCAGTCGCCAGTGCCGGCTCCGCGGTGCAGCTTGGCGCGCTGAACACGCCGGATGATGCCGAGCGTGACTGGCGCAGCATCTCCGGGACCGTGCCGACGTTGTTCAACGGCAAGTCGCCGGAGATTGAGCCCGTTACGGTGAACGGCCATACATTCTACCGGCTGCGGGTCGGTGGGTTTGAGACCCGTGCCGATGCCGCAAAGTTCTGCGGCGAGGTTTCGGCGGCAGGCAATGCCTGCACGCTGGCGGATTTCTAACAAAACAAGCAGGGGCGGAAGCCTCGCGCTTAAATCTCTAAACGAGAGCCGGCTCTAATGCATCGCGATTTCGGTCCTATCATCCGCCGAAAATCTAAAAACGACCGTCTCGTGCAGCTGAAATTTTAAAAAAGATAGCTTTACTGAAAAACGACGGCTACAAATTTAGGGGGATGCCAAGTCACAGGAGGCTTTTCTGCCCCCGTTTTCACCTCCGCTATCGATAGCCGAAATCGAACGGTTCAAAAGCGACGGGTTTTTGGTCGTACAGCAGATCGCCGAGCGGGAAGACCTCAAAATCATCCGCTCGCACATCCAGATTCTCTTTGCGGGGCAGATCGGCCGGGAAGAAGGCGCGTTGTTCGACCTTGTAGGCGCGGACGCGGATGGTGAGACGATGGCGTTGCCACAACTCATCGACCCCAGAACCTATGCGCCGGAACTTCTGGAGACGGATTTTTATGCCAATGCCACGGTGCTGGCGCAGCAGCTTTTGGGGCCGGAGGCACGGCTTAAGGGTGACCACGCCTTGGTCAAGCCGGCCCTGCACGGTGCCGCGACCCCATGGCATCAGGACGATGCTTTTCGCGATGGCGCGTATCGGCATGACGAGGTCAGCATCTGGCTGGCGCTGCAGGACACGGACGCCATCAATGGCTGCATCGCCTTCGTTCCGGGGTCGCATCTTAAACCCATCCTCCCGCATCGCTCGTTCAATGGCGATCTCAGCGTACACGCATTGGAATGCGCCGGCGGATGGCCGGAAGAGGACGTTCGGCCCTGTCCGATGCAAGCTGGCGATTGCAGCGTGCATACCAATCGCACCCTGCACGGTGCTGGCCCGAACATGTCTGACCAACCGCGTTACGCCTATGTCCTGGTATTTGGCGCGCCGCCGATAAAATTACCCGCGCCCTACCGGCATGAATGGCTCCAAAATAAGCGGGAGGCACGTCTGCGACGGCGGCGCGCATGGTTTTTGCGCGGCGGGCTGATCGTGCATGGCTGGCGGCGGCTGCGACAGATTCCGCAAATCGGCTTACAGGAATTTGTCCGCCGGTTGCGCGCAGGCCGAACGCGTTGAGATGAACCTGCTCACCCGCAAACTGCGCGCAGCCTAGCCAGACTTTCCGCCGCCCCCAAGGCGGCCAAAGTCGCGTCGATGCCCGGGCTCATCGTGCTCCCAGTGAGTGCCGCGCGCAGCGGCTGCGCCACCTGGCCGAGCTTACGCCCCTCCGCCTCGGCAAATTCCCGGAGCGCCCCATCCAGGGCGGCAGCGGAGAAATCCGTCGCGGCCAGTACTGGCACGAGCCGGGCCAGCATCGCCTTGGCATCCTCGGTCAGCAGGGCGAGCGCTTTGGGCTCGAATTCCAGCGGTACGCGCCGCGCCAGAAAGGCGGAGGAGGCGGTGAGGTCCACAAGTGTTTTCGCGCGCTCCTTCAACCCCGGCATCAGCCCCAGAATCCGCGCCTGTGCCGCCGCATCCACGTCCATGCCCTGTTCCACGAGCCGTTCGACGACATCGCGCGTGAGCCGCGAATCCTCCGACCCGCGCAGCCATTGGCCGTTCAGATGCGTCAGCTTGGCGTAATCCATGCGGCTCGCCGCGCGGCCCACGCCTTCCAGCGTGAACAGCTTGACCTGCTCCTCGCGCGTTAAAAATTCCGCATCCCCATGCCCCCAGCCCAGCCGCAGCAGGTAGTTGCACAAGGCCTCAGGCAGAAAACCTTCGGCGCGGAATTCCAGCACGCTGACCGCGCCATGCCGCTTGGACAGCTTCGCCCCATCCGCGCCATGGATCAGCGGAATATGCGCGAATTTCGGAAGCTCCCAGCCCATTGCCTGATAAATCTGAATCTGGCGGAAGGTGTTGGTGAGATGGTCGTCGCCCCGTATGACATGGCTGATCGCCATGTCATGATCGTCGACCACGACGGCATGGAGATAGGTAGGCGTACCGTCCGAGCGCAGGATGATCATGTCATCCAGCTCCGCATTCTGCACCCGCACGGTGCCCTGCACGAGGTCTTCCAGCACGGTCTCGCCCTCACGCGCGGCCTTCAGGCGGATTGCCGGTTTCACCCCGTCCGGCGCTTCCGCCGGGTCGCGGTCGCGCCAGCGCCCGTCATAACGCGGCGGGCGGCCTTCGGCCTGCGCCTTTTCGCGCATTTCCTTCAGCTCCTCGGGCGTCGCGTAGCAATAATAGGCCCGTCCGGCGGCCAGTAGGTCACGCGCAACCTCCGCATGCCGCGCCTCGCGGGTGGACTGGTAGATCGCCGGTCCATCGGAACGCAGGCCCAGCCATTCCAGCCCATCTAAAATCACCTGCACCGCTTCGGGCGTGCTACGCGCCTTGTCCGTATCTTCGATGCGCAGCAGGAACTCGCCGCCCATATGGCGGGCGAAAAGATAGTTGAAGAGCGCGGTCCGGACGCCGCCAATATGCAGCAGGCCGGTCGGGGAGGGGGCAAAGCGGGTGCGAATGGTCATGCCCCGGCTCTAGAGCGTTTTTCGGCGGAATGGAAACGCTCACCGTTCATATCTCGCGTTCCATTTTATCCCGTTGGCTTGAAGCTGCTCTGGCATTCGGCTAGCAAAAAGCAACCGGAGGTTGTTCGTCCTGCGCAAGCTTGCCGATTGGATCGAGGCTGAACGCGGTAGATTTTCGCTGCTCCTGCCAGTCGCCATGGGGGCGGCCATCCTCGTTTATTTCGGCCTACCCGAGGAGCCGCCGCTCTGGCTGGGCGGCGCATTGCTGCTCGCCGCGATCGCCATGCTTATTGCCGGGTGGCGTTACCCGGCCGCCCGTTTCATCGCCGCGTTGGCGCTGGCTTCGACGCTCGGGTTCACCCGCGCGGCGTTGCGGACCGACGCCGAGCCGCCGCTCACCCATATCCCATCCGGCGCGCTTGAAGTCTCAGGCATCGTCACGCGCATCGAGTTTCTGCCTGCCTCCCGCCGTATCACTCTGGACGATCCGAGCCTGGATCATAACCCGGCGCTCAAACGCGCGCTGCGCCTGCGCCTGCGGGCGAATGACCCGACGGCGCTCAGGATCGGGGACGGCGTTTCCGCCTATGCCATGCTCTTTGGCCCGGACCGGCCAGCCTATCCAGGCGCCTGGGATTCCGCCCGGCAGGATTTCTTCGGCGGCATTGCCGCCACCGGTTTCGCGCTCAGCCCCATCGTCATCACCACCCCGGCGGCGCCCGATGCCATTGCCGATACGCTGCAAAACCTGCGCGCGCATATTGCGGAGACCATCGCCGCCACGCTTCCTATCAACACCGGCACCGTCGCCACCACGCTGCTCACCGGGGATGAGCAGGCGATTCCGCCGCAGGAGCGCCAGAATTTCATCACCGCGGGCCTCGCCCATATCCTCGCCGTCGCCGGGCTGCATGTCGGCATCGTCATGGGCCTTGCCTTCTGGGCCACGCGCTTCCTGCTTTCCCTGCATGAGCGTCTGGCGCTGCGCCTGCCGGTGAAACCGATCGCCGCTGTAGCTGCGCTACTGGCGGGGGCGGGCTATGCCGCACTCACCGGCGCGCATGTGCCCATTCTCCGCAGCCTCGCAATGGCCTCGCTCGCCACGCTCGGCGTCATCGCCGGGCGGCGCGCGCTCTCGCTCCGTGGCCTTGCCATCGCCGCCACGCTGATCCTGCTGGCAACGCCAGAGGCGATCATCGGGGTCAGTTTTCAGATGAGTTTTTCCGCCGTGCTGGCACTGATCGCGGGTTACGATGCCTTGCAGCTTCACTTAGCGCGGCTGCGCGCCGCCCGGCCGATGATGGTCCACGTCATTGCACTCGCCTTCACGAGCCTGCTGGCGGGCGGCGCGTCCATGCCATTTGCCGCGTTTCAGTTCCAGCAGATTCAACCCTATTGGATACCCGCCAATCTCATCGCCGTGCCGCTCACCGCCTTTTGGGTTCTGCCCTGGGGGCTGGCCGCATTGGCGCTCATGCCCTTTGGTCTCGCCGCTCCGCCGCTCATTGCCATGTCCTGGGGTATCGGCATCATCCTATGGCTGACAACCCGGATCGCCGCCTGGCCCCATGCGATGCTTCCCATCGCCCCCATGCCGGATGAAGCCATCCTGCTTATTGCCGCCGGGCTGATCTGGCTCTGCATCTGGCGCGCCACCCCGCGCCTCGCCGGGCTTGGACTTATTCTCGCCGGCCTTGGGGTTGCCGGCGCAGCCCGACCGCCGGATGTGCTGGTCTCGCCGGACGCACGGCTCATCGCCATCCGTTCCGACGCGCAAATCTACCTGATCCGGCAACCCAAAGCCGAGGACTTCACCCTCGCGCAATGGGCCCCGGTATGGGGCGGCGCGCCGCTCGTCCCGGCACACTGCACCGCGAGCACCTGCCGTCTCGGCCCCGTTCTGCTCGCCCTCTCGCCACCCGAGGCTTGCGGCGATGCCAAGCTCATCGTCTCGCCCGGTCCCCTGCGGGGCGCCTGTGCGCCGATTGCCGCCATCGACCGTTTCTCCGTTTTCCATAACGGTGCGACTGCCGCCTGGATTACCGGGCGCGGCATTACTCTACGCTCCGACCGCGAAACCCAAGGCGAACGGCCCTGGGTCATGCCATATCCGAAATAAACAACTTTACGTTGTCTTAACTATTCGTTACGGTTTCGCCATGAGCCTCACCCTGCCCAGGTTGGAGACCCGCGCTGCGCCCGCTTTGGCGGACCAGTTGCTCTGCCTGCGCCGCCGCTGGCGGCTCATCCTTGCTGTGACCCTGCTTATCCCGGCGCTCGCTGGGCTGGTTTTGCTCCATATGCCGACCGCCTATACCGCCACCGGCATTCTGCTCTACGACCCGAACAATATTCCCGGCACGCAGGCCGCCCCGCAAGTTGATGCCGCGAATGAGGATGCGATCACCGCCAGCCAAAGCGCCGTCATCGCCAGCCTGCCCGCTGCGCAGGCCATCGCCGCGCAGCTGAACCTCGCCAGCTTGCCCGAATTCAACCCCGCCTTGAGCCGCCCGTTCTGGCCGCTGCGCTTGTTCATCCAGCCGCACGCGCCGGTCCCTGATGCGCTGGCGCAATCCATCCGCCGTAGCCTCAGCGTGGCCAATCTTCCGGGCTCGCGCATTCTCACCGTCTCTTTCACGAGCACCAACCCGTCCTTGGCCGCCGATACCGCCAATCTCGCCATGCAGCTCTATCTGGCGCATGAGCGCGAGCAATCCTTCGCAGCCCTCACCGATGCGCAATCCTGGTTGGAATCCCATTCCGCGGATGTGCAATCGCAGCTCAACGCGACGGAAACCTCGCTTGCCAAAGCCAGCGCCGCCGCCGGTGTGGTGCAGGGGGCGCAGGCCAGCCTGACGACCGAAACCGCCAGCCGCCTCGCCGCCTCGCTGGTGGAAGCTCAGGCGGATCTTGCGATGAACCAGGCCCGGCTTAGCACTGCAGCGAGCGGAGATGCCGCTTCGGCGAACGCGGCCATTGCGCCGAATCTTTTGCCGCTGCGCAAGGAGCAGGCGGACCTTACCGCCCAGGTGCAATCCATGCAGGGCGAATACGGGCCGGATTATCCGGATTTGCGATCCGCCCGGACGCAACTCTCGGCGATCACGGCCGAGATCAACGCCGAGACGGAGCGGGAGCTGGATGCGGCGCATGCCGAAGTCGCCGCCGATCAGGCGGAGATTGCGACGTTGCGTGCCGCACTCGGCGCGGCGCGCTCGGAATCCGTCTCGGAGGATGAGGAATCCGCCCCCATCCGCGCCCTGGAGCAGCGCGCCGAGGCAGGGCGGGACATGCTCCGCTCCATGACGCTGCAAGCGGCGCAGCTGGCGCAGGATGCCTCCCTGACCCGGCCGGATGCGCGTATTCTCTCGGCGGCCGCGCCGCCTTCATCGCCCAGCACGCCGCATCGCAGCCTCATCCTTGCCGCCGCCGCCCTGCTTGGGCTGTGTTCCGGCCTCCTTCTCGCCGGGCTGGCGGATGCGCTGGATACGTCCTTCCGCTCCGGCGCCGATATCCGCGCCGCGCTCGATCTCTCCTGCCTCGCTTTGCTGCCGGAGGTGGCGAACCCGCAGCGAGCGGCGCTGGAAGCCCCGTTCTCGCTTTTTTCCGAGCAACTCCGTGCGTTGCAAACCGGCCTGGGGCTGGTGCCGCGCGCAGGTAAGATCATCGCCATCACCGCAGCCCGGCCAGGCGAGGGCAAAACAACCCTCACCATCGCTTTTGCCCGCGCGCTCGCCAATGCCGGGCTCAACACCCTCGCCATCGACGGCGATATCCGCCAGCCAAGCTTCGATTTCGCATTTCATGCAGCGGGGATGCAAGGGCTCACCGATCATCTCGCGGGCCTGACGCCGTTGGACGACATTCTCCGCCCCGACCCGTTGAGCCCGCTGACCATCATCCCCGCCGGAACCCAGGCGCGCGCCGCGCTCTCGCTTTTTCTCTCACCGGCGCTTCCTGGCTGCCTGGAGAAACTTCGCAAACGTTACGACGTTGTTTTGCTCGACGTGCCGCCGGCCTTCGCCCTCGCCGAAGGCCGTGTTCTCGCGCGCCTTGCCGATACCGCGTTGGTTTGTGTTCGCTGGGGGCATACGCCAAGCCGCGTCGTCCTCGCGGCCATTCAATTGCTGCGCGAGGCTGGCGTGACGATCTCCGGCGCGGCGCTTACGCGGGTGAATGTTAAGGCCCATGGCCGGTCCGGCTTTGCCGATGCGGAAATTTATCAGCCCCGATATGGGGGGTATTTTAAGGGCTGAGGCGCAGAAACACCGTCATTGCGAGTGCAATAACGGGATAGCGTTGGCCTAGCCTAATCACCATTGCGCTCCGGGCCCGCCAGCACGACGATATAGGCGCGTAGAAAACCCAACCGGACCCGCCGACGCCAATCCACGACATGTCCCGCGCGATGGCGCATGCCGAAATGCAGCTCCAGCGCCGCCAGCTGCTCGGCATCGAACCGCGCCGCGAGCTTCGGCGGCAGCCGCGCCAGAAATCGCGAGATATCTGCGCTTGTCCCCATGCTTGTCCCCATGCTGGGCCCCATGGCGGTCAGTCCGTCAGCCGGTCCAGCAACGGAACATGCCGGAACAATATAAGCTTCACTACCAACGGTCCCAAAATCCCGGCAGCCATCAACAACGCCGCAAAGGGCAGAAAATTCAATCCGTTCCACGACCAGAACAAAAATAAAACGCCTTTGGTCATGCCGATAAACAGGGTGTTAAACAAATAGATCATGAAACTATACCGCCCGAGGAGAACAAAAACCCGTGGCCAGGATGCGCTGGAATATCTTAACCAACCGTGAATCGCCGGCATGGCTAACATTCCGGATACCAGCATGGTAAGCTTTTCGGGCCAGCGCGCACCAAAGCAGACATCCGCGCCCAGCGCCGCCGCCAGCAGGACCAGCAGCAACGGCCAATAGCGGTCCATGAACGCGTTCCATCGCTGCCCGAGCAGGCCGGCGCCTGCGCCAAGCACAAAAAACACCGAATACGTTCCCACACGATCCGCATAGGCGAGGGCAGGCAAAGGCATCACATAGAGTACCGCGCAGAAGAATAGCAGGCTCGGCAACCGCGCCATTCGCCCATCGAGCCAGGCAATACTGCCCATGCTCACCACGAACAGCACGAAAAGATACCAGACGGAAAGCGCCGGACTGGCCTGCGTCTGCCAGAACAGACCGTCCAGCCCACGCCATAGGCCTGACGGCGCGTTGTCCACGAAGATCCAGCGTGCAGCTATAATTTTGCCGAGTAGCACCAGCAGTCCCAGCGCAAAAAACGGCACCAGAAGTCTGCGCGCCCGCGCCCGCGCCAATCGCGGCCACCCCGCGCGCGGGGTGGCCAACGCACCCGATAAAACGGAAACCAGCCCGCTCAGATATAAAAAGAACGGCATATGAAACGAATATACCGCGCGGCGTAGCGGCTCATACCAACCCACCTGCGCCGGGTCTGCCCGCGCCACGAGGTGACCGAAGACCACGAGCAGGATCGCAACACCCCTTGCCAGATCAAGATCGCTCCGGCGCGCCATTTTTTTCTGCCTTAAGTTGTTACGAGGTCAAAATACTCGTTTTAGTTGTTTTACGATATGTTAAACACGCTATTGTGTGCTCCAAAATCATAACGCTCGCCGTGATATCCGTTCTAACACTCGCTGCCGCCGCGCGGGCGCAGGAGCTGGATTCCATCTTGCCCGCGAGCATTCCGGGTTATGGCACGCCCTTCGGCGTGACCGATGTTTTTCGGCCGCGCCATCAGGAGGATATGGGTTTCGTGGCTGGCGGTCTCTCAGTAAAACCCGCACTCGCACTCAATGCGGGCTATGATTCCGCGCCGAATGAAGCAGCGGGCTCTGCGCTCTTCAGCGCCGCGCCGAGCCTGGTTTTGGCGGACCCAATTCTTGGCTTCGGCGCTTATGCCGAGGCTAACGCCACGATCTATCCGGGGGACGCGCCGCAGAATATTTCCGGCGCGACACTGGCGGCTGGCGAGCGCGCGGTGCTGCCGGGAGAGACCATCACCTTGGCTGGCGGCTATGTGCGTGGGCAGGAAACCGGTTTCACCTTGGGCGGCCCGTCTTTCTCTCGTCCCGTCGCCTTCGCGCTCAGCAATTTCCGCGCGGGGGATGAGATTTCTGCTTCCCTATTCAGCATCAAGCCGGAATTCTCCATCACGGCAACAAGCTTTCCGCGCTTTCCGGCCGAAAACCGAACGGAGGATCAAGAGAGCCTGACCATCACCTATCTCCAAGGTGGACCTGTCGATCTGCTGGCACGTCTGCACGCCACGCAATCTCAAGGCTCCGACCCGGTTTTCAATGCGGAGACGAACCAGCTCCTCGCCGGGCTGGTGGATACTGAAAACGGATTATGGACGCTCAGCCTTCTGGCCGGGGCTGCGCAACGCCAGCCGCGCCAGGGTGCGATACAAACGGCCCCCGTCCTGGAGGCAAGACTGGATTGGATGCCGAGCCTGCTCGATCGCCTGCGCCTGAACGTCGCCCGCGAAATCGACGATCCGGATGAGATTGGCGCGGCCCCTTATACGCTCACGGAAGCAAAACTGGCTTTGGCGCATGACGCACCTGCGGGCTTTACATTCAATTTCTCCGCAGAGGCCGAGCATGCCGCCTTCATCCAGAGCCCTGCGCGCGAAACGCTATTCACCTTCGATGCACAAGCCGCCTGGCAACTCGCCCCCAGCCTCGCCATCCAGAGCGATTACCGCTTCAACGACCGTCAGTCGAACGATCTGCGCGCCGCCAACGAACATATCCTCACTTTGGGCGCGAGATGGACGCCCTGAACACCCGCACCGTCCGCCTGCTCGGCCTGGACTTCAACAATAGCGGGTTGCAGCAGACCGTCGCGCGCATTCTCGCCCGCCCGCGCGGCGCACGTTTCGCCTATGTGGTGACGCCGAATGCGGATCATTTCGACCGCATCTGGCG
>Ga0116227_10011205_pt1 | contig 15184 bp, 10 predicted proteins | sample S1TSphgellanicum_FD_89693 | JGI IMG/M metagenome (GOLD analysis project Ga0116227, IMG submission 89693) | Host-associated microbial communities from peat moss isolated from Minnesota, USA - S1T2_Fb - Sphagnum magellanicum MG | ecosystem: Host-associated > Plants > Peat moss > Unclassified... | reverse complement strand
CTCCTCTCTGGAATGTTTCCCAACAAAAAAAAATGCCCGTGATGTGGTTTTGTTTGGGTTTAAATTTAACCCAAATATAAACAAACCTTAAATCTTGAGAAACAAAAAAAAAAAAAAAAATCCATATAAAAAGGAAAAAAATAATCACCAATTTCAGGTTCCACAAATCTAGCAACATAACATAGAGAAAAGCAATCCAAACCCACATGCTAAAAACCAGTGCAAACTTCTCAGTTTGTCAGTTAATCCATACAAGTGCACAGCAAAATTGAAGGTTCTAAAAATCCAGTCACAACACATTTCTTTGTCTTGGAGGCCTGAGTTTGCTTGCCTGTTGCCAGAGTTATAGTATACCCAACTTACATACATACATACATACAACATACATACATACCTATGTGTGTGTTTCATATGTATGAATATATACTGCAATATCTGGGCCGTTTGACGCTAACTATATCATTTTTAGAATTTTTAAAGAAAAATTGAAAATTTTTTTCAGAATTTTTTTCCGAATGAAAATAAAGAATCTGATGGAATAGTTGAGAATTTGTCATTTTGTCAAAATGGAATCCTCAAAATTAATTAATTATTTATTTATTTGACAAACGTTGTGTCAAAGTGACCAATGTGCTGTGGTACACGATTTGAGTGGATTCATCACCTGCATTCAACCTGCATTCTATGACACCAAGAAGTCGTGCTTGTGTTTGAATCCATATACATTCATTGTTGGTCCAATTCCATAGTGGAGGTTTTGAGAGTTTGCTGACATTGCATTCATTTATCGGGTCTGAGGAGGGCGCAGATATGCCACCAAGCTTTTGGTTGTTCTTATCAAGCGCATAAAATAAATAGGTCGGTTATGGGTTTAGGGTTTAGGGTTAGCTAAAGAGGTGGGTCACGACTCACAACCTTGGTGGCCGTGGTATTTGCAACTGTGTACATCCCCTTGACTACAGACAGATTGTAGCAGGTCTTCAACCCTACTAATCTCACACTTGCACACCTTGCCTTTGTGCGAGTGTTGGGCGGTTATTAGAAACGGACCCCTGGTGGTTGTATCAGGGCAGTGTTCTTAGGATTCATAACCATGGTTCTCAAAAAAATCACGTACCCAGTTCTCTGGTGCATCGCCATGGTTCTCAAAATAAATAAAAATATAAATAAATCAAATAATTGACCATCAAAATCACTAGTTTGTGGCCGGTTCTTTTGTGAAAACCGCCAGTTTTTAAAGGTTTTTGAAATACCAAATCGAGACCAGCGGTTCTTTGATTTTGAAAGAACCGCTGGTCTGGATGCCGTATTTGGATTGAGATCCAAATAATATAATTCAGATATGAGGTTTTTTTGTAATGAGTTTTCATCATCCTTCATTTTTCATCCAATTGATGGAAATCATCCACAGTATCACCATTCTTTCTTTTGTTGGGTCATCATAAATCTGATGGTGGTACTGAAATGTACTTACTAGTCTTTCCCAACAAATGATTTCAATGATCATGTGACTGTTCATCACTTGAGAAGGGCATAATGACCTAATAACTTGCATAACAAGATCTGGGCTTGTAAACTTTGTTGCAATCATGGTTTAAAAAAAGTCTTCTGCTCTAGGAACTGTGAACCAGGCTTCAAAAGGGTCATGCCAAAAGGGGCAAGAAGTTTTGGGGTTCTTGGCATTATGATCATCTGGGTCACCCTTGAAATCAAAGGGTGGCTGAAGATGGAGCCCCCTACCCAGCTCCTCTTGCAAAAAATTTGTCAAACTTATGAGGATTTCTAAACTTCCATATTTTTGATCTTTGGAACCAGCTCTGAAGGTGTTTCCTCCCTACCTCCTTCCAGTGTTTTTCTTATCAGGATTTTTGTAATGCAGCAAAATTGACAATCATCCATAAGAAGATGTTAAAAAAAAAAGGTGGTGATCATCCTTGGGATGATTTAGCCAAATCTGGTTATAAACCAGATATGAAGTACAAATCTTTAACATATTTCTATATTTTTGGCTACATATTGAAAATGAAATATAGAAATCTGGCCATTTTTACTATTTTTTTCTCACTTCTGGCCGTTCAAACCCTCATGAAAAATCACTTCATTTTCGAATATATGAAATTTTTTTGGGCCACATTTCACAAAAAACTTTGTTAAAGATGTCCATCAACTATTCACTATCTTGCTAATTTTTCTTTTTGACTTCCCTATCCACTTTTCATCCATTAGGTTTTCATTTCAACAAAACTTCATTTGATTTCCTTTCATCTTACAACATATTGGATTCCAAAGCCCCAAAAAACAATTTTTCGTTTTGTAATTCTATGAATGCTCATTCACTATAAAGATGATGCCTCATGATTGCCACACACAACTAAAACATAATAATGCATAATTTGGGATTATTACCCCATGTGGAAACTTATGGGGCTACAACTTATGGCTAACCCCATGCAAGCGTCACATAGGCTTGGCGCACTTTTGAATTCATAGGGGGTTATTTAACATTCCACATTCCGTATTATCACATATAAACAATATTTGAGCCACATGATAAATCCCCGTGGTTTGTTATTTGTCGATTTTCAACTAGGACAGACTAAAAGCTTCCAGTTCCCACATTAGAACTTTCCAGATCTAGAATTGATTTATTAAACACTAATTTAATGGAAGAAATGAGGCTTATAATATAGACAACTTCAAAAAGCCAGATTCCAATTATGGAAGTCCTCCACAAGTATGGTCCATGGTCTTTTGTATAAAGACTTAATGGTACATATATCAAAAAAATTAATCAAGAATGGTTGGGTCCTACCATCCTAGTAGGTACATGAAGCACATGTCCATATTCAAGATGACATACATGAATATGAATTAACCACTTACTTTGATTGCAAATTCATAGCAATAGTATCAAAATTTCAATTTTCATACCCAATTGAAGAACATCTCCACCATTGGAGAATTGTTTTGTTGCAATAAAAGTGATGGTGGATGTAATGGGTGAAAACTTTTAGCCCTTGCCAAGAACTAATTACAACCTCATATGTTGCCTATATAGATCCATGTCATCGATATTCTTCCTACCTTAGTGACGTGTTGTTTTTGCTTAATGCATCCATGTTTTTCCTTTATGCTTGTCTATTTCTCTTCACATATTATTTTGTTCAAGTGTAAAAGTAGACACAAATTGATCATAATGGATGTTTAACACCATCATTTCCTTGTGCAAATGCAAGCAAACCACACACTTTCTTGAACCTCCAACAACAAATTATTTATGCAAACCTTACTAGCATAGGTTCAAGAGAGTGTGTGGAAGGATGCTGAATATTGTTTTGGGATTTTGCAAGCAAGGTTCAAGTTATTTCAAATCCAAGTTGCTAATGGAATAGGGAAGTCATAGCTAATGTGTTGACGACACATTTGGTCTTTCACAATATGATCATTGAGAATGAATTTGGTGATAATTTGGAGCTAGGACCAAAACCTTGTACAAGTTAGAAGAGGCTTCAAATTTTATGCATGTATGAATGGCACAAAATGGATAGAAAATGTCAGTAGTTGCTACAAGTTCAAAAATGACCTCATTGAACATCTTTAGACAAGGAAAGGTAGCAATTTGATTTGAAATAAATAATTTTTGCCTTATACATATTTCAGTGCATGCAACCTCATTCGAGTTTGAAATATCCATCACTAAAACAATTTGTGAAGTCTTTTATAACTATGCAATGTTCATAAGTTGAAGAATAACATATGTGTTTGGGGGATTTGAAGGTTCAAATGTTAATGTTCATTTTAAAGCAACTATGAAGTTTTTGTAATTCCTTGCATCTTTGCAACTTGAATTATTCATGTGCCATTGAAACAAATTGGCACTTGTCAAGCATGGTGAATAACACCATTGTTGATTGTTCTTGGAGGATACAATTTTTTCCTCAAATTTGCTACCACCATATCTATAATTGGTGTTCAAAATTGCAATTACTTACACTTAAGCCCTAATGGCATAGTCTTTGAACTTTGTCATCTTCTTAGACTCATTTGCAACCTTTGATCATAATAGCTATTTTTGTGTACTTACAAAGTTTAAATTTTCGAGCCCAGAAGAACTTTGATCTTGTTTGTGTTCGATTATTCAAAGGACTTTAATTTCATGGGTTGATGGTGCCCTTAAGTTCTTCCCAAGGCTTGGGAGGTAAACTCCCAAAAGGTAGGAGTGCAAAGAAAGTAGAAGGGAGAAGGAACATTCCTTAATTTTACACACTATGGGAAAAAAATGTTTGGTAGCTTCAAGATGAGGATTAAAATGATGTGACAACTTCATGAACACCTTATGGATAAGTCACATGCATAAACCAAACGATGCAATTAGTGAATGAAAATGGAACCAACTTTGGGTCACAAAATTGATTTGGATTCATTAAATTCAAATAACCTAAACTTGCGAGGAAGCCACTACCTTCCTCCCTATAATATATTGTGTGCCTTTTCATGGGGCTACATTTGAATGGCCTTTTCAATTGGGAATCCCAAAGTTGGGATTTTTGTTATCTCAATTTTTTGGAGCCTTGTATCCACTTGTTTCAAGCTTGTTTTGGGCGGCATATGACCACATTATTTGTATATTTTAGTGAGAATTTTCCAAGGCCATGTTGTACACCCTTCATCACATATCATTTGACTTTTATTTCTTGAGTTTTTTTGGTTGGGAATCAAATTGTTAGTTTTATTTTCGACCTTTTTTGGGTCATAATGTATAGCTCCTAACTCCAAATGGAGAGTATTAACTCACATTTATTATCTACATTTTGAAATCTTTTCGATGGTACAAAAAACTCTTGATTTGCATAAGGTTCACCCCCTTGCACTTTTGTCCCAAAAATTTAGGACATTCCATGATTCCCAACTCCTAAAGTGAAAGTTATATGGAAAAATCTTGGGAACTTTTCCTTTTCACCTCCCCTTATGTTTTAAGTGTTTTTTTTCTTAAGGTGGTTCCGAACCCATTTCCTTTTTGCCCAGCCTTAGCCATGAGCTCAAGGCTAAGGTTGCAACATGGATGATGGGTGGTGTTTTGGACACATCTCACGTGTCCCCCCACCATAATATGTGGTTTAAGAATAACCAACAATGTACAAAGATGAACAAATATTTCTTTGGGTGTTTGCTTCAATGTAAAGCTTCAATGATTTTGGCAATGTGTCCTTCGCAGATGTGTTAGATTCATTGAAGATAATGATAAATCCATGGTATCCCATGAATTTGGAGATGTCATGTTTAGTTGCCACCACTTCATCTCCAAACTTTTTGCAAGTTGTTCCACACATGTTGTTAATCAATTTTCTTATTGCATTTTGAGCCAAAATGTTGTTGATTTATGTCCACTATTAGTGACAAGGTCTTGTGAAATGTGGAAATAAGACTTGCAAAGTTGGCGATCTTCTTCAACAACAAAGTTCTTGCCCTTTTCATATTTTCCATTGTAGTGTTCATCATGCCAAGCTCAAGAGCTTCTAAAAACCTTTTCACGAAACTTGATTACGCTAGGTCAAATCAAGTTCTGATGTCAAAAATTGCCAAGGAATGAGCTAAATGGATTGTCATATGTTACATGAAAATGCCAATGAAAACACATATTTTCTTCCAAGACCAAGACTCATTTTTCTATGTGGAAGCACTAGTGAGGTTCATTAATTCTTAATTTTTCTTCTATATTTTAGTTTGCCATTGGAGAGCCATTTCAAGTGCTTCTATGAAGATGTTAACAACTATATTGATATACGTTACTAATTGAAGCCATCAGATTCTAATTGATGTGCCACGAAATACAAAGCTTTTTTTTTAATTCATGAAAAAGCATGGTGAGTAATTGCATTACGAAAAAGAACAAATGATTGTCACAAACAAATGAAATGTCCACTTTAATCCTATATACTCCAACATTAGTGCATAACAACCGTCAATTGCAAGCCACAATAGTAATAATGAATCAGTTCTTGCTAGACTTGGGCTCCTACATTTATGTGTAACAAATGTGATCTTTGCAAAGCCACAATGTTGGGAATGGATCTGTTCTTGTTAGACCAGGATGAGGCAAGTAGGGTAATATCAGCAATGTGTCCAAATGAGTACCTACATGGGTGAATATGGGCATCACTCACATCATGCAACAAGGTTGCATCACACAAGCATGTTCTATGCTACCAATCTTGGTACCGGTATTGATACCCATGACAACTCTCCATATTTGCCCAACTTTGGTAGATTCATCAAGTCTTCTCCACTCTAACAGTGCTAGCCTAGTACCATACTAGTAGCTCGGCAGCTTCAACACTAATTATATTATTTTCAGAAATGCTGAAATTTTTCAAAAAAAAAATTCAAAAACCAAAATTTTGTGAAGGAAATTATAGAACATTTGAGATTTTTTTAGAAATATAATGTTAATTAATTGATATAACCATAGTTGATTAATTATTGAACATATGTGTGTTGAAGCTGCCCTTGTACTAGGGGACTGTCCAAGGGCCAGAGTGCCCTAAACATTACATATGGCCGGAGTTGCTAACTGCAACTTTTTCCTCCCAGATCTGCCCTTTGCCCCTTATTTTTTCACCTTGGCATTTCTAGACATGTTCAAGATCCATTTCATGCATGTTTTGGGCGTGAGATGGATGCTAGGGTATGTAAATGCTATAAGACCCTTGGCTACTTGGCATGTTATGTGTCCCTTGGTACTTGTAACATGGGAGGTGCAAAACATGACAAGGTGAAGAAAAAAAAAAAAAAAACCGGGCAAAGGGCAGACTGAGGGGAAATTTCTTTGCAGCAGTACTTTTGTACCCACTACATAACAACTATGAGAAAATGTAGTGTTATGGGCCAGAATGAACCAACATGCTGCCCAGCACGTCCTGACAGGACGGATGGTGAATGGATAGGAAACACTTTTCCATTGGGGTCCAAAGCATTAGTTGAAACCTGGCTTCATCCAATCTTTCCCCAGCTGGGTGGTCATAGTGTGAACACGATGTCATAGTGTGAACACGGTAACAAAATAGCCATAGTTATGCCATTTATACCTTTTCAAACCCACCCAAAAAAAGTTGTGGAGCTAGTAGCCACCCAAAGTACACACTTTGAACATCAAGAGAGAGAGAGAGAGAGAGAATCTGTAAGCTTTATTTTCACATGGGGGGGTAGGTGTGGAGTAGGTACGAAGTTGGTGCATACACAATCCTCAAAGTCATAGTGGGGAAAGACCTTTTTTATGAAATAACAAGATAATATATTATTTTTCCAAACATCGCATAGTACTATACTACTAAATTATTTATAATTCTTTATTTTATTATTAATTACATTGTGAGGTACATCCAAAGCTTCCCGTATTTGTATTATTGTGATTGGCATAACACTCAATTGGCGCCACATAGTAGCATTATAAACAACAACCGTGGAATGAACCTAACCTTTGGAAGTTGTCACTTGCTTGCTACAAATTATAAACTGAACGTGCTCCAGGTCAGCCTTTATCTTATCAAAGAGAAAAAAGTGTGGTTGCTGGAAAGTCGGTTTTGTCAATTGGATCCTTTTTCATTAGCGGGGGGAGAAACTTGCAACAAGAGCTATCCTCAATCAGGTATGTTCCGTGTAAGGAATGTGGCACCAATATGGTGGGTGGGGTTTCAAGAAGCAGATAGTATTGGTAAGTGAGTCTTTAGCCTTGATTGCTGCTCGTGTTGGTGTCGTTTCCAAGAAGGATTGTATTTAAGAAAAAATGTATATATAATAATTGTAGTGATTTCGCTATGCTTGTTGGGTTTATTAGGTGTGTTGCATTAGCCTCAGATTCGCACCTCTCCTCTCTCTCTCTCTCTCTTCTTGTACTTCTTGGTTTGGGGTTCAAAATTTCCCTTAGTTTCGCTCTTGTTGTTTCTTGGTTGTCACGCTCCACATGCAATGAGGTCTGCATGATCTTTCCATGTAAGTAAAATGAGTTCAACTTTTCCTTGTGCTCTAAAGTCTCTGGCAACCTTTTCTAATCGTGCATTGAAAAGAACAAAAAAAAAATGTAGTGTGATCTTAAGCATTATAAGTCAAAAGACTCATTAGGAAGAAGTACAAGTTTTCAAGAAGAAAAAGGCTTCAAAGTTTAGGATTCCAAATTGAGTATGTAATTTACTCTAATTTTCCAGCTGGGTTATATTAGGTCAAGCATTTTTTGACAATTTTTCACAACAGATGATGAGACCTTCCTTACAACTATGAATAGAGAGAGTGAGAGAGAGAGAGAGAGAAAGATCAAACCACAAAGATCTTTCTCTCTCTCTCTCCTATATATATATATTATAAAAGCTGGGGCAAAGTCATGAGCACCTCAATTCTCAAGCAAATGTAAGTAGTTGTAAGTATCCTTTCAAGGGACTAGAGAAGAAACCCAAAATTATTGGCAACGGGTTTGAGATTGGTGATTGAATTCAAGCAATGCAAATGTACTGTTTTATGCAATGCAATGCGGTGTACTATTTGATAATAAACTAGGAATATTTACCTGACCAATGCATGTCTCTGGAGGGTTAAATGATCACCATTGACTTGTAACTGGATTAAAAAATATATATACATATAACAAGTGGGTTCATCAGGTAAAAATAACTCTACCCCATGTGCTAAGTTCAACCCAGCAACATTGAACAATTACAATAGGAAATGTTCCATGAAGTTCTCAGAAAATGAACAAGTGAAAATACATTCCTCAAAATGTGGGAGCAATCAAAACAAAGTCATTCTGGAGTCCTTCTCTTGCAATTTACAAGAAGTCTGAGCCAATTAATCATCGAGGCACACACATAGAGGAACAGCTCAAGCACTGGTGTCATTCACTGTGCACTGTTGCTACCTCAGTTGACTAAATTACATTCGGTGACTTTGACGTAAACATTCCAAGTCAAAATCTGCTTTGAACAACCAGATTACACAATTGAACTGCTTTCTCACAGTTGTAGCTTAAGCTCCGAAAACATCTCCCTTTTGGGTAGTAGTGGCAAAGCTGAGCAAACAATGTGCAATTTGAGAGAAAGAGTAGAGGCCTACAATCTTAATCTTGAGCCAAGTAAAATGCCACACATTAGTGCCCATTTTGTGCAATGAGATTTTTAATTTTATTTTTGGGTGGAAGATTCCAATCTCAAGAACCCAATATACAAAATTGAAAAAAAAATTCTCGATACTTGTACCAGAATAGTATGTTGAAATGTACATACCAGTTTTGGTATAGAACCTTGGTTCTCAATTTTTTTGAAAAAACCAACTTTCTAATTTTTGGTTCTTTGCTGGTTCTTTCAGGAAAACTATCAGTTCTTTGATGTTTCTGAAATAACTGGAATTGACAGATCTCTGATTCTGATTTTCTTCTTAAAATGCTGGAAGTGATGGTTCTTTGATTCTGAATGTTTTAAAGAACCAAGACAACCACTGGTTATTGAAAAAATCAAATAACTGCACAACATCTAGCACTTTCAAACCTAGGGGAATGAATGCGCACCCTCTGCCTTGGATGTGAGAGAAGCTAAATTATCTGATCACTCAAGAGAAGAATTGGCAACTGTGGTGCAAAAGCTAATACCTTGATAAAAAATCATGGTCGTACAACAAAAACTGCATCTTGAATGTTGGAGTCTAGGAGAGATAAGAGCATGAAATGGTTCTCAAAATGGGTTTGCAAATTAAGCTGGGAAGTGAAGCATTTCTCAACAACAGCTTGTGGTTGCTGCCAATTTTGCACAGCCAATTGGTGCTCTGGTGGAATTCTTCAGTACAAACTACCAGGTGTTCATGTTTGTCTTGATTCTGATCTGAACCAGATGATTTGATTCAATATGATAAAAAGTGGTCAAAGCCATGACCACAAGCCGCTTGCCTCACAAAGGCCAGGACCCTGATAGTGTGCAACAATTTACATAACGCATGACAAAGATTAGACTGGACAACATTTGAATCCCAATTGGCATTCAATACTCACATGAAATTCTGGATGAATCTCTTTAGCAAATCCTTCAAATTATATGCTCTGGTACTCCATGCCCCAAAAAAATCTTCACAAGGGATTTGATAGATTCGCTAAAAAGCTCAGTACAACCCCTACACAATCTTGCATTCAGAAGGAAGCATGTCCCGGATCTGGTAGTACAGAAGCCTCCTTCTTCAATTTGGAAAAGCCAAAATCTATGCAAAAAAACCAATTTTTTCCAGGGTGACCGCTTGCAAAGGACATTGCAAGAGAATCAGGATTTGCCAAAATCCTTGGTTGCATTCTGCAATCACTATCTATACCAGGTAAAGGCAGCACCTGTTCTCAGACCAATATTCCTGTCTTTGTAGTTGCAGGTACAAATGCATTATCAAATCCTTCAACTTGATATTATTTTCTTTCTTAATGCCTCAGGCAAAAGAGATTGTGAATTGTTGCACTAGTACTACAGTTGGGGTTGAATATAGCACCCCCAAAATTATGCACAAAGGAAACTCATGGTGGTAAGTTCACAAACTATCTTCAGCCCTTTAACCTGAATTTTGGGTCTTTTGAGCTCTGAAGAATTGGGTTGTTTGAAGACCTTGGTCCAGATGTGATCTCATCTTTGTGACTTTCAAGCTTGCTGTCATGTACTCTGGAAAAGAATGTGGGTATAAGAGATCCGGGACCCACAAAAAAAGAATCCTAAATTGCTTGCAGTTCACAAAGAATGAGTGAGAAATCACAGCTCCAGGAACACTTCTATGCCATCTGTAAACACTAAACCCTAAACCTTACTACCTCTGGGCCAGAGCTTTAGATCAGTATGACCAGTTGCACAGGAATTCCTCATCCTCCTCTTCATAGTAAAACTTCCTGCCCTCTTCTCTCTCTCTTAGATCTCTTTAGTACTGGACCTCATGGCAGTGCAAAATTCATCATCGTAATTCACTACTACAAAATCATGTCTTTTTTCTTGCCTTAGCATTGCAATTACAATGACGCAATGGAATTGAATTATTTGTCCAAGATGATTAATTAAGCTAATAGTTTCTCCATTTTGATATGTCTTTCTTTCCATCATTAGCTTTGCAATTACAAGGACAGAAGTGACTAATTCATTTGTTCAAAATGACTGAGTAAGAAGAAGATTGTTCATTTTGAGTGACCCAGCATTGTGGTTACAACAACAGAAACAATTGAGTTGTTTGTCCAAAACGACTAACTAAGCACATGTCTTTACATCATTGATAGTTAATGTGGTAAATGTTCATTTTACAAGAAACTTTCTCATCATTTTGCTTTAAACTATATAAATGCATATTGTCATCTTCACTTTCAAGCCAATCTTGAAGTGGAGGAATTTGTTATCTTTGTCTTCAAACAATTCATGAAGTGCAGAAAGGGGTATAGGTTATGGTCATGCTATTACTATAACCTCATAGCATGACCATAGGTTATATGGTACTACTATTACTAGGGATGAGTAGTTCATTTGGGCTCAAAAGATTTTGTGTTCTTTCCCTTGGATAGTTTTGATTATCCTAGAAAGCGAAATAGCAAGACAAGAAGTTGAACAAAATGGGCAAAAAGTTGAATGGGTGGTGGGCAAAAAGAAAAAATGATGTGAATACTAAATGTAGTTTCATAAACCCAAGTGACATAATTGAAATCATGACATTTGCTCATAATCCACCACCATATGGCTTTAAATTTTCAATATCCCCTTTCACCTTTTAACAATCCCATTCTGCTAATCTAAACCAAAGAGTTTTAAAATGCATTATCAAATTTTTTGGGAAAAACACTACTGGTAAGAGCCCATTAGAGCTATAGATTCTTGTGTTGGAATACACGAGATAAAATGGACAACTTGCTTGGAAATCTTGAATTGAGAGAATAAATGATACGCCTTGCCTCGGCGTGATCAATGTTGAATTGAATTTACTATGCTACTCCAAAAGTCTTGCAGAGCTGCATGTTGTTTATGTACAGAATCTTTAGTGATGGCCAAAGTCTGAAGCTTCTTCAGCGTAGATGGTGCCTGCAAAGACTCACATGCTGGAATCAATTCTGATGAATTCTCCAATCAACATGACCGAACTGCAATCACTTAAGAGCAAAGAAGGCTGTGGAACGAGCCAAAGTAAGAAGATAAACCACACTAATGCCAGGAGAAGGCAAGGCTTAGCTGACTCCTGACGTGGTTTATGTGTCATGTTTTTCTTCAGTTCGTCTTCTTGGGAAATCTTCATAGGACACTGTACTGAGTGCAGCAGCAGTGTCTGCTATCTAGGGTGTTAGGTGAAGGAATTCTAATCATGGGTTTGACAAAAAGGAAATTTACATATTCAGTCGACTTACCTGAGAGTCTCTCGAGTTCCTCGGCGGATCTTGCAACGTATAGTAGGAAGCCCAAGTTTTTGATGTGCTTCATACCTGTGACACCCAGAAAAACCTGCAAAAAGCATAATGCATCAGCCTCACATGACCTGTCCTGCTTCTTGTGGGAGAAACAGTGGCATTTGATGATTGTATTGGCCTTCTCTGCATTTCCACATCAACACCTAAAACTAGAAGCATATAACAGCCCCTGGGCATCTGATGTAAAAAGAAAGACTATGCCAATGTATTATTAATCATCATCATGTTGTTCATTATGCAAGGCAGCAAGGAAATGGATAAATCCCCATCAATCCTCCTGGGATGAGACTATTGTCCTTGACCACATGCAAAAGTAAGGTGTGAAGTCTTGAGGACATGAAGGTACCATAATATACACCCTCCACCTCCAAAATGTCAATCTGTCAGACACACATATTCAGCATTTTGGTTATTCTGAAGACTGGAACTAACTGCCAATGGCATTTTTGCATAGAAAACCAAGATACTACCCAATATTCTATAAATGCTCACAAGACTTTCTGTACTTGGGAAATTCCAAAATTTTGGATACTGCTGAAAATGTATACCAGCAACTATAGAATGACCCAGGCAGCAATTTGACTGCCATGAAAATTTTCAACTTTTTATCTTGGAATTTTCAGTTTACTGAGTATAATAATCTCATTCAAAAAACCAGATCCCTCTATATGATCCAATCTTCTGCACAGTTATAGCTCTTAAAGTCCATTTAACCTCTCAGCCCCCTCTCCAGTACTTCTATTCAGACAATCAGTTGGCAAGAACATACACAACCATTGCAACTCAGTCAAAGATCCTAACAAAGTTGTTGGGAGAATAATGGATGTCCATGAGACTCACTGGCTCCTGAAGTCCAATGTCTGCAATACTATCCATTAGCTGTTGCACTTTTTCTGGATTGTTATTTCGAGTCCGCAATAGTGGCCGCCGTATTTGCTCCAGGGGAAGCTCAGCAATTATAGGACCCTTCATCTTTTCACTCAAGATTGCACCTGTTGCCCCCCCCGCAAAAAAAAAAAAAACAAACAGAGATGATATTTACACAAAGGAACACAGAGTAGAGACACAAAACAAATATATACATAGACCTTAGTTCACAATGGTGTTCTTCAATAGAGCTCACAGCAGCAGGCTGTGACTATCTATCTTTTTCCCCCCAAATTCTGGCTTCTTGCAATCCAATTTCTTGAGGTCATATAAGATCCTAGGAATAGAAATATCACCAGTTGTGGAGAGCTGTAAAATTCTTTCAACCATTCAAATCATGAACTGTATGTATGTCAGCAAACAGTTTGAGAGCAAACAATTTCAAAATTCCGTGTTGTCTTCTGAGATTGGATTGTAAACACTAGATGTTCAACTGAAGAGACAGTAACATGATCTTTCAAGATCATCATCGCAACAAGGTGAAGCTAGAGGATGCAATAACAGGTCAGGTAGTGTTGGTGCAAAATTGGATGTTCAAAAAGAACAACACAAGCTGCATGCAAGCCAATCAAGCAAGCTTGACGTAATCTTCCTTGAGGGATTAGGGTTTGGAGCAAGTTTGTACCATTTTGTGACGAGCAGCGAATCTGCAGTGGTCGAGAGTGGAGTAGAAGAAGCGGCTGCTGCAGTGATGGCGTGAACAAGGCCGGCAGTCGCACCGTATTCATTTGCAGCAGCTTTTGCGGAAAACGAAGTTGCAACCCAAGCAAGGTACACACAGACAGACAACGACAACAACAGCAACGCAAACACGAATCCTGATGCCTGAAAATGAAATCTGAGCTCTCTACAAGATGGGTATTTGTTGAGCCACTAGCCAGCAGTTGACTAACTTCGGCCGTCACAAAATTTGGCACAACAATTGCACATCATGCGCGTGTGGTTCTGAGCTGGAAGAAGAAGCATCGCTAGGGCTAAGAAGCAGCAAAAGTGTGAGGGTTGAGTACATTAGGGTTACCAGCACCCCCCAGTGCACCATGAAGGATGGATGAAAAACATTTTTCTGTTGGGTTTCAGTTCCTTAGCTAACCATGGTGGTTAGTTCAGTTGCTTGTTTTTTACTGCCTACTTACTTTTTTACTTTACCTTTTCTATAAACCATCTAGTAGTCACCTATTTTCTTACTTACCTACCTATCTATAGGTCTTACTTCTTACAGAACCAGTTACCAGTGTGAAACCAGATGTCTTAGTATAGGGGCTAGCTTCAACACATGTCCCCTGAATAATTAACTAATTTTGAAGATTTCATTTCAAAAATTTGAATATTTCTGAACATTTCAATAATGTCTGTTGTTCAATTTCCTTGGCAAAAATTGTTGTTTGAGAGAACTATTTTTTTGAAAATTTCAGCAATTCTAAAAATAATATAATTTTGTGCTAAAGCCAACCAAGGGTACTACTAATGGTGGTATTATTAACCCAGATGAGGTTCATCCACAACCGAGTCATGCACAGCGGCATCCATCCATCCATCCATCCATCCACCGGTGGGTGGTAGTTCAATCTGGTCATCACCACGTTGGTCAAGAATCGGGTGGTCCTGAAATTCCCAGTCCAGTACAAAAGTAGGTCCATGATGACGGTGGGTGGTACCCCCACGAGATCACGTGGTAAAAACAAACTGGGGATCTGAAGTGGGCCAAACTCGGGATCAAGTGTCACGAGATCACGTGGTAAAAACAAACTGGGGATCTGAAGTGGGCCAAACTCGGGATCAAGTGTCACGAGATCACGTGGTAAAAAAAAACTGGGG
>Ga0116227_10011204_pt1 | contig 15188 bp, 10 predicted proteins | sample S1TSphgellanicum_FD_89693 | JGI IMG/M metagenome (GOLD analysis project Ga0116227, IMG submission 89693) | Host-associated microbial communities from peat moss isolated from Minnesota, USA - S1T2_Fb - Sphagnum magellanicum MG | ecosystem: Host-associated > Plants > Peat moss > Unclassified... | reverse complement strand
TTCCAGTAAGCGAAAAACGCTTTTTAGCACTGGAATTGGTTTTCATTTTTGGCATAACCTGTTTTTAAATTTATAAACCTATTTTTATTTTTTTGCTACTTTAGGTGCAACAGTCAGAAACATGCGCTTGCCTTCTAATTTAGGCAATAGCTCTACTTTTCCAACATCTTCCAAAGCCTGGGCAAATTTTAACAATAAAATCTCTCCCTGTTCTTTGTAAACAATTGCTCTACCTTTAAAATGCACATAAGCTCTAACTTTCTCACCGTTCTCTAAAAAGCTTACTGCATGTTTTAATTTAAACTGGAAATCATGGTCATTGGTATTAGGACCAAAACGGATTTCCTTAATAACAGTTTGTTTTGCATTGGATTTAATCTCTTTCTGCTTTTTCTTCTGCTCGTAAACAAATTTGCTATAATCAATAATCCTACATACTGGCGGTACTGCATTTGGTGAAATTTCTACCAAATCCAATTCCAGCTCATCAGCAAGTGCCAAAGCTTTAGCCAAAGGATAAATCCCTGGTTCAACATTATCGCCAGCTAAACGCACTTCGGGCGATTTTATGAACTGATTAATGTTATGCTCTGCTTCTTTTTTCTTAAAAGGTGGACGTGGTCCCCTGTTAAATCCTGGTCTTCCTAATGCCAAATGTGTACTATTTTAATTAAACTGTTATTTCTTTTATTAATAAACTGTTGAATGCTTCCAACGTCATTTCGCCCAAATCTCCCTCACCATGTTTACGGACCGAAACTTTTCCTTCGGCCATTTCTTTCTCACCAATTATGAGCATGTAGGGGATTTTTTTAACTTCTGCATCCCGGATTTTACGTCCGATTTTCTCATCACGAAAGTCAATCAGCCCGCGAATATCGGAATTATTTAGCTCATCTAAAACTTTTTTTGCATAATCTTCATATTTTTCTGAAATAGGAAGAATTGTAAATTGCTCAGGGCTTAACCATAAAGGGAAATTTCCTGCACAATGTTCAATTAAAACAGCAACAAATCTTTCTAATGAGCCAAATGGTGCACGGTGGATCATCACTGGACGGTGTTTTAAATTATCGCTTCCAGTATATTCCAGTTCAAAACGCTCGGGCAGATTGTAATCTACCTGAATGGTTCCCAACTGCCATTTTCTACCCAATGCATCTTTAACCATAAAATCCAGCTTAGGCCCATAAAAAGCCGCTTCGCCAAGTTCTACTACAGTGTTTAAATTCTTTTCGGCCGCAGCTTCAATAATTGCAGTTTCAGCCAGCTTCCAGTTTTCATCTGAACCGATATATTTCGATTTGTTTTCAGGATCGCGCAAAGAGATTTGTGCTGTATACTGCTCAAAACCTAATGATTTGAACACATATAAGACCAGATCAATTACTTTTTTAAACTCTTCCTTTACCTGGTCAGGACGGCAAAACAAATGCGCATCATCTTGGGTAAAACCGCGTACACGTGTTAAACCATGTAATTCTCCACTTTGTTCATAACGGTAAACAGTACCAAATTCAGCAAAGCGAACGGGTAAATCTTTATAAGAACGCGGTTTAAATTTATACATTTCGCAATGGTGCGGGCAGTTCATTGGTTTCAATAAAAACTCCTCACCTTCTTGCGGTGTTTTGATTGGCTGAAAACTATCTTTACCATATTTTTCATAATGGCCAGAAGTTACATATAAGTTTTTATGGCCTATATGCGGCGTAACAACTTGCTCATAACCATGTTTTGCCTGTGCTTTAGCTAAAAACTGAACCAAACGCTCACGTAAAGCAGTTCCCTTTGGCAACCACATTGGCAAGCCCATGCCCACTTTTTCAGAAAACATAAACAGTTCCAGTTCTTTACCTAATTTACGGTGATCACGCTTTTTAGCTTCTTCGATCATTTGTAAATATTCAGTAAGCTCACTGGCCTTAGGAAAAGTTACGCCATAAATACGGGTTAGCTGTTTTTTGGTTTCATCTCCTCTCCAATATGCACCAGCTACATTCATCAACTTTACAGCTTTAACAAAACCTGTATTTGGAATATGCGGGCCCCGGCATAAATCAGTAAAGGCGCCTTGGCTGTAAAATGTTATTTTACCATCTTCCAAGCCATCAATTAAATCAAGCTTGTATTCATCACCTTTATCTGTAAAATATTTAACAGCATCAGCCTTACTTACACTTTTACGGGTAAAAGTTTCTTTTTGCTTAGCCAGTTCAATCATTTTAGTTTCAATGGCTTTAAAATCATCCGAAGAAAATTCTTTTTCGCCAAAGTCTACGTCATAATAAAAACCTGTTTCAATAGCCGGTCCAATGCCAAATTTTGTTCCTGGGTAAAGCGCTTCTAAAGCTTCGGCCATTAAATGGGCTGATGAGTGCCAGAAAGTTGTTTTTCCCTCAGCATCATTCCAGGTTAACAGTTTTACAGATGCATCAGACTCAATTGGCCTGGTTGAATCCCAAACTTCGCCATTAACTTCAGCAGCTAATACATTTCGGGCCAAACCCTCAGAAATTGACAAGGCAATTTGATGGGCAGAAGTGCCCTTTTCATACTGGCGGACAGAACCGTCAGGTAAAGTGATATTAATCATCTACAACTATGATTTTGCCTCTAATTCGTAGTTAAAATTTTGAAGCGGTTATAAAATTTTGTTAATTTAAATCACATACCAAGTGATTTTTTTTCATGTTGGCAAAGATATGAAAAGTTATTTAACAGATATAAAAAAAGCCTGTTCAATTTTAAACTGAACAGGCTTTTTTTGTGATTGACAACTAGTTTACCGATATAGACCTTTGTTGTAAACCAGCAGGCCTATTGGCTCTAAACCGCTTCATCATTGCATCTAGCTTAATTTTATATTCATCAGGTGTAATGAGCTTTGCTTTTTTAGGTGCAGTTACATCTTTAGCACTCACACTCCTGTACTCAATACTTTTTGCTCTTGAGCTTGTTCCTCTACCTTCTATAGCCAGCACAGCTCCTTCTGTCCACATAGCTGGGTTTGGAGAAAAATTAAAACCTAGGTCGTTGGTGTACCAAATATGGGTTTCCTCTGTAACATCTTTATCCATATCCAAAATTTTAATTTTTCTGGTTGATTTCACAATTACTTCGTTACAATCAAAACCTATAATTTTTTTAGTTGCACCTGTTTTAACAATCTCGATAACAGGCGGTACCACTACTGCCTTTACTTTTCCCGTATCGGCAGGCGCATTTCTGCTGAAAGAACCAATAGGCCCCGAAGTAGATAAGGTTAATTTACTTGGCATATAGTAAGTCGTATCACTTAAATCGAAAACTTCTACTAATTTTTGGTCAGCAAATGTATAATAATACTCACGGGCACCACCCATACCACCAAAACGCATCATTCTGCTTCCAAAACCGCCACCGCCACCAGCGCCGTTGCTATCTTCAGTTTCTTCTACAGGCATGTAACTGGCATTGGTTGCATTAAATAAAAGCTCAAATTGAGTTTTACTGCTTGAGGGCATACGGGCAATCGCTTGTTCGGGTAATTTTATTCCATTTGCCGCAGCCATTGCTGCAGGGTCGATAATGGTTTCAAATTGTATCGCCCCTGATGTTTTTTTTTGCGCATAGCTTAGTGATGCTACAGTAAAAAGTAAAAAAAGTGCAAAAATTATTCTTTTCATTCTGAGTTTAATTAATTTAAAGTAAAAGGCCAATGATCAAAACCTGTTGTGGTTAATATTTGCTAATTAGAGCCCAAAACAATAAAATGGTTTAAGCAAATGTATTACTTGTTTATAAACACGGGTGTTAAATTGTGTTAAATCTAAGACAAATTGCTTAAGCAGCAGAGCCCACAGCATAAGGCACAAACTAATATTCAGTACTTTCCAGCCAGCCATTGGTTAGAACATCAGCAATATGCATGGTTTTAATGCCAATATTATTTTTATCTATATATCCTTGCAAATGCAGTAAACAGGAAAGATCTGTTGAAATAATATAGTCTGCATTTTGCGCTAATGCATGATTAATTTTTTGTTCGGCCATGGCTGATGAGATGGCATCAAACTTAACGGAAAAAGTTCCTCCAAAACCACAGCACATATCAGTATCCTGAATTTCGATCATTTCCAAACCGTGTACTTTTGATAAAAGCTGACGGGGTTCATCTTTAATTTTGCATTCGCGCAGGGCACTACAGGAATCGTGGTAAACAGCCTTCCCCTCTAATTCTGCACCAAAATAATCACGTTTAGCAATGTTGATGAGAAAATCTGAAAGTTCAAATATATTAGATTGTAAACTCCGGCATTTATTATGTACAATGGTATTGTTAAACAAATCATTAAAGCCTCCTTTTACCATACCAACACATGATGCCGAAGGTGCTACCACATAAGTATTTTCTGTAAAATCATTTAAAAATTTGGTTCCAACCTCTTTAGCTTCATCCCAATAACCTGCATTATAGGCAGGTTGCCCGCAGCAAGTCTGTTTTGCATTGTACTGCACTTTACACCCAGATTTTTCCAGCAGTTTAATGGTGTTAAATGCTGTTTCCGGATATAACTGATCTACAAAACAGGGAATAAATAATTCTACTTTCATCCTTATCACTAATGTTTTTTAATTGTTGGGTGAAAGTTTACACAGTCATCAACAAAAATCTTTTAAGTCTGCAAACTTACATCCTTTTTTGCTTTAGGCTCTACTTTTAATATAAAAAGCAAAAATATTAAACCGATTACAAAGAAAAGACCGATAGCTAAAATGGAGTTGCGCATGCTTCCGGTAAGTTCTTCTATATAGCCAAAGCTAAACATTCCAAAAACGAGCGCTACCTTTTCTGCAACATCATAAAAGCTAAAAAATGACGTATGATCAGGGCTTTCCTGAGGCAAAAACTTAGAATAAGTAGAACGAGAAAGTGACTGAATTCCACCCATGATAAGCCCAATAACACCCGCTAAAGCGTAAAACTGCATTTCAGTATGAACATAATAACCAAAAACACAGCACGTGATCCAAATCACAACCACTCCAATCAATACTTTAATGTTTCCAAATAAATTGTTTGCCAAGTAGGACATGAGCATGGCACCAGGAATAGCAACGATTTGCAGAATTAAAATTGTAGCGATCAGTTTTTCAGTAGGCAGATGAAGTTCTTTCTCTCCAAATATGGTTGCCATCAGCATAACAGTTTGTACGCCCATAGAATAAAAGAAAAATGCGAACAATAAGCGTTTTAGATGCCTCATTTTTTTGACCTGCAACCAAACCTTTTTAAGTTCTTTAAAGCCATTGGTTAAAACATCTTTTCCATTATCTTTAATCAACGGTACTCCTTTGGGAAGATTTTTGAACGGAATTTGCGCAAAAACAATCCACCATATCCCAACCAACAAAAAAGATATCCGGGCAGGAAGTGTTTTACCTTCAGGAGTATCTGGTATACCAAATTTTTCAGGAAAAAAAACGACAATGAAACAGACGATCTGCAGAATAACACTGCCAATATAACCGTATGTAAAGCCTTTTGCACTTACCGCATCCTGCCTATCAGGCGTGGCTATTTCAGGCAAATAAGAATTGTAAAACACCAAACTCCCCCAAAAACCAATTGCGGCAACCACAAACATAACCACACTAAAATTAAGTGTATTCACATGGTCATTAATTTGAAAGAAAAATAACAAGCAACAGGCTATCCCCCCTGTGTAAGTAAACATTTTCATAAATACTTTCTTATTGCCACGGGTATCGGCTATTGATGAAAGTATGGGTGAAACCACAGCTATAACCAAAAAAGCAAAAGCCATGGCATAACTGTACAGCGAAGAATTTACAAACTTCATCCCCATAAAAGTTACATAGTCAATTGTATTGTCGTTATGGTCTCCGGTTATAATTGTGTAGTAAGCTGGAAAAATGGTTGAGGTGATAACTAAGCTGTAGGCTGAATTTGCCCAATCGAAAAAAGCCCAGGAACGGATAACTTTTTTATCGTTTTTTTCTATCATTTTTTAAATAATGGGTCGTTTGTTTGTTTAGAAATAAGTTTATTTAGCCGTAAAAATAAGTTATCCGTGTTAAAGATTTTAAATGTAATACTTCTTTCCATCACTTTTAATTTTCCCTGCATCTAATAATTCACGTATTGCCTGCAAACGTTCATTTTGTGATCCTGTTTTAATAGAATTGACCAAATCATCCAATGAAAGCGGGTTTAGCTGCAATAAGGAAATAATAACAAAATCCAGTTCATCGATTAACTGTGCATCATTTTCAGCACGTTTTTCGGCAAGACAAACATCACATATGCCACATTTCAATGCCGTATGCTCATCGAAGTAATTTAGCAGTTGAATATTTCGGCATTTTTGTGTAGTTGCATAGGCTGTCACTGCATTTACTTGTTTAAGCAAAATTTTTTTTCTCAATTCATAATATTTGATATCCAGATCAAAATGCTCCATATCTACACGCGCCCGTATATACTGCAGTTGTGGCTGATCTGTTTGCTGCAAGTAAGAAATCAAATTAATTTCTTGAAGCTTTAGCAGCAAGGTGGTAATTTCTTTAAATGAACTTCCTGTTTTTTTGGCCAAATCAGCCTCATTTATTTTTATATATCCATCAAAAGCACCTCCATAAGCGCGCAAAATGGTTTTAATTAACCGATCATAGCCTTTGTTTTCAATTTGAAAGCGGTAAACATCTTCGTGCCCAACGGTAAACATTAACCTTGAAGGCAAAAAAACACTTTCTGATAGGGTAATGTAAGCATCGTGTTCCAGAAATTTCAGCGCTGACAATGCTTTTAAAACACTTAAATTAAATCGCTTACAGAAATCAGCCACATCAAAAGTAAAGGTTAAACCTTCGCCAGCGCCAAATGCCAACTGAAAATAATTACCCAGATAATGGTATATTTTTTTAACCTCATCTGCGGATGGGAAACTATTAATATACCGCGCCTCTAAAGTTAAAACATCAGATTGATTGGCTAAAAGTACCGCATAAGCTTTTTTTTCATCTCTACCTGCACGGCCTGCTTCCTGATAATAAGCTTCAAGGCTCTCCGGCAGATCCAGGTGAACAACAAAACGAACTTCCGCTTTATCAATCCCCATCCCAAATGCATTGGTCGCAACCATAATGCGGGTTCGGTTTTGTTTCCAGTCTTCCTGCTTTGCAAATCTTACATCCCGTGCCAACCCGGCATGATAAAAATCAGCCTTTATTTGATTGCGATTTAAAAAATTAGCCACTTCGGCTGTTTCCCGCCTATTGCGTACATATACCAATCCGGTTCCTTTAACATTATGGCAAACATGAATAAGCTTTTTGTATTTATCTTCTTGATTAAAAACCGAATAACTTAAATTATCCCGAGCAAAGCTTTTGACAAAAATTACTGGTTGGTTCAATTTCAGTTTCTCAATAATATCTTTACGTACAAAATCTGTAGCTGTTGCTGTTAGGGCTAAAACAGGTATTTTTGGATGAATTTCCCTAAGTTTAAAAATTTGCTGATATGGTGGCCTAAAATCATAGCCCCACTGGGAAATACAATGTGCCTCATCTACAGCAATAAGATTTACATTCATATAGGATATGCGCGTTTGCACAAGTTCCGAAAGCAAACGTTCAGGAGATAAGTACAGAAATTTTATTTTTCCATAAATACAGTTGTCCAGCAAAATATCAATTTCCCTTTTGCCCATACCCGCATAAATGGCTATAGCTTCTATGCCTTTTAACTTCAGGTTTTCTACCTGATCTTTCATTAAGGCAATTAAGGGAGATACAACAATGCAAATTCCTTCTTTTACCAGGGCTGGAACCTGAAAACAAATGGACTTACCTCCTCCTGTAGGTAAAAGAGCTAAGCTATCTTTCCCATCCAAAACAGAGGCAATAATATCTTGCTGTAAAGGTCTGAAAGCGGTGTGGCCCCAGTATTTTTGTAAAATCTCTAATGCTGTCATAAATAGGCGCGATCAAAACTATAAAAAAACTTATGATATTGTTAAATTGCGCCTCAAATAATCAAATTAGATGAAATACCTAGTTTATACGCTAAGCCTTTTATTCCTTATCAATTCATTAAATGCCCAAGAAAAAAAATGGGATATAGAAACCTATCAAGGAACGACGAAAAATTTTACTTTAAGCCTGGATGAAGGAACCTGGATGAACTTAGATGTAAGTACTGATGGCAAAGAAATTGTTTTCGATTTACTGGGAGATATTTATTCCATGCCGATTAGCGGCGGCACGGCTAAATTATTAAGTGGTGGCATTGCATGGGATGTACAACCTAGGTTTAGTCCTGACGGAAAATATATTTCGTACACCAGCGATAAGAGTGGAGCAGATAACATCTGGATCATGAACCGTGATGGTTCTGGTAAAAAGCAAATCACCAAAGAAACATTTAGATTGTTGAACAATGCCGCCTGGATGCCGAACAGTGAATATCTGGTTGCAAGAAAACACTTTACAGGCACGAGGTCATTGGGGGCCGGAGAAATGTGGATGTACAGCATAAAAGGTGGCGAAGGCATTCAGCTGACCAAAAGAAAAAACGACCAGCAGGACGCGGGCGAGCCTAATGTTTCTCCGGATGGAAAACTGCTCTATTTTAGTGAAGACGTTAGTCCTGGTCCTTACTTTCAATACAGCAAAGATCCAAATGGCACAATATATGCAATTAAGCAACTTGACTTAAGCAATGGAAAGCAAAAGATTTTAATTAACGAGCAAGGGGGGGCATGCAGGCCACAGGTTTCACCTGATGGGAATTTAATTGCTTATGTAAAAAGGGTACGTTTAAAATCTGTACTCTATGTACAGGATATCAAAACTGCTGAACAATGGCCTGTTTATGAAGACTTATCACACGACCAGCAAGAAACCTGGGCTATTTTTGGAGTTTATCCTAATTTTGCATGGACACCCGACAGTAAGAGCTTAGTTTTTTATGCAAAGGGAAAAATCAGAAAAACAGATTTAGGCAGTTTACAAACAAATGAAATCCCATTTCAGGTAAGCAGCACTCAAACGGTTCAACAGGCCCTGCATTTTGAACAGCAAGTATTTAAAAATGAATTTTCGGCTAAAATGCTAAGGCAATTAACCACTTCTCCTGATGGCAATACAGTGGTATTTAATGCTGCAGGTTATTTATATAAGAAAGAAATGCCAAATGGCACACCTGAACGCTTAACCAATGGAATTGACTTTGAATTTGAACCCGCCTTTAGTCCTGATGGTAAATACGTAGTATATACAACCTGGAATGACGAACTGCGTGGCGCAATTAAAAGGACAGAATTAAAATCAGGGAAAACCATTACACTGAGCGATGAAAAAGGATTTTATTATTCCCCTCAGTACTCTACAAAAGGGGATAAAATTGTATTTAGAAAAGGGGTTGGAAATGATATTTTAGGCTACAGTTATGGCCGTGGAACAGGCATTTTTATGATGCCTTCAACTGGGGGCACTAAAACACTTTTAATTGATAATGGCATTAAACCTCAATTTAACAGTACCGATACCCGAATTTATTTTCAAAGCAGTGTAGACGATAAAAAAGCTTTAAAAAGTATTGCCCTAAATGGTGCAGACGAACGCATCCATTTTACTTCGCAATATGCCAATCAGTTTGTAATAAGTCCTGATAATAAATGGCTTGCTTTTAATGAACTGTTTAACGTATACGTTACGCCGATGATCAACGTAGGATCAGCTCAGGATGCATCAGCCAGCAATAAAGCAATCCCTGTAGCCAAGGTTACCACAGATGGAGGAACTTATATCCAATGGAGTACCGATAGCAAAAGCCTGCACTGGACATTGGGGCCAAAATACTACACACTTGAAGTAAATAAGGCTTTTAATGCAGATGGAGCTTTGGAAAAAATTGAACCTTTAGTTAGCGATATTAACCTGATATTAAAAAGCGATGTACCAACGGGTATTATCGCTTTAAAGGGCGCCAGAATTATTTCTATGAAAGGCGATGAGGTTATTGAGAACGGTACGATTATAACTGATGGGAATAAAATAACAGCCATTGGAAAAGCCGATGCCGTTACCATTCCTGAAAATGCCAAAGTGATTGATTTAAATGGTAAAACAATAATGCCAGGCATTATTGATGTACATGCACACCTGCACACGAGTCCTGATGGAATTTCACCGCAAAGCGATTGGAGCTACATGGCCAATCTGGCGTTTGGAGTAACCACATCACATGATCCATCCAGCAATACTGAAATGGTATTTAGTCAAAGTGAAATGTTAAAAGCAGGACGCATGATTGGGCCAAGGGTATATTCAACCGGCTCTATTTTATACGGGGCTGATGGAGATTTTAAGGTGGTTATAAACAGTTTAGATGATGCATTGGCACATTTACGCCGATTAAAAGCGGTGGGGGCATTTTCAGTAAAATCTTATAACCAGCCCCGCAGAGCGCAACGTCAACAAATATTAGAGGCGGCAAGGCAGTTAAAAATGGAAGTTGTGCCTGAAGGTGGCTCCACATTTTTCACCAATATGAATATGATTGCTGATGGACATACAGGAATTGAGCACAGCATACCTGTTTTGCCTATATATAAGGATGTGATTAACTTCTGGAAAAATACAGAAGTTGGCTACACTCCTACATTAATTGTAGCATATGGTGGCCAATGGGGCGAAAATTACTGGTATGACAGAACAAATGTTTGGGAAAATGAAAAACTTTTAACTTTCACACCTAGGTCTGTTATTGATGCAAGGGCAAGACGCAGAACCACATCTGAATACGGAGATTATAACCATATTGATATTGCCAAAGCGGCTAAACAGATTGCTGATGCAGGAACCAAAGTAAATTTAGGAGCACATGGCCAAATACAAGGTTTGGGGGCACACTGGGAATTATGGATGTTGGTACAGGGAGGAATGACCCCTTTACAGGCCATACGTGCAGCCACAATAAATGGTGCTCATTATTTAGGCATGGATAAAGAAATTGGCTCACTTGAAGCTGGAAAACTGGCTGATCTGATTATTATGGATGCCAATCCAGCTGACGATATCAGAAACTCTGAAAAAATAAAATATGTAATGATCAACGGCAGGCTTTATGACAGTGCCACCCTAAATGAAATGGGCACAAGAGAAAAGCTAAGGGGCAAACTTTGGTTTGAAAATGCTAAAGGCAATGGCTTTATTTTACCAAATGGCAATGCTGAAACCTGGACGTACACTGTACCTGAGTGCGATTAAAATTATTTGCTGTACATAAATTAATATCAATATAAAATGAATAGCAATAAGCTTTATAATACAGCATCACTTGTGTTTCTAATTTTAGGAGGCTTGGTATTTTCTTATAACCGGTATTATTTGCTGGGTATTCAAACGCTTGATTTATTTTTGGCATTAATTGCAATGGCTTATATTACCTCATTTATTGCGCTAATGAAAAATAGAAAATCATTTGTTTCATGGTTATTGGTTGTTTTAAACTCTATAGTCTTAATCTGCTTAATCTATTTTTTAACACACCATCAGGCTTAACATATGCTATAAAACCAATAAACCAAAATCTCTTAATGTATTAACTGGCTTTGCATACCAAAACAGTTCAAAATTTTCAAAATTGGTTTCAAAATCGGTTTTGATTTCTTGGAAAGAATAAACTTTATGATTTGATACGGCCACCTTTTCCAGAATAGAAGCAAGCCACTCCCCTTCTTTTTTATTGCACTGAACTGTAAAGCTTTGTTTTTTATCATGAAATGTTAATGCCGTCATTTCCCATGAATTGCCTTTTTTAGATTTCACGAAATACTCCACAGCAGGTTTGCCTCCTATCCATACGACCTTTGCTGTAGGCTTGATATTAAACTGTTCTTCATCTATTAAGGCCATTTCAATAAAATTTGGCTCAATTTTAGTTTTTGGGATTTTAAAATCAAACCAGTCTTGCAATTGGTAGTCAAAACAAATGCCGTGCATAAAATTAAATAGAGATTTCTTTAAGCCATAGCTAAATTTATTATGGTCTATTCCTGTATTATCTGTATAATTTAGATCATTATTGGCAAAAGTTCCAATGGCATCCGTTTCTTTTACAACACCAAATTTTTCAGGATACATTCCAACCGGGCTATGTGCCGTCATTGCAAATTGATGCCAAAAACCCGACTGCAAAATTCCATGTTCAAATAATTGACGTACCATCTCCAAACTGTCAATGGTTTCCTGTATGGTTTGGGTTGGATATCCATACATTAAGTAGGCATGAACCATGATTCCTGCTTCTGTAAAATTCCGGGTAACTTTTGCTACCTGTTCAACGGTTACACCTTTATCTATTAATTTCAGCAAGCGGTCTGAAGCAACCTCCAGTCCCCCAGAAACAGCAATACATCCTGAAGCTTTAAGCAAAACACACAAATCTCTTGTAAAGCTTTTCTCAAAACGGATATTTGTCCACCAGGTTACAGACAATTTTCTACGGAGAAGTTCAAGGGCGACTTCGCGCATTAAAGCGGGTGGTGCGGCTTCATCTACAAAGTGAAAACCATTTTGGCCCGTCTTTATGCACAATTCCTCTATACGGTCTACAATAAGTTTTCCAGCAACAGGTTCATAAACTCTAATATAATCTAAAGAAATATCGCAGAAAGTACATTTTCCCCAATAGCATCCGTGTGCCATGGTAAGTTTATTCCAACGTCCATCGCTCCACATGCGGTGCATGGGGTTAACAATTTCAATTACAGAAATATAACGGTCTAACTGCAGGTCAGAATAATCAGGAGTACCTACATCAGCTTGTTTATAATCTTGCCTAAAAGAATCATTTCTATAAACTACTTTTCCACCTTCAAGCAAAAATGTTCTTTTGTACATCCTTGCTTCAGCTGGTATTTTGCTTACAATATTATAATGCAATAATTCAATAGGCAGTTCCCCGTCATCCAGCGTAATATAATCAAAAAACTCAAATACCCTCTTATCAGAAAGTGAGCGCAATTCGGTATTTGGAAAACCTCCACCCATCGATATTTTAATTTTTGGATGGTGCTGTTTTACCCATTGTGCACAGCGAAAAGCACTATATAAATTGCCCGGAAATGGCACTGAGATTAAAAATAACTCAGGATTGGCCCTCTCTATTTTTTCTTTCAGGAGACTTATTAAAATCTTATCTATATAAGTCGTTTCTTGCTGTAAGGCCTGATATAAAACATCAAAGGAATTTGCACTTCTGCCCAAGCGTTCTGCATAACGGCTAAATCCAAAGTTTTCATCTACACACTCTACAATAAAGTCTGATATATCCTCTAAATATAATGTGGCTAAATGTTTTGCCTTATCCTGTGTGCCCATTGTGCCAAAAGCCCAGTCCAGTTCATCTAGCTGTGAAAACCTCGAAGCCTGCGGAAGAAAATCTCCACTGCAAATCTGCAGTGCTAGTGTTGGATTTTTGCCCTGCAAAAAGGCAATTACCACATCAATTGTTTTAATATACTCCTCCTTCAGCGCAAAAATGCGTTGCCCATTCTCTGTTTTTGGATGTACTGAACTTACCTTAAAAAGGTCATTAAGCCCTTGCTCTGAAAATAGCTTTAAAATTACCTCAATCCCCAGATCTGCCTGAATAGAGGTAATCTCTTTTGTATTTAAAAAACCTTTTATATACGCAGTTGCTGGATAAGGGGTATTTAACTGTGTAAAAGGCGGGGTAACCAAAAAAAGTGCTGTGTTCAAAAGAAAATAATTTTATACAAATTAACGCATTTTACCGCTTTAAAAAGCCATATAAAACAAATGATGGATTTAAGTTCCCCTTTTTTAATGTACGAGCAAGGTGCCGAACAAGTTTATATAACAATTAAAGTACTTTAAACGTTTTATTATTTTACATCTTAGCTTATGAGGTTCTTTTGTCTATCCTTTTTCCTTATTCTATGTTTATCAAGCTTTGCACAAAAACCTTTTTTATTTCCAAAAATTAAAAATGAAGGCATAAGCGTTGCGCAGCTTACCCCCATAGGCTGGACAGTTATACAACAGGTTACCGGCGATTTAAACCATGACGGAACCGATGATCTTGTTATAATATTTGAATACAGTAAAAATATTGAAGAAACACGTGCGTATGGAGACAATACCACTGATATTATTAAAGAAAACCAAAAACCAAGAATTTTAGCCATTTACTTAAAAGATAAGTCTAGTCCTGCTTATCATTTATCTACACAAAATAATGATTTTATTTTACGCTCAGAAGAAGGTGCAAAAGGAAATGACCCTTTACAGCAAATAGCCATTAAAGATCAGCAGCTTTACCTCCGTTTTAAAGGCGGAAGTGAATGGCGATGGGAGCTGGGCTATACATTTAAGCTTGAACAGGGAGATTGGTACTTAACTAGTGCTTTTAATTTATATTACAATAATTTGAGCGGAGACATGACCGAAAGAGTTTATGACTTTATAGAAAGAAGACTATACACAACATCTGGAAATCTTTACAAAAGAGCAATTTCTTATGAAAGAACAAGTGAAGTTTTACTTTTTAGCCAGCTAAGAACATTTAAATCTTTTAAAAAACCATGGGCCTGGGAGATTATGCCCAATCTTTATTTATAATTGATTTTCTATAGGATGGTTTCCTCCTGCATTATAAAAGGTAAATGCCAGAAATCCATCTGGCATTTACACCTCCCTATTAAAGTAAATTGTTTTACAATTTATACCATATTTACGTAAGTGAAAATTATACAGTTTTATTTTTTCATAAAAAAATTCATAATTACGGCAATAAACCGTTTTATATGCACAGTTTATTGATAAATCCATTTAAATACCTTAAAAATCTATATATTTAAGTTCCTAATTCAAACAATATATTAGACTTATTGTTGATAATGATAAATATTTATGAAACAACAGTTATCTTTTTTGCCTAAACTGGCGTTAGTGCTCTTTTGTTTAATTAGCTTAACATATATTGCAATACTGGGGCATTCTTTACTTGCTCCTTTATTATTTTCATTGTTGATGGCAATCTTACTTTTGCCTGTTGCCAATTTTCTTGAACGTAATTTGAGGTTTAAAAGAGGCCTGAGCACCATTATCTCGGTTATTCTAATGATCTCAATTATTGCTGGAATTATCTA
>Ga0116227_10011202_pt1 | contig 15191 bp, 6 predicted proteins | sample S1TSphgellanicum_FD_89693 | JGI IMG/M metagenome (GOLD analysis project Ga0116227, IMG submission 89693) | Host-associated microbial communities from peat moss isolated from Minnesota, USA - S1T2_Fb - Sphagnum magellanicum MG | ecosystem: Host-associated > Plants > Peat moss > Unclassified... | reverse complement strand
GTCATATATTTTATTTTTATGTCTTAGGTACAAAATATTCAGAGTCCTTTGAAGAATATTTTTATCCTTCAGAAATTTTGTGTGGTGCTCGCTCACAATTTTAAAGCACTATGGAATACAACCATTCCACTCCCATTCCAGGAAGGAATGTGACAAGCTCGTGCGTCCACCACCGTTGATTGACGATGTAGCTCAGATTTCTTTATTTAACTTTTAGAAATTTTCATATACTATGGGACCAGGTTCATTCCACCTAAAGTGACAAGCCCGCAGTGGGCATGTCCACCTCCTTCCATTCACTATAGAACTCAAGCTGGCTGGACTAAATGTGAAGGCCGTAGATTGTTGGCTGTCACACCTAGGAAAGTGGCCGAATATGTGTTTGAATTGGATTCCTAAAATCAAAAGGTCTGTTGAATAGATTAAAAGGAAGAGTTCCGTATGATGTAAACCTCCCCATCTTTATTCCAAGGAACAACAGGACAAGGGAAGTTCCGTATTGATGTAAACCTGCTCATCTTTATTCCAAGGAAACAAGGGGAGAAGGGAAGTTCCGTATTGCTCTTGTCTCACTTGTATTTTACATGTTATAAACAAGGGTCTCCAGAATCCAGAAAAAGACAGTTGAGTGACCTCCAATTCTGGTGGAAAAGTAAGACAACTCTTTTATATAAAAAAATACCAGATGCCTTGTGTGGCGATCTACACTGGCGATCTGTCTCCGGATAGAGGGTGAAACCTTTCCACCACTCAGACCAACTTCCTTCAACCAAATCTAAGGTTCCTCCACTCACCCTTGTGCGGTCATGAAGAAAAGCCTTGTCTAAGTGCTCCACCTTGGGTCCTGAAGATAACTTCAGGTTCAAGATTATGGATGGTACAACATGGCATTCATCTGTGTATTTGCACTCCGTTTTCATGGGCCAGTGTAAACCAGCATCAACCAGTGCACCAGGAAGGATGGATGGTAAGTGGTCCGGAAACAGTTTTCAGTTGGGTTCCAGTTCCCTAGCTACTAACCATGGTGCTTAGTTCAGTTGCTTTTCTTCCCTACCTGCCTACTAACAACCCCCCAAGAATGTTGTTTTTAGATAGGTAGTAAAAACAGCCCTTCTCTATGTTTGAACCCATATTGTGTTGTAGTATTCACTTGTTATCCTACCTATCTACATAAATGTATTACCCTTTTTTTTGGGTGCAGAATGGGTGGCCAAAATGAAACCAAACCTCAACTCAATTGAGGTTCATTCACAACTCAGTCATATGGACCATCTAGTGGATTGGGTGCTAGTAGGTGCCAGTTCACGTGTAGGGTAAAGCCCTAGGGTGAGGCCATTCTCAAAATAAGGGGCCTAGGATGAGGCAATAGTTGAGTTCAGCCTCGCATTTTGAAATTGTTGCCCACCCATGGGCTTTACCTATCATAAAGCATGAGGCAAAATTTATTATGAATCAAACTTACTTAGATCACGAGGTGTAGGAGTGGGAGGGATATTATGCCTACTTGTAGGTGTAAAAACCCTCCCACTATTGAGGAGTAGGCATAATATCCCTCCCATCTTTGAGGAAGGAAATTGATGGATATAAGGTGCCCTCCAAATACACTACAAATTTTCTCCAAGTGCTTTACTTCAGATGCAAAATACATTCAATGAATTGTGTTTGGGCATTAGTGTGGCACATTACATGAAAGCACATTGTTTTGTGGCAAAATTTGACTAGTTTGACCATAATTTTATGGAAATTTTTTTTTAATTTAAATAAAAGCATCACAAATCTCATTAACTACTAAAGCATGGGGTTGATTTTAAATGTTCTCATCTCCTAAGAAGTAGTGGGTTTGAAATTGGTGTGGACCAGCAAAACATGCACAACAACAAAAATTAAATTAAAAATTGTTTTCCATAGCAAAACAAGTAGAATCCCACAACAATTAATTAAAAAAAACATCAATCCAAACATCAATGTTGGAGGAAAAAAAACCTTCTCAAATACATACAAATCCAGAGTCTAGTCCTCAACCCCTCACCAATTGTGTGAAGCAAATTAAACAAAGACAAAAGGGAATCTTGAAAAAGTGGTAAGCCTAGACAAGGTTTTCCTTGGTGATGACAACCCCCTTCAAAATGGATGAAACTTGGCTCTTTGCAAGGCTATTGCCACCTTCTGCCTATAAAATATTTATAGAATTGACAAAGGAGGGCCTTTGATGCCCTTAGTTGACCAAACCACATTAACACAACGAGATAAAAAATTGTTTGCTTGTTGATTAAAGCAATTGAATACCTCCATAACAGAAGGTAAGAACATATCCCTTGGGCATTGATCATAATAAATCTCATCCTTTGTGTAGGCCATGACTAGCATAATAACTCCCTTAGAAATGGTAGCTTTCAAGACTAAATTTGCTTAAATAGGATTAGTACTGACAACATCAACCAAAATGCAAGCCCCATATGTGGATACCACATTGTTAATGTGTCATCACAAGGACTAAAACAAAGGCAAAACATTCAAGAAAACATTTGTCTACACACAATAAACGTGAAACCCAAGATTTTTAACAATGGAAACAAAGGCATTTTAATCAACATAAGATGTACATTCCTTTCCATGGAAACATTGTACAAGGTGTATCCGCATTAAATCTATGGGTTGACCACAAATGCAATGGGATAAACCTAGAACAACTTGGTGGGGAAAATTTACCATTTTATACAATGTTGTGGAAAAGATATTAAAGGTTGTTAACCTTGAATTAGTTTTTTACCTTTTATCTAGCAGGTTAGTGACCTAACAAGCATCCTAGTATTTAGTATTATTGAGAATTGTTATTTTCATTTTTGGGATAAGGGCCACTAATTTAACTAACTTCTAGGGATGGTAGTTAAGGAATCAACCACCTGTCTTCTAGAGGGTGGTAGTTGGCAATTAACTACTTAGAAGGTAGGAGGTAACTTGGAGAGAATCTAGGAAAACCAACTTTTTTAGTATAATGATGTTCTTTTTTGGGGTATGGACTCATGGAAAATTTAGGGGGTGGGAAGGCCCTTATTTTAATTCTCTTTTAGGTTGTATCCCTTTGGTTCTTTGGTTTTCAATGTGCATTTTTTATATTTTTTTCCTCTTTCCTAGTTTCTTTTCTCCTATCTATCTCACATTTTTATTTGTTTTATTTCTCTTCATAAATGTAATTTATGTTGATTATGGAGTAAAGGAAAGGAAGGGACAACAATCCTTGAATGTATTTAAATGGGATAAAAAAGACAATAAACAAAAGTGTTTGTGACAAAACTTTACTTCTTTTTAAATTTATCTCGAAGTTTTAATTTCATTACTTTAATAGGAAGATAGGATGGTGGGGCAAATGGTAGGAGAGGGAGACAAAACATAAACATCTTTGGGAAAATTTCATTTACCTTTAATGTATGTATTTTCCACAAAAGATTCATCTCTTGAGTGGCTATCAAGGTTGTTGCCCCATGATAGTAATTCTACTACAAGGCATAATTACCATTTTATTGTTTATTGATTACATGTTATGGTTATTTCTATGTTTGTAATGAACATGCTATCATATTATTACTCATTTAAGGAATGGTAATTAGGATGGGAAGGCAAGGTACCTTCCAAAGAACATTTGTTTCCCTTTTTATATAAAACATGTTATTTTTATGTGAGAAATTATAATGTAATAAGAAAAATATTGAATAGTTTTGTGAATTTTGAACTATTTTTCCTTGGTATTATTTTCAAGCTCAAGGTGACTTGAAGGTGATTATTAAAGACTAAATTGGGCACCATTTACAAAGGCATACAAAATGATGGGATGATTAAACGTTTGAAAAACCATGCCCTTGAATGCAAACTTATGCATGATCTTAAGCAAACATGATGGATATTAGAAGTCATGTTTGAAATGATGTTGGAAGAAATATGATTGTGCAATTTCTCTAAAATGTGTTTTAGAAGGTGATTCACTCTTCCATGTAAAAACTATTCAAAAAAGGGGATGTCAGCTTACGCTATAAAGTGAAAAAAATTTCACACCATCCTCAAATGTGTTTATAATGGCAAAAATGTCCCAAATTGTGATGGTCTTACAAGAATGAAAAAACAATGATTAGTGCCACAAAAGCCCAATCCCTTAAACAAGCCACTAGGGCAACATTTGGCCTAAATTAAAATGAACCTTACACTTCATTTAGAAATGGGGAATGATGCTTGTTGATTAACTAAAGAGCCATCAAGACATTCCAACAAGCTTGGACTTAAAAGCCTCCCAAATATTTGGATTGGAGTTGAATCAAAGGATGAAAACTATTGTTGGAAACTTGGAAAAGGGGTGAAGTTTGCAACAAATATGAAGACTTTTGGGCAACCCACCATGAAAAGATCATGAAAACCACCTATACGTCCTTTAACCTCAAAAATGTTTTGTCTAAAACCTTATGGAAAAAGGAATACGCAAAGGCAAGTGAGTTAAAAAACACTCTTAAAACCTTAATATCATCCTTTTAAAAGGTGTAAAAATCCAATCAAAAGGGATAAGCCAAAAGGTAAGCTAGAAAGGGATTAAACTACAAACATGCGAGGCTCCACTATTATTCCCACCAAAACCAACTAAAATGCAAAGTGCTTAGGAGCACATGTGAAGGACCATTGAGGTGACTTAGGTGAGATTAATGATGTGAATGTAATGAAAAAGAACAAACATGAAGGGAAAAGGTTCATTCAAAAGTGAATTAAGGTAAAAATAAACTTTTTTTAAGGATCACCTTACCATGGGTTAATGGAAGAATGTATAATTGTGAGGCCTCCCAAAGGGGAATGATGACTAAAAAATAAGGGGAACTATGTAACATAAAAGTTTGAACAAATGGGAAAAGTTGGGCCAATTGACCACCCACTACTCAAAACTCTTAAATGATGACCCTATAGGGGATTATATTGAAAGCATTTATAATGTTTACCTACAACACCACCCACTTAGGAAGTAAGTATAGGGTTATTCAACATTGTGCACCATAATTTCACAACCCCGTTTAATTGTAACACCAAATCGATGAAAGGAAAAATGAACTAAAAATGTGTTAAGAAATTGAAAACATAAAGTTTTGTTCACCAATGAATATAAAACTTTATTCATTACAAAGGGTCAAGTGCCTTTGGAAGGTTTGACGAAGGCTAGAATAAATAGCTCTCAATGCTTGAGCTACACTTCCATGAATATGTTTTACCACTACATAAGAACACACTAAGAACAACTTGAAGAAGCCATTGGTCAAGTTTACAAGGTCAAATGAATCTCAAAGGTGCTTAAATACCATGTTAGATGGTCCACCAATTAAAGGATTGGATATATGGATTAAAATGCAAAGCTGAAATAATCATAGGAGAGGTTCAAGTCTATGTCCAATTAAAATTCCATCAAAATATTTGGGCTTGTCGACGACAATTTGATAGTTGGAAGGCTTTGCAATAGTTTGTGAACAATCTCAACTAATGTAAGGGCTAAGGTAATTACCAATTAGCTTTACTTGGAGGTGCCAATGGTTTGTTAGGTCAAGTCTGCCATTGTGCCTAAATTTTATTTTTTTAAAGTAAGAAGAGTTCAAGCTCTTGAAGACTTGTGATTTTTACAAGTTTGTTGGACATTGTGATATGTCCTTTATGGCCCAATTTCCTTTGATTTGACTATTTCATGATTGAACTATTGTGCATCAATAAGTTATAAGATTTTGGACACATCAAAAGCATATATAGTTATAACATTCAAATATAATTGAATTATAATTGTTTGTTGAAAAAACACATTTTATAATTGGAAAGACATCTTTTTCCAAAAAAGTTCCAAAAATTGCCAAATGGCTAAAATTCATCAATGTACCATATTACCTTGGCAACTTTGAGAATAATCATATTATTTTGTTGAAAAGTTGAAATTTTTAAACATAACTTTGAAATATTCAGAAGTATTTTATTTTCAACATGGAATCTTTAAGATTAATTAATTATTTGATAGATATGTGTTGAAGCCACCCCTACACTATGGTAATCATTGAGATCCCCACACAAGCATGGGCATCCACACTTAGAGTTATTATGGAATTTTTTGATAATCATTGGCACATTTGTGCCAATATTGAAGATCAAAGGCTTAGAAGCATAATTTTCAATTTAAATTGAAAACTTATGCACACTTAAGTATGTGATAACTACTAAGTTTAAAGGTTTACACTATAAAATACATCACAATATCATTATTTTAATCCTAAAGTACTTGGGGAAACATCTCTTTGAAAAGAAGAAGGATGTTATGCCTACTTGTAAAAACTTATGAATATGACAAGAACATGTTCTGACAAGAAGATCAAGACTAAAGGGAAAAGATTCTTTAACTTCTCTATATCCAAAACATCAATTATTGGGTGTAAGCATACTAAAATAGACATAGAAAGTGTATGTTTCCCATGTTATCATGCATATGAAAATAATGGAATAATGCCAAAATGGGTGAAAACATGATTTTAAAATATCCATGCCTTTTATTGAGCTTATATATGAATCTATGTGCAAAAACTAATAGCAAATGAACTTTTAAAACAAAATTTTTGTAAATGGATGATAAATTTGTGTTCAAAATTATTTCAACACAAATTATTTAATTGTATATATATACACATACATTTGATTGGGATATAAAAATCATTATATTTGAAAGCACTATAAAATATTTTTTTGTTTCAAATTTTAAGAACATCCTTAACACATATTTTACAAAGGTCCACACTACAAAAAGTAGATTTCATAATTATTTTCATTTCAAACAAATGGCCAAACTTTGACAAGGTAATTTATTTAGGCTCAATTTTTTCTTTTCCTACCTACCTATTGAAAATCACCAACCTTAACCCATGTAATTACCCATTTACAAATAACTACTTACCTAGTAATCAACTATTAAAAAATTTCCCTAGGTTAAGATAAAATTTCATTTCACAAGCCTTATACATTTAGTTCTTTGCCCTTGTTGACATGAAAATGTCCTAAGTGACCACATTTTGACATGGCATATTGATGAATGCTTTCCAAGCATCATCAACACTACACATTTTGTATATATGTCAACCACACTACTCCCCACAAACACATTTGAATCCCATTGATTTTCAACAATTTGTTCATGGCGTATCTACCCTTTTCAAGAACAAACGTGGTGGCACATGAAATCAACACTCCACCAAGGTGACAAAGTTTGATTGCATAACTTTGTGTTGAATTTGTTGAAATAGTCCGTTACATGCAAAAGGCACAATGTGCAAGGACAATTGTACATCGTGCATTTTGCCCATGTACTTGCATTTCACCATGAAAGGTATTTATCATTGTTATAAATGAAAATCCAAAACTTAAGCCCATAACTCATTTTGTACCTTAAGAAACCAAAAATAAGAATATTTCTGGAGGGTAAACCCATCCTTGAATGGTACCATTAGAAATCACCTCCCCAAAGTTCAATGAAAGGTGCACCTAATTTAGTTTAATCAAAATTTTTAATTTTTCAAATTGTGATTTTTACTATTGATTTTCACCCCATGGGGTTAGTGTTCTCCACCTATGTATACACTATGAAAAATTTGTAGACACCTATATACTAGGCTACACAAGTAAATGAGTTGTGTTTTTGAAATGTTTCCAACATGTGTTGTTGAAATTCTTGACCTATTATATTAAGCGTCAAGTTACACCATTGTAAAAATGTGACTAACATCTAGAATACTATGTGTGCATATGATGGATGGGCATGTTCCATAGAAGTGCATGCATCTAAAGACCAAAAGTAGCATTATTGTCCATTTTTTTTTCTAAAATGGGTCACAAAAGTTGGATGATCCATTACATAGAAATATGGTTTGATTATAATTCAACCCAACTTAAAATTTAATGATTGATAATCACTTGGCCACAAGTTATGTATATGAACATTCATTTAATCCATGAATGATTTAGATGCGTTTATGACATAGTTATGACATTCTTGGTGCGGGAATGTTATGGAAGCCCAAAAAAGCACGAAAATTCGTTAAAATTCGCGTTGAAGAATGTTTTGACAAGGTGCTAAATGAAATTTTTTAAAGAATTTTAATGTGCAAAATGAAGAATGTCATCACTAGGGTTTATGATCTTTGTTTAAACATTAGACATGTTCAAAATCCTTGCAACCTTAATAATAAGGCTAATGTGACAAGGGGATCCAAAATAAGCATTGGGCCAGAATTGAGAATATTTGACATAATCTCATGACAAAACATTTTACCTCATGCTTCAATAGTAAATTTTAAATATGTGGAATGGAAAAGACTAAAGATCGTACAACAACTCATCAACAAACTCCATGCTTTTCAAATTGTTGGTTCTCAACATTGCTTAGGTTCAAATTAATGTTATGTGATTTGTTGGTTAAAATATCAATATGTTTCCTATAAACAAATATGAAAAAAGAAAAACATATCTAATGCACATTGCAACAATCAATGTGTTTATTTACAAATTTTTGAGCTAGGTATTCTAACGATCATTCACAAGAGGACACTAGCAAAATTGGTTACAATTGAGGGAGGATAGTAAAAAAGTTTAGGAATCTTGCTATGTTTTGGTCACATGATGTAATGTTTTATCTAAATCTAGTGATTTCAAAAAGACAATCCTCAAAATATGAATAATTTGAGCCATTTGTTTTCCAAAACAAAGCCTTTGTATGAGTTATGTTGGCAAGATTCAAAAAATCATCTCAAAATTTTTTTAAAAAAAATTTACTAACCACAATATTAAGATGCAAATTGCTAAAATGCAATCACTAGGCCAAAAACATGGATCAACACCCATGGTTGTATTGTATAGTCATACATTGTAACATTGGTGACTACATGACTTTGTACTCAAATCGAACATTGACCAAGGCATTTATAGCTACATTCATGTAAAAATGTGGTTTTCTAAATTGATATCATAATAATTTTTTTATGCTACAATCTTTTAAGTAAAAAATCCACAATTAGTTATTCAAAAGATGTACTAGTTTATCAATGCATCTTGCTTGCAAGTAGCCTAGGTTAATCATAGGCATGATGTAAGTCACATGTCATGCCATTTGCATGTGATTTTAAAGTGCCCATAATTGAAAAATTTATAAATCTTTAATGAAGAAAACATTCTTGAAATTCAATTTTGATTCAGAACTTATTAACTTATTTTTAATCTTTCAAATTATATTTAATTGAAGCAAAATAATATTAAAAAAAATTATGTGTTGTTTTATTGAATCAAGAAATTTTCAAAATTTGATATGTAATGAAAGAAAATTTGAAAACTAAATTGTGTAATTTTTGAATAATTATTTATTTACTGATTTTTAGTAATCCTTCATTTGGTTATATACAAGATTTAGCAATTAACATTTATGTCTTAAGAAGATCATGATTTGTCCAAATCACATATTATGTGAATTCCATGATCTTACTTTTGTCACAAATAATTTGCGAACGCCTCCCACATTTTTACCATTTAGTGCAATTAATCATAAAATATACATTTGCTTAAAAGAGGACTCTTCAATTTTGACTTCGGCCAAATCTAACATAAACACATTCTAAGTGGAACAATATTTGCTTAGAATGTTAATCATTACACATTTAGTCTGTAAATTCACTTTCATATGCCATCAATCAAATTATGCAAAATGTCTAATTTTGATATTAAATGTTTTTGCATTGGATTAAATGAACACTTAAAGTATCTCAAATGATAATTATTTTACATTGTCGTGTGATACCTATACATGGAAGTTGATACTTATCAAACATCGGGCCAATAGAACATGTCTTCAAGCCAATAAAGGTTCAACAAGTACCCTGTTCATGTAGTCCCAATGACAATTAAAGATAATTCATTATGCATAACTAAATGACTAAATGACTGAAGTTGAGACATGAGACCACAAATATGGTGTTAGGTTAAAGGGTCTTGGTGTAATGATTTTAATGATTATGGTATGAATAATATTTCACCCGTTTTTTGCAACATGTGTCCCACTACACATGACCAATGTCATATATCAAAGTAACATTTTTTTGAATATGAAAGATATATGATAATTTTGTGAGTGAAATCTTTCACATGTTTAATTTGAACTATTGAACTTATTGGCATGTGAGATTTGCAAGTCCACATGTGTAAGATTAAAGATAGGTCTACAACAATATGAAGATTTCAAAGTGGAATTGAGAGATGTTAACACATTGTACCATTGGCATCAAATGAATTATTGCAAAAAAGAACTATATTTAGTCATTTCATTTTTTGTCTCATCACTCATTTTCACTTCTTTATTTATGTCTTGGATGAGAATTGTTGGACAAGGGAAATGCCATAATTGGTGCACTTCACTGCAATATTCATTTTCAACAATAATTGGGATCAATATTCATCCAATTAGTTTGCAATTGGGGTTAACACGGAACATGCCCCTAATCATCATCATCTTTAATGTGGGTCAATGAACTATTTGATTTTCCTAAGTCCTGGCACCTTCCAATCCTTCATTTGTCCATAGATAGATTTGTTTCCTGTGTAATGGGGATTACAACTAAATTTAGGATGAATTGAGTGTCAAATGTTACCTATAGAAACCCATCCGAGGTTTTCCTTTTTAATTATGAGGTTTTGTTATTATAAAATATTTCCACTGGACTATAGTATATACAATCAATGTTTGGAACTTACCATAATGTAGTTCAAAAGTTTTGTGAATTACTGAAATAATTGATAAAATGAAACCATCAGATCTTTTATATAAAGTGATTATGAACAACATGGTCAAATACATGTCATTGCCACTCCTAAATTATAAGGGGTGAAGTAAAGTCTTTTTCATTTTCACCTTAATATTTTTTTCCAAAAACAACCATTGACCTAATTAAACCATTTTTCTGATGCAAATGCTAAAAAAATTCAAAATCTATGATTGGTTCACTTAAATTTTCTTTCTTGTATAGCACTTTACTAAGTTGAACCATTTATCACATGCCAAATTTTGAGCACCAATTCTTCTCTTTGCTAATTCAATGTTTTGCATTATATAGTTTAGAACATACAACTTGATGCAAAACTATTCATTTCCTATGAAAGTTATAGTTTAGAGTGGCAAAGTCAATTTGTGTGCTATCAATTTTAATTAGATTACATGTGAACAATCATAACTAATCAAATTTTAATGAAATCTTATAAGAGGGGCTAATTTCTACACAAAACTACTACCACAACCAACAAACATTGTCTAACAGGTAATTTGTTTCAAACAATTACTTCATTTAAACAAAAAATTGGATTGATAACTCATATTCACCAATATAGATTTGTAGTTTTCTTATTGGATTATTCTTAAGTTTGGTGACGATCAAACCAAAGCCATAAAACAATTTGTCCCATTAAAATTCATCAAGGATCTTCCCATGCACAAAATGCATGATGCCCTAAACATTAGGGTTATTAGATTATAGGTACCCCACTCCACATAATTGTAGTTTCAAAAGCCACTAGCACCCCATTGGAACGTTGTTATGACTTTGTTGTGGATGAAACCCAACCCAAGTTGATGTTGAGTCTCATATTGCAACCTATCATATAATGGATAGGTCTCATAGGTAGGTAGGTCGGTGCGATTTTTATTGGTTGGCTACTAGGTAAGTAGATGCCTGTAGATGGTTAGTGCATAGAGGTAAGACCTTCTAGGTTTTAGCAGGTAGTTAGTAAAAATAAAAATTATGGCTAGCCATGGTTCACTAGGAATTGGAACCCAATGGAATGATGTATCTTATTTACCCACCATCCCTCAAGGTGTGCTAATGGTTCTTTGTTTACTTTTAGTGGTGTTTCATGATAGGTAATGTTACCTTTCTTGGGATAGGCTAAAAATATTTATTCTTTTTTCTTGGGAGGATTTTTTCTTTTAAATGTCAATTTTCATGAGACTTTGTATAAAATCAAATTAAAATAAATGAAATGAAAGTTTTAACTTATTATGATGAATTCAATCTCAAAATTCTTCAATTCCTCATGTTGCATCAAAACATTTAAAATATCCAATTTCAAAGAATCTCACAGGTATGTTATTCTTAATAGTATTTTGTTTTGAAAATTCCCTTTCACAAATTGCAATAGTTGAAAGAATTGTAAGAACTTTTTGTATAGACTAATTGTTCCTAGATGAACTTTTTGTAGATGTAGACTACATCTAGGTTTTTTTGGTAGTATGGAGTTGTCTTACTTACCCACCAAAATTCCAAACTGTCCTTTTGTGGGTTCTGAATACCCTGGCTTTCCTCTTAAAGTCCATGTGACAAACAAGCAACATGGAACTCTAGCTTTCAATGGATTCATTGTACCCACCTTTTGAGTCATGGGAAAAAGGTGGGAAAAGGAGGGAAGGTGAGAGAGCACTAGAAAATTCCCTTAAGATAAGACTATATAGTATATTTCATTCAGACTGTAAATTTTGTACATAAAATATGTAAATAAAATACATTAAAATCCAGGAAAAGATAATGCCTATGGTCATATCTGAAACTAAAAAGCAATGAAACCTTTTCCTTTCACTAAATTTGGATTTTACTGAGGGTGAACAAAAGGTTGTACATTGTTGACCGGCCTGTTTAATTTGTGTCACAATGTGATTGCATATTCTAGCCTTGATGTTTAGATCATTTCAATCATGTGTGAACATAGACAAAATATTCAACTTCAGGAATAGGGAGGACTAGTGTTTATATTGGTGACAAAAAATGAGCCAAAATGCTATGATAACAATATTAGTGTTAAAAGTAGTAAGGAAATAGGTGGGGTAAAAGTAAAAATATTGTCAAAATTCGTCTACTTTTCATGCCATGGTAGCCATTCATGGTAATAATGATAGTTTGGATTGCCACACACAATTACTTTGTGTTTTTCATTGAAGGGCTAAGGGTTTCATTGCCACTATGCATTTAGTCACATTGTCATTGTTAAGATGAACTTACATCGTGTTTGTGATTCACAAAATTATTATTTCTACAAAGCTCTAGGTGAGGGGCCAAGGTGAAAGTTAAGCACTTACACAAGCACGTTCCGATTTTTGAGTGGAGTCTTTTAGCTGCCATATTAACCTGAAAAATGCTACATTTGGACTCATGATTTAGTGTAAGCATGAGATATTTCTAATATTTAGAAACAATTTAATTTGATTTTGGGGTTTTTCCTTGGTACTAGTATGGGTCCTGGTTCACCTAGGCCTGGGGGGATGTCACTTGGAAAAGGATTTGTATGGTTTTTCAAATTGTAAATATGTGTTGTTTGTAGTTGTCATTGAAAAACATCTTGCACTAGCTTTTGTCCAAATTCTAAGTCTACTTATTTGTAAAATTGTAGCAAATTGAAATAGAGTTTTGGTGTGTGATTAGTTTAGTTTCTAAGTTCAAATTTTAAAATATTTTGACCTTCATTTTAGGTGTAGAGTGGCAAGGATATTCCTCCTCTTCCTACACCATGTGATCTAGTGATATTCAAAAAGTCCTCTTCTTTGCTTTATGATGGGCGAGGCATGAAAGTGGGGGGGGAGTCCCACATCTTTCCCCACCTTGACCTTCCCACAATATGCTTCCACCTCCTACTTGGTCCATTATTTTGTGAATGCCTTCCCCTTGGGACTTTACCCAAGACATAAAGGACTATCATTTATTTTTATTGGTCCCTTAGTTTGCCTAGGCAAGTTTGACTTTTAAAAATATTTTAAACCAAATATTTCTAAGATTTTTTGAGTTTTCCAACTATATTAAGAACACAACTACTAGGGGCCTTATGGTCTTGGAGATCTCAATGTGACAAAACAAACAAAACAAACTATCATTCTTAATTCTAGGATTTTTTCCAAAGCTTCATGAATTTTCATCAACTAGCACATGATCCTTTTAACAAAGATTTGTTATTGATAATGTTTTTGCAAACTTGAATAATTTTGTTATTTGTATAACATCCCTTTCAACTTTTGAAAAAAAAAAACTTCAAGAGAAATTTCTCTATTCATCATTTTGTCATGTAGTGACACTCAATCTTGTCACTTGGATAACACATTGCTCTGAACATTTTTAAATGGTAAAAACTGGAAGTCAAGCAAATGTCCCCTGCAATCCGTCCAGTACAACTTGTTCACGTTCAACTCCCACTATTGTATGCACTCGGAATGTACATTCCTGTTCCAAAATGCATCCAGAGCAGACTCATATCAGTTTATCTATAATCCCTGGTATGGGTGCGTGAGCCTGGGCCCCTCACATGTGCTTTTGTGAGCTGGGCACAAAATGGTCATGAATGTTACTTGTCCGAATGTACCAAGAAAGCATTTACCGATATGAGTTGATTTCATTGATTTTATGTACTTCTCTTGAAAATTTCCAACAGACCATGTCCAAAGAACACTTGAGAGGCAAGTATTATTTAAGGAACTCGTGTATCATGCATCTGGTGTCTTTTGTCTGCTATTGCAATGACCCCATTTGTATTAAAGTCTCGGCTCCTAAATTATTTTGGATACTTCAGGGTTATGTGGGGATGGCTGGTTGTCTGACACTGTGCATACCAACCAGGGTTTCTTTTAAGGATTTTGTGATGGAAGTCAAAGTGACAGTCATCCAAAAAATAATTTCGCCAAATTTGGCTACATTCTAGATATGAAAGTAGAAAAAAAACAGAATCCTTCTATGTTCTTGGCTATCTAGTAGAGCTTATCATAAAAATCTGGTAATTTGGATTTAGTTGTCTTCCAAATCTGACGAATTTTGTTCATTTTTTCCATGAAAAATCCTCTGTACAGGTCTAAATCATATTTTTGAGGTTGAAATTTGTTGAAAATTTGCCAGTGAAAGAAACTCTGATACCAACCCAGTGCCCACCAGTTCTCACCAGTGGCACCCAGAGCTCTCCATTAAACTGCCCTGTTCACCTCCACATCTTGTCAGTTTTTTTGGGGATACAGGTTACATAGTAGCGTATATAGGCTGGTGAGCAAACAGTCAAGGACTCAACGGAGGTTGAATCTCCAGACTTTTTTTTTTTGCTTCTGAAGCTCAAAGAACATTTGTAACCCTCTGCCTAGCCCT
>Ga0116227_10011201_pt1 | contig 15192 bp, 22 predicted proteins | sample S1TSphgellanicum_FD_89693 | JGI IMG/M metagenome (GOLD analysis project Ga0116227, IMG submission 89693) | Host-associated microbial communities from peat moss isolated from Minnesota, USA - S1T2_Fb - Sphagnum magellanicum MG | ecosystem: Host-associated > Plants > Peat moss > Unclassified... | reverse complement strand
TATTGGAATAAAAGTTTAAATTTAAAAAAAAAAAAAAAAATGAAATAAAAAAAAAGAAAAAAAAAAGAAAATGGAAACAGGTTCCTAAAACTAAAAAAATGGAAAAACAAAAACAAAAAAAATTAAAAAAAAAAAAAAAAAGTGACTAAAACCAGTGATTATTTAATTAACTGACAGTTAAGCACCACAAATTGAAACTGGGTCTGATTTTCAGAATCAAAACCAGAATTCATTTTCTTGAAGAACAGGACCTGGAATCAGATTCTCTATTCCATTTATGTGTGGAATTGGAATTAAGATAATTCTAACTGGAACTGAAACCAGACATTCTTCATAACAGTAAAGAATGACCCAACATTTGTAAGAAATTTAATCACATCTTTGGTTACCAAGACTCAGATATTGGCATCAATCTAATTAGAGCTCTTGATAGTCTACTAAACTACAATTGGGTCACCTAGTTATTCAATCTGCATAGTATTCTAATTAGAAGAGCCAGATTTTGAACATGACCTAACAACTGTTAGAATAACTCTAAACTACTGTTCACAGACTTTCATCTCATGAAAGTACAAAGAGAATAACATAAACCATAGATATAGATACTAATGAATATTAATATTAATATCGAATTTACATACATAGGGGTTTTAGTTCGTAATAAATCTAACCCAAAATTAAGTCATTCAATTTGGGTCATCAGTTTCCAACATTCATATGTCAGTATTGAAGGAAGAGCAATGTGCCTTTAAATGCATGTCCGGGCAAGGTGGTTTGGAGTGTTAAATCGAGTGATTTTTAAGTTTAGATTTTCATGGCATAGACCTAATCCAGCACCCTTTTGGTGAAACCAGCACAAGAACTAAACTGAGCAACTAAAGAACTAAACTGAGCAACTAACCTTTTGGCAGAACTAGAATTTTAAACCAAAAAATAAATGAACACATGTTTAGATTCTTTTGGTAACTAAGCTGAAACTTTTTGAAAAGTTGGCATTTAATTTTATGGGTAATTGATCGATCTCAATTCATTGTAGAATTTCATACTGGTGTGGTTATTTCCAATTTTGTGATGTTGTGAATTTTTGTAACTTAGGAGATTTTTTTTTCATCAAATGAAAAAAAAAGAGAAAGGGATTTTAAGGAAATTTTGGGGTTATTTTTAAAAATAAAAATAATTAAGTTACTCACATCTAGACCTAGGCACTACCTAGGTCACCCTTGTGACCGCACTGTTGTAAAAAAGCTACAACCCACTTAGGATAATCACCATTTAATGTTAATTAATGGTTGGCATCCCCCTTGGTTGACTTACTGGAGGAATTTGAAAACAAAGCCCTGGTTGCACATTGGCAATTATCCACAAAGAGATTTAGCCAGATTTTCCTCATGACTTGGCATGGCTATTTGCTTGAACAATGTGTAAAAACACTATGATTTTAAACATTTTATTTGATTTTTGGCGGCGATTTTGATTTGAAAGTAAGCGCATCTTAGATAAAATATTTTATTTTTGAAAAAATACACTAAATGAAAAAAATTCGCCACCAAAAAATGTTGCTCCATACCTATACAATCCCTAATTTTAATTTGCTTCAAAACTTTGTAGGTATACAATATTCAGTCTGGGGGAGTGTGTAATGCAAATCTGGAGGTAGACCTGGTTTTTGAAATGGGCCCAAAAGTTGTTGAATTTGAAAAAGTGTGCCAAAACCAGAGTCATAGGGTTTAAAAATTTGAAGAACTGGGTTCAAACCTGCACCCAAAGAACTTACAAAAATAAATTTTTTAATGTCAATAGAGAGCAAATCCACGTAAAACAAAGCCCAAAATGATTTTTATGCATTTTTATTTTCATTAAAAAAATTATTGCTTTTCTTCAGCCTTCAGCAAAGAAAAATATATTCTTTTTTCAGATAGAGTAAGGAGAGAACCCTTTTATTGAAATATTTTTCATGTCATGCAAAAGTCATTGCCAAAACTGAGACTGGAGGTCCTCCTTGTAAAAGAAGAACCCCCCAACACTGGATTGAATTTATAATCCATCATGCTGCTATTTGAAGTCTGAACAGTTCCAATTTCATGAATGAACAGAAAGTTTTCATCCGGGTATGGTATGCTACTCATAGATGAACATAAAGTTGTTATCAATTGGCTATTCCTTTATTACTAAAAGTTCCCCCCTTCCCTTGTAATTTACCCAGGTATTCTTTTAAGTGTAGTTTTGTTTGATCTTCCCCCATGGATGTCTTAAGGCAAGATGACTTGAATACATGGGTATCAGGGATGTGGTGGAACATACCCAGCCATCCTATCTCTATTCTTTGGATACTTGCCAAAAACTATCATTTATTACGATGGATGTGGGATGACCCACGTCTGATAGACATCATTAGACATCTATTTGCCCTTGGGGAGTTTGCTAGCCAAATGATATTGTCCAATTTTAGAATTTTGGATATTCATGCAGTCCTAAAGTACGTGAATGAATAGCCTGCTTTAGCCTTTGAGTAACCACCAACATCAACATCTGCACTTTCAATCATCCACCTCAGTTAGTACAGAAATCAAGACTATGATGGATGAACTTGTTTTCTTACATAGAGTCCACCATGGAGGCATAATGAATTGTCTAAGATCAACATGTGATTACCACTTGTAATATGGACATAAATTTGTGCCTGAAGTTACATATTACTATATATGCACACATATGGGATGTAAACATCCCCATTGGAATTGCCAAAATTTTAAAAATATTTTCAATTTGGCAATTAGATCCACAATTTCCAACTCTTTGATCATTGAACCATGACTATTGCATTAACATGAATTGTGTAAATCATTAAATTGCACCTCACATAACCATTTTTGTGTGTCATGGGATCATCTTACTTATTGAAAATACTACAATTTTTATAATTTAAAAAGAGAATGCACACAAGGTCAGCAAAAACACGTTGAGGGAAGAAGAAAGGCTTTCAAGCTTACATCCTTCCTTCATCATTTTCTTATTTTGATAACAAAGCTTTTAGAGCATTCCAAGAAGTCCACATAAAATTTCAAATGAGTAAAACCAAATCATAGTCATTACCAACTATCTTTCCCCCCGAAATGACAACCCATTCATTGCATGTTTAGAAATCCACAATCTTGGTCATTCATGTTTCCAAGTGGTTTTCATTTCAATACCTAGTTACTTCCATGCATGAGGCAAGATAAGTACAACAATTGTCAACTTGAATTGTTGGGAGATTAATAATAATTGCATGTGGATACATACTATGGTCATATGGTTCATTGCAATCCAGACCATAGTTTCACCAAGAATCTTGAGGAAAGGTGCACCTAATCATGGTCAAAGAATTGAAACAAGAGAGATGGATTGGAGAACATGCAAAAAGGGTTAGGCTATGTCTGAAAAATGGATTTTGAATCTCTTGTTCTTGGTTTCACTTGCATTTGGTACCCTGTTACAAATGTAACCAGTTTTGAGTGTCCCTATTGAAGCACTTTTTCAAGCTTTTTTTCTAAGTTGGATAGGCAGCCATCTGCGGGTTCCACTTTTGGTATGGTCAGTTTCACTTGTAATGTGAATAGAACGTGCTTGATAACGGTGCTTGAGAACATGCTTGACCCATCTATAAACATACACCCTTTGAAGAGATTCCTGGAAAACTACCTAATAATCCAATAATTCACAAATTGACCAAGCAACAAAATGAACTACCTAATAATAATAACCCTAAAAAATCTAACCCATTTTACACATCATCTTCTGGGGTTCTTCTACATTGGATAAGCATATCATAGTACCTTTACCATTCTGACATCTTCTTGCTAAATATTTATTTATTTATTTCACTCGGGCAGTAACAATAAGAATTTCCTGAATTTCTAACACTTTCAAAGAGCTGACCAGGTAGAGCTGGAATAACCGAATGACCATGTACACTAGGTAGTAACAGAATTTCTAGAACTTCCCAAATCATGGGCAGTTAATTTTGAAAAAAATTCCATTTTCTGAATATAATTTAATTATTACCGGAATGGTAAAGGTACTATGGTGAATCCATTGAGCTAGAAAATGAATCCTTTAAAGAAATCCAAAAAGAATTTTTTTAAAGAAATACTGCCTTTGTCCTAGTGCCCTTATTTTGGGAATGCCCTCACGCCATGGCACTCACTACACATAAGCTGAGAAAAGGCCACTCGGCGGACATTTATTAATGGGCTCTTACATAGGTGCCTACAAGAAAACCCATTTATGACATCCCGTCCTCTTAATGAGAGCGCTCTTGAATAGTAAATCATGACAACTACTGACTTTTCCGTTGGCCCCACATTTCAAAAATAGTTGGTAAGTTTTGGCACCTCAAAAATAGGCACAATATAAATATATTATAATTTAAAATATAATTGTATTCATACTGAATAATTAATATAATATAATATAATATCATAAATATGTAAATATATTATAGTATGTTGTGTGTATGGCTCAGCAAAATGCATGATTAAAGGAAAGTGCATCCTAAGCACATCCATGAAAATGTCCAATGAAAAGAAAAAAAAAGGGGGGATGGGATGGAAACAAGGATGGGATGGGATGGGAGGGGATGAGGTCAGATGGCATGGCATGGGAAGTGCATTCTCATTGGTCAATTCGTTTGAAAATTGGGGTGCCGCGCGGTTGATCACAGAATGCGCTGTCACGCGGTTCGCGAGAGGTGGCGTGGCGACATTCTTCGGGTATCAGCCGTTAGATCGACGCCCGTTAGATCGTCGGGTTTTGTACGGCAGCCCCGTGTCTACCCACCCATTTTGCCAAACCTACTGGGAGTAGGTTCACTAGGTTCACAGGCCTAATATATACACCGTTGACCATAGGTTCTCCCTGGAGTTCCATCGTAGAATGTGCACGAGCCCCCCATTACGCTGGGGTCAGAATGGATACTAAATATTCTTTAAAATATTGAAACCAACTTACGTAAAATTAATATAACGCTGAGTTGCTAAAAATCGTCATAATTATCGCAGTTTATAGTATTAATAATTTCATTACTTGAGACGACATTGTTATAATAAATATTTCTAGACGTAATAATGAGCATGAAAAAATCAAATGTTTTTAATTTCGCATATTTAATGGAAAAATCAAATGTGTTTACTTTCACGTATTCAATGGAAAAATAAAATTTGTTTATTTTCACATAGTTAATCAGGAATTACAACTGTGAACAAATTTTATTTTTTGGAAAAAAAAGGTTAAATATAAGGTGAAGCTGACCGCCGGGCACGGGTACACCAGAAAAAGGAGCTTATTTTTGTCCCCATTGGCTTATTCAAATTTCGAAAATTTTGGAGCTCAAAACTCTTCCACGTGGCCCTTGGCCCCATGGACCCATGTAACTTGCATGGCCATGCATGGGTCGTGGGTGATGGATGGGGTCTCGAGCCTTGGCCGTTGGCGGCAGCGCAAGAATGCCATCGCTGAAGGGAAGCCCGTCAGCTTCGTTTGCCTCCTCGAGAATCCAGTTTTGGCGCTACGAAAACAATTTTGCTCCTTTGCTTTGCTCTGTCCGCATTCACCAGCATCGACTGCGCCTCTTTGAGCTTCCTTTTAATGCTTTTTTCCGCTTCCATTTTGGTCCTGTGTAGCGTGTTTTGTGCCCAGAGTTGTTGGGTCCCGGCGTGTCGCCGCTACATTCTCTGCTCTCTGTCGCGCGAAGAGGGTCAGGAAGATAAGGTGCGGAGGTTTATTATTATTAACGGGAGTCGTTGATGCAACGAAGAGGAGAGGTACCCATTTTTAACATTGCTGCTCAAATTTTTTCGAATCTTTCGTTTGTTGTCGTTCCTTTTTTTCTTTCTTGTGCGTGTCTCTGCTGGTTGTCTTTTGTTTCTTTCTGAGTTGGCGCATCGGGCGGATCTTGCACTCTTGCATCCAGCCGATATCATCGTCAGCCTGCCGTTGTTGGTCTATTGTGGTCCTCTTGGGTCTCCTGTTTCTGTATTTTGCTTCATCGCAGAGGAAGACAGATGATTCTGGAAGAACGTGAAGAATTCAAAATCCGCCTGACAAGAACTCTTTGTTGTGATTCTGTTGCAATGACCATGCAGATTTCAAAGAAAGTGCGCGGTAGAGTGAGGCTTCTTCTAAGCGCAGTTGTTCTGGATGCAGCTGTTGGATCCCTGACTCTTTGACACGGCCATCTGCAGCGCTCAAGAGGATGTGAAAGCTTCTTGGTGCTCGGGAGGCCATGAAAGGATCTTGTTGGGTACAGCAGCTGGAGCAAGAAGCCTATGGGTGCAGGACTAGCAGGAGATCGAGCTGTGGATGCGGGGATGGATTAGAGGATTGAGGGAGGCTCCGGAAAGCTTCGTATCTGCTTACGGATGTGCTTGCATTGGCCGACTTCTTCTTGCCATACGTCTGCTTCCTCATCGCCAAGGTATCGAGAAGAGTGTTGTTGTGTGGGTGTTGTCTGTGGTAGCACCTCCTCGCTGGCTACGTGGTTAAGGTCGGTGTGGATCGTGCACAGTGAAGAAGATAAAGAAGAAGAAGAGGAAGAACACGGAGCGATGCATGACTCGCGAGGGAGTTCTTCGCTCATGGAGTCAGAAAATGGCCGCTCCTCCGTGTTCTCGTCGCTGGAAGGCAGCAGCAATATCAATGGCCCTACTACATCTGTGTACTCTCTCATGGAAGAGGGAACATCAAACGCATTCCACTACAACTCTGACAGAAGTGCAGCATTCGACCATCATGAGAAGGTGAAGACTCAGCAGCAGCAGCTCCATGCAAAAGACAGGGACGCAGAGAACTCAGCCCCGCCCTCGAAGAATGGGACCATGGCCATGGGTGTAAGATTGAGTGATACAAACATGGCTTCCAGAAGGGCAGAACAAGCAGGTCTGGAGACTTATACGAATTCTTGTTTCTTGACTTCATGGCTGCTGGGCATTTGGGAGAGATTGTAGACCATAGACTGTGGGGGCTCGATTTTGTTATGTCCTGTGGTCTGAGATTTGTTTTTGGGGCCCCTTTTCTTTGTGCATGTGTGGCATTCTCAGCAAACAGGAGGATGCTAGCAGCTTCATGGCTGCAAGAAATGGTTGGAATCACGTCCTTACCAAATGAACCCTCTGAAGAAGAGTTCAGGCTGTGCTTGCGAAATGGGCTCATCCTCTGCAATGCCATCAATAAAGTTCACCCTGGTGCTGTACCAAAGGTCTGTAACCTTGGTTTTGCCCTTGAATTATTTATTCCAAACCTAAAAGCCCAAATCTTGATTGTAGCAACCTGGACCTCCTTGTTTGAATTTTGAATCAAGAATTTATCTATTCTCTAGATGCTGCCAGTTATGTCAAGTTTCTGTCATTTCACATGACAATGAGTCTCTCCAGCATCTGGATCTGGCATGATTGTGTTCCAGAATTTGCATCAGGTCAGTCTGTGGATAATCTTCAAAGAAGCTTATCAAAGGATTTGTCATTGATGTTTGTGACTAGAGAGTGGGTTTGTTTGTAAAATCTGAGTGGAAGTGACAGGTGAAGAATGTGTCATGTTTCCTGAAGCTGGGTGTGATTGCATCTTCCGCCAAAAAAGTTCTAAAGCCCTACTAAGGATTTTCAAGATTCACTGTTTTGTATTTGCATTTTGAACAGGTGGTCGAGATTCCACCCCTTTCAAACCATCTTGATGGGGCTCAGTCTGCATATCAGTATTTTGAAAATGTCAGAAACTTTTTGGTGGCTGTGGAGGACATGGGGTTACCTTCATTTGAAGCTTCTGATCTTGAGCAGGTACATTATGGCATAGTTGCTGGTTCATTCTTCATTCTAGCTAAAGTTGTCTCAACTTGAGGACGAGAACCTGGAAGCCTTGTAGTGCTGTTTAGCTCAATATTGCACTGGCTGTAATGATGCTGACACATGAATATGTTGTGGAGGGCCTCATGTGGAGTCTGTTGATGAGGATAAGTGCAATGTCTCTCAGATATGAAGCAAAAAGAGTCCACATTTCATCTGTCATGAATATGTATACATTTGTTAATGAAGCTACTGCTGCTTACATGACATTTTGTGTGCATGTGGAACAATGCCATCAGGGTTCCTTATCTCCAAGCTCATCTGCAAAACTTGTTGACTGTATATTGGCATTGAAGTCATATCATGAATGGAAGCAAGGAGGGGCACTAGGTTTCTGGAGGCTGAAGTCCCCTAGTCACCCAATGGGTTACATAACAAACTCTGGCAAGTATATCACCCGATCCAAGAGTATGAACACCTCCTCCAGCCAAGGACGAAGAAAGTGGGCAATCCCAGATCTTGAAGGCCTGGATGACAGAGATCTGTTGTCATCTCCAGAACTATCAGTAAATTCCCTGAACTTTGACAAGGATAGTACAGCCTCGTTTGAAGAAATGTTGCACAATGCCCATGCTGGTCAGAATGGAGTCGGAGATGGAGATGCAGATGAGGTGCTTTCCAACATGCACATGTCAGGTAGTGTTTTTATTGTTCCCTCATATCATCAACATTTTTATACAGCCAAATCAGGTAACCATTGTTGTGCAGCTTCATCCAACCTTGTCTTTGACAAAGCTCAATTCTTCCTACGCTGGTCTCATGCTGGGTTTCATGCACTTTGATGTGCATATGCGTCCAAGACAGGATCCCATTTCCCACAGAGTATGTAGATGATCTGGCTTCCACAGGAAGGTTTTGTTAGGAGACAAGTGATGGAATGATTGAAAATGCTGCTTGTTCCCCCTTTCAAGTCAGACAACTTATGGATCAAATGCTTCTTAGCAGCCTCAACTTCCACCTGGCTCCAACACATTGGGCACAAGTTCCGTGATGTTCTTCAAGTGAAGGCGAGGCGCATGCAAGATATGCCCACTTCTGCAGATGCAGGAACAAATGTGACTATAGATGTATGTACAGACTATACATGTAGCAACTGGTGTATTTGAATGTTCTATTGTTGTTAGCAGAGAAATGCTGGGATTTTGTGTTAAAATTTTGCCATTCCAAATAATTGTTGGGTTCAAATTTTTGAAGCTGGATGCAATATACAGTTCATACATCACTCATGACTTGTCTCTCTCATTAAATCTTTTGATGTTGTCTTGATGCAGAATGCTCCTTCCCATTCTCTCTTAAGCCTTATCAGTGCTATTCTAGGTGATAAACCTCCAGATGAAGTTCCTATGGTGAGTTCAGGAGCCTCATACCTCCTTGTATTTATCCAAATCAACTGCTTTTACATGCTTGGTACGAACTTGGTTGTGCTTCATGGAAGCACGAATGTACCATGAAAGGAGCCCAGTGCTATAATTGATGATGCATGGTGTGTGTAGTTAGTGGAGTTCATGCTGCGCAAAGTCATGGAGGAATTTGAGCGGCACCTTCTCACTCAGAGGAAGCAAGTCACCAAAGTAAGTATCATAGACCTGAACAGATTGGACTTTGTGTATGACCTTACACGCTGAAGACCACCCCTTTGAAGAAAGAGTATCATGTAGTGGGTACTGTATATGGTAGTTGGATTTCAAGCTCTAATCATTTTCAAATTTAGTTCAGCCTGGTGGTGGTGTTGATTGTCACCAGATCAGCTAATTCTTTGAATCTTCTTACTGGTCAAATCCATTACCATGTTCATACTTGGGCTTAGTTTTGGAATTCCTCCACTGAATCTGTCAGATCCACCTTGCAGATGAAAACTACCTTGAAAGACTTGTTTGTCCGAGAAGAGAAATCAGCATCACAGAACATGGTGCTGGAAGCATTGGCTGCTGGATCACAAGAGGAAGTCAAGGTACACATTATTGAGAGACCCTCTTCTCTCAATTGGGACTTGAGATAATGGATGCTAGTTGCTGCTGGAGCAAAATCTACCTCACTTCTTGGAAGTTGTAATCTTTCTTTAATTCCTGGTTTTTTATCAAGTGAGGAATTGCTCTATCTGGGTATTTGTATGTGAACTACTGAGGTTGGGTTTTTTGACTGATGGGCATGTGGGAGCTGGCAGTTGATAACTAAGAGGCTTCAACAAGTTAAGGTGGGTCCTCTTTCTCAACTTGAACTGCTTTGATCATGTCTGTTATTGGTGGGGTTCTCAGATAAAAGGCATGATGACTCTCTGTCCTACGGATGAATTTAGCTTCACAGAACGCAAGGAGAACTTTCCACCATCATGTGCGCTGGAAATCTTGCCAACAGTTGCTCACCAGGAAGTACAATTTCTTGCTCTCCCCCTAATACTGGGGCCATAAGTAACTAAAGACATGGCTGCCCTTTACCACCTTTACCTGCTGGGTGCAACCATATGGGCCTGCCTATGGAAAATGGCTACTAAAAGCATGAAAATATGATAATGAATTGTGGCAGGGAAACCTATAGCTAAGCTGTGATTGATTTGCAAATTATGCATGTTATGCTTATACGTGAAATGTTGTGTACTGAAGATGGAGAAGAAGCAGGTGCAAGAAGAGAATAGGCTCAAGGACGAGGAAGTGGAGAGATTAATGAAGGAGAGCGAGGAGAAACAGATGGCAGTTCAGGTGTTGAAGAATGAGCTAGAGTATATTAAGCGCCTAGATGAGGAACATTTGCTCAGACTGGAAAAGCAGAAGAGAGAGATTGAGGTGGAATCCAAAGAGAGGATTCGAACACTGGAACTGCAGCTGCAAGATGCACAGAAGAAGATGCATGAAATTGAAATGAACTCAGCCAGCGAGCTCAGCATTCTAAGGTTGAAGGATGCCAAGTGTCAAGAGTTTCTGTCTCATCATGCTCAAGAATACAAGGTGTGTGAACTTGGAAACATTTGGGAAATAATGGTTCCTGCTGTATTGGAAAAAATCTGTTACTTTCTATGTACAGAGGTTTTGAGCTGAAATTGGGGATGCATGGACATGAAGGAATCTCCTCTTAGCCAGTAACAACTGCAGCTAAAACTGTTTTGCTATGTCTCCTCTGTTCCCCTGATGTACAGTATGTGCAGTCTTATGTTTTTCTGGACAGCACCATACAGTGCACTGATATACCAATCAGATTAGTGAGAAGTCTTTGCTAGTTCAGAAGACCTGAACATGAATGATGGGTCTGTGGCAGAATCTCAGGTGGGCACAATATAGTGCCAAGGAAGATGTATTGCGGATGCAAATGGAGTGGAAAACCCAGTTGTCTACACTTGGTAAGCTTCACTTGGGAATCAAGTTTGTGCATGCTGATTCTAATGTTCCTAGTTATCATGCTATTTTGTATGCCTTTTTTCATGTGTTGAGATTTGAAAACTGGACACATTACCAAGTTTTGATTTTTTTGGTAGGGAATGAGCTGCAAGAGATGGCAAGGGCAGCATCAGGATATCATAAGGTGCTTGCAGAGAATCGAGCACTTTATAATGAAGTACAAGATTTAAAAGGTGTGTCTGGTTTCTGTTACCAGATGACCTGAAAATAGGGGCAGCCTGCAAGTTTGTTCATTATAAGCTTCTCTTATGTTGCTTTGTGTTCAGACATTTGGGACATTTGTTGTTGCTCTTGGATTGTGCCAAGCATTGAAAGAAAAATGAGTTTGGGAGTGCTGTGTTACAATTCACAACTCTGTTGTTTCTGATCTTTCACCGCAGGTTACCCTGCAAAAGTATGTACCTTTTTGCATTGTGGGAACCTGTTGTACAATTGGCATGATCCTTGTATGATGCGCTGTTCAGGTAATATTAGGGTTTATTGCCGAGTGAGGCCATTCCTCACAGATGAACCTGGAAGGCCAACGACTGTGCAATATATTGGAGAAAATGGAGAATTGGTTCTGGGCAATCCCAGCAAGCCCGGAGGAAAGGAACCACGTAGGACATTCACATTTAACAAGGTCTTTGCTATGACAGCTTCACAAGGTAGGTTTTCATATTTTCCTGCTGCAAGCTTGTGTTGCAAGTGGTCATCACATTTTGCAGTCTAACTTGTTGAAGTGTTTGGTTCAGTGTTTTCACAGCTAATGTTGTGATATGTTTATTATTCCTGGATTGCAGAGGAAGTCTTCATGGACACACAACCTTTGATTCGATCTGTCTTGGATGGGTATAATGTCTGCATCTTTGCTTATGGGCAGACAGGCTCTGGGAAGACCTTTACAATGGTAAGTGGTTAGGTAAAGTCTACCCACATGAGTATGCTGAATCAACACTGTTGTTTCGCTGCAGAAGCTTGTGAGCATTACAGTGTACTTTGTCTTCCAATGTGGTTGTTAGTTGATACCATTTGGGACATGCATGAAGCTCCACACTCATGATAGATGGTTGCTTGTGAGTGCATGGAACCATGGAACCAACTGGGACCTTGATTCAAATGCCACAGATTGAGATTTTGCAAGATGGGTGCTATAGTGGCAATTGTGAGGGCTTTCCTTGTGACCGGCTGAAGCTAAAATTTTGTGTGAAATACTACAGAGTGGTCCAAACAATATGACTCAGTTCAATTGGGGAGTAAACTACAGGGCGTTGCATGACCTCTTTCACATGACACAAAGCCGCCTTGATGTTTTTAACTATGAGATTGGTGTACAAATGCTTGAGATCTACAACGAACAAGTTCGTGACCTTCTTAATACTGATGGTGTTCACAGGAAATATCCTTTTCATACTTCTGTTTCTCACTTATTCTCTTCAAAAGGAGCTGGACAATATAAGATGTTGTCTGTCCACTGCGAATTTAGGATTGAACAATATCATAGATGCATAAGCTGAGATTCTGCTTCTTGTATTCTCTTTGTAGATGCTGTATCGTTATGCAGCTTTTCTGTCAGTGCTCTCATAGGCTAATAGACATGTAACATGTTTGAAATGCTTGATGAGAAGAGGTCCTTGACTTCTGTTACGCTGGAGATTCGGAACAAGTCCCAGCTGAATGGGTTGAATGTCCCTGATGCTAGTATGATGCCAGTCAGATCAACAGAAGATGTTCTGGAGTTGATGAAAGTTGGACAGAGGAACAGGGCTGTTGGTGCAACAGCTCTCAATGAACGCAGTAGCAGATCTCACAGGTCAGTATTTCCAGCAGTTGTTATGTTCTATATATTTCTTGTTGGTCTTCAATATGAGCCCACTATCAGTACTCCACAAGTATATCAGCATAATCCAGTATTTCGTCTCTTTGCAGTGTCTTGACAGTACATGTTCAAGGCACAGACCTGGGCTCAGGAGCCATTCTCCGGGGATCTCTCCATTTAGTTGACCTCGCTGGTAGTGAACGAGTGGATAAGTCTGAAGCCACTGGAGATAGGCTGAAAGAAGCTCAGCATATCAACAAATCTCTTTCAGCTCTTGGTGATGTCATTGCGGCTCTTGCCCAGAAGAGTGGGCATGTGCCTTACCGGAATAGCAAGCTCACACAGCTCTTGCAAGATTCTCTAGGTGTGTTAACTGAAAACATTTCTTTTAGCTTTGGTTTTGACCCAAGAAACTTCTGATCCCATGTTGGATGCAATGAATGGATTCATGATTTCTACACCTTGATCTAGAATGATACCATCTTCCTAGGAAAGTGATAAACATTCAGTCACTTCTGACATCTATTCATATGTCAAATTTATGACCAAGGGAAGTGGGCTCTTTTCTGTACAGGTGGACAAGCGAAGACTCTTATGTTTGTACATATAAGCCCAGATGTGGAGTCTTTTGGAGAGACTGTTAGCACTTTGAAATTTGCAGAAAGAGTGTCTTCAGTAGAGCTCGGTGCTGCTCGTAGTAACAAGGAAAGTGGAGAGGTCCAAAATCTGAGAGATGAGGTACAGCTTATACAAATAACAGCTTTGTGAAAGGGTTCATTTGAAGGTGAACATGATGCAGGGGAATCAGTGACTTCATTTTGCTATATTTGATTCCATTGTACAGGTTGCTCAGCTCAGGGATGCTGCTGCTAAGAAAGATGCAGAAATTGAACGTCTTCAAGCTCTGAAAGACCGAGCACCTGCTGGAGAAAGCAATTTGGGAATTGAAAAGTTAAAGTTAAAGGCCTTTGCTGGGTCTCCACTTGCCCGCCGCATAAGCATGGAGCCAGCAGCTGTCCAAAGGAACCGTAAGCACATCATGGATGCTGAGGTATGTTCTCTCTGGGGAGTATGCATGTCTACTTTCAGTTTCTCATGATCTCATGTCTTGGAGTAATTTCTGTCATCTGTGTGCTGTGTTTGGGGTGTACTAAACCAATAATCTGGTTGGGCATATGTTCTTCTGTTATGTTGATAGTTGATAGTTCTGTCACTAACTGAAAGTACCCAATACTATCTTTGCATTTGTTGGGCTAGCTGTGGACTGTGTTGCTCAGCTAATGATTCTGGCTGCAGGTTCGGCACTCCATGCACAAAATACCTGGCCTACCAAAACAGCCCCCATTGCTGGTACTGAGTACAAGTCATGATTCTGAGGATGCTGTGGAGAATATTGTATCATCATCAGCATGCTCACCAGTTGAATCACCAACAGAGTGCAAAGTTTCATTTGATGGACCTGAGGAAGTGGCTATCAACATGAGTGACAAGCTAAAGCTTTTGAAGACACGGCACGGTAATCTTGGCCAGAGTCTCACAGCTATTGATTCTGACAATGTTGTGCACATCATCAAACCAAAAAGCAAGCAGGAGGAATCGGTACTTGCTAACCATGGAGAGATCATCACGCATGATAAACAGTACCTGTTAAGCATACTTGACACAACACTGCAAATAGCTCCCAATGCATCTCAGCCAGAGTCTGTTGTGGAGGAGTGGCATGACAGATTTCAAAAGAGTGGAGATGAGAGTTTATCAGCATCTCAAGTGTATGAGAAACTTCCTAGGTCTTCTACGTACTTAACAGGACAAGACAAGACAGAGTTGGGTATAGCACGTTCAATAGCCCCAATTCAGAGCACTAGTCGCCTCAAGCCGCCATTAAATGGTGTGTTCAGTAGTCAGCCGGTCAGCAACTGGTTCTTTGATCCTTCGATTCAGGAGCCAATGTCTGCAGCTACTGATGAGCAGAAGAATTGTGATGTTGTTACTAAGAGAAGCTCCTACGTGTTGAATAATGTTGTTCTGGATGAGCATTTTGAAAATGATGGAATGTTCGACTTACGGGATGGCTACCAGGATGATAGTGGAAGCTTATTCTCAGAAAGTGGTCTCTCTGTGGAGACTGACC
>Ga0116227_10011200_pt1 | contig 15192 bp, 7 predicted proteins | sample S1TSphgellanicum_FD_89693 | JGI IMG/M metagenome (GOLD analysis project Ga0116227, IMG submission 89693) | Host-associated microbial communities from peat moss isolated from Minnesota, USA - S1T2_Fb - Sphagnum magellanicum MG | ecosystem: Host-associated > Plants > Peat moss > Unclassified... | reverse complement strand
CCGCCCCCCACCCTCGCCGCTGTTCCTTGTCCTCGTTGTTGGATTTTGCTTTCTCTCCCCCTCCGCCCGCCTTTCGCCATTCTCTTCTTCTCCTCCGCGTCTGTGCGTCTCCAACTTCTGCATCATCCTTCCTCCCGCTCGCCTCCCGTCTTGTCGCCGCCAACAAACGAGGAAAACACGAGAGAGAGAGAGAGCGAGAGAGAGAGAGAGAAAGAAAGAGTCGCAACGACTGTGGAGGGGAGAGATCATATGCCTATTTTTGTGTATTTATTTTGTGTCTATTTCGGTTGATGGCGTCCTTTTGGGAGTGTGATCTCATTTGTTGTATATATTTAGTTTAGAGCGGGTTTTGCGTTTGTTGTTGGGTTTTGGTTCTGGTTTCTCGAGAATCGAGATTAGATGACTTTTTAATTTGAGAGGAAATTAGCAAAGTTTAGAGAGTTTTTTGCGGGGAACAAGTCGAGTTCGAATCCCGCCTTGATTATTGTTATTATTATTTTTTGTTCCTCCTGCGTGTTGCTTTGTGAAGAAGCTTTGGAACCGGAGGAGGGAGAGAGAGAGAGAGAGAGAGAGAGAGAGAGAGAGAGACTCTGGAACCGGTCGTTGTTGTTCTTAGAGTGGAAAAGATGAGTCAGTAGGTCATGGTCCTGTTGTGTGGTTTTGTGGTTGTTGTTGTCGCTGTTGTTTTCGTAGGAGGATTTTCGATTTCATGTCGAGGTGCAGCTTGAAGGAGCTTTGAGCACAAGTGATTTTAGCAGCTGGTGACTAGTTTTCGTGGATTGTCGTGGAGAAATGTTATAATATCGACATATAGCCTTGTGTCTGAAGAAGGAAGCAAGCAAGTTCGAGTCTAAGGAGTTTTGTGCCGCGCGCGCAATCATTCACAGTGTTTTTTTCTTCCCTCCTCCATGGTACTTTCTTCGAGTTTTTTTTGTTGTTTTGGAAGACGTACTGGAAAGACTGCTGGAGGAATTGCAGAGTAGCACTCTTCGCGGTATACACAAAAGATAAAAAGCATGAATGAACTACTACGCGATTCATGAGCTTCGCTTTTCTATCGCCTTCTGTTTGTTGCATTCCATAGCTTGTTCATATCTCGCTTTCTCTCTGTCTGTGTTTCTCTCCGTGTCTCTCTCTTTCTTGTTCCTGTCTTTTGGACCTGAAGAAAGTGTAGCAAGGATTCAAGACCAGCTTTGGTGATCAGTTGGTTGTGGTTCTGTTTGTTTTGTGTGAAATAAGATTCTCTGCAACACTTCCGCGCTGGCGTGATCAGCAGGACATTCGCTCCTGGATCGGCTGCAGCCAGGCGCTCGCTCGACAAAACAATGACGACTTGAAAAAAACACTGGGCCCTGTAATCATAACATCCGAGTGTAGAAGCTGGCGACGACTGAAGAAAGAGGAAAAGCGCCCGCCCTCTCTCTCCCTCTCCCTCTCTCTCTCTCTCTCTCTCTCTCTCTCTCTCTCTCTCGTCGAAGCAGCGCCTTCTGTCTTCTTCCGCAAGTATGCTTCGAATGTCTTACAAGCTTGGAGCTCCTCGTCTTTTGTAGATTACTAGCCGGACAAGTGTAGAATTTGCTACAGAAGTACGTCAGTACCGTGTTCTCTTCTTCTTCTTCTTCTTCTTCTGCTTCTTGTCGGCATTGATTGAACACCGCTGCTGGGAATTTCTTTGCCATGATGTATCCTAGCCCAAACCGAGTCGCTACCAAGTGAAGGAATTCAGAGCGATCCGGTACAAAAGTATTGGAGGAGCTGGAGATCTTCAGCATCCGCGACCAAACCGTGATCTTCTTCTAGCACTTATAGCTGGGCAATTGAAGCGGTTTATGGATTCTGCTACTCGGACTGACGGGGAGTCCTGCATTAGTACTTCTTTTATCTTTCATGTCCATGTGTTCTGAGAGCAGCAGCTTGGAGTTCAAAGCGTTTCCTGAGGAGGATAGCGTCGACGTTCTTTTCCGCTTGCAGGGGATTCGTATTATCAAAGAAGGCTTGTAGAAGAAGAAGATTTTGTTGTTGGGAAGCATGATCGATTGCGACGATCCGGAAAGTTCGTGTGAAGTGGACAGAGGATCTTCTTTCTCAGGGATTGCCTGGGGGGAATTGCAACGGTGGTGGTGTACTCGGAGGACAACAATGGAGAGTTTTCTTTTCAGGCTTTAACGTCTAGTGCTCCTCCTCCTCTCTGTTAGAGCGGTGGTCGGTCGTGCTTAGTTATATTATTGCGGTGGCAGTGTTTTTTCCCCTTCCGGCATGTTCTCTTGAAAGAAAGAAAGAAAGAGTTGTAGACCTTGTGGTTTCAAAACAGCTGCAGAGCACGCAGCAGCTGCTACTCTTGGCTACGATGAAGTTCATGAAGCTTGGGTCCAAGCCTGATATCTTCCAGACCAGCGACAATGTCACGTAAGGAAATCCAAATCTCTTGATTCTCTAGTTAGGGCTCTTGGGGTGTCCTTCGTTTTCCTAGTTTCTGGTCTGGTCTGCTTCAGTTGTTTAAGGCAATTCTATGATTTTTTTTTCATTTTTGTTTTAGGTTTTTTTCCCCTCTCTGTTTTCAGATTTAGCTTCTTTTGTTTTCTGTTGGGGTCAAGCTTTCCATGTACACATAGGGCAACAATGCAAGGCAGTGTCTCCATTTCAGCAATTAGGCTTCTTCTTTTGGGAGTCTGAAGGAGGCATGTAAATTATGTATACACTCGTGAAATGATGTGGAATGTCTTGAGAAAACCTTGTTGGGTTAGTTCTAGGTTTGTTGGAACTCATGCAACATACCTTCAAAGAGTGTTACTGTAGAAATTTCTCTGCAATCAGTATGTTGTCTTCTTAAGTCTGTCTGGCCCCTTGCTGATGGGAAATGGCTGATGATTCTGGTGAGTCTGCTGCAGGGCTGTAGCTTCTGATCTTGTCAGTGACATCTCCATTGAAGTTGATGGCCATAAGTTTCTGCTACACAAGGTAATGCTTTGAGTTGAAGCATTGTGTGTCCCCACTTCAATTGTTCCTGCATGGCCACCTCATCATGCACTGCGATCACACCAAGAGGATTTGTTAACAAATTATTGCTGCCAACATTTTTCATAGTAATTGCTTTTGTAGAAATTCTTTTGGGGTGCAAGCAAAGCATCTAAATTCACTTTGAAGCAAATAGTAAGTTATCAAATTAGGCTGCAAGACAAGGAAGAGAACCTGCTGCATGATCATGATTATACGCGTGAAACTGGATCCCAACTTGGCAGTTCTGAGAATGATGAGCTTTTTTAACTGAAATATATTACAAGCATTTTTTCAGACACCAGGAGATGATGGTTGAGGAGAAAGATGGCCCATTTCATCAACAGAGTGCATCTTCTTCTTTTAACATGGATTTCTGGTGTGGTGGTTGGCAGTTTCCACTTTTGTCTAAGAGTGAATGCCTAAACAAAATAATGAAAGGAGAGAAGGGAATAAACAAGGATGAGGTTGTGCTGCCTGACTTCCCAGGAAGTGTGGAGTCATTTGAGATGTGTGCCAAGTTCTGTTATGGCATCACATTTACACTCAACGCATACAATGTTGGGGCTGTCCGGTGTGGTGCTGAGTATTTGGAGATGTCGGAAGCCATTGAGAAAGGGAACCTCATCTTCAAACTGGAAGTGTTCTTGAACTCCTCTATCCTCCGGGGCTGGAAGGATTGTATAATTTGTCTGCAAAACAGTAAATCTCTCGTGCCATGGGCGGAAGACCTGAAGGTTAGTCTTCTTATTCGTTAAACCTCAACCTCAAGTACCCAGCAGCAGCTTGGTCCAGAAGGGGGTTTGGCCAGATGTCTAAGAAACTCCTGACAAATTTGTATACTTTATTTTCTGTCTGCCTAAAGTGATTGCTAATATGCTAATCTTAATAACCATGCAAAGTTTTATCTATCCTTTGAGCAGACAGAAGGGAAATTCAAAAAAAAGCTTCTGAGATAGTGGGACCCTTGAGCTCTCCATGGACAGAAGCTGATACCAGAGTTTCATCTAATTTGTGTACTCACATGATCGATTGACCTTGAGCATGTGAGTCATGTTTAGGCTAGGCTGCTGTTGATTTTGAGTGTTCAAATTCACAATGTTAGTTGCATATGGAAATGAAGACGTACATATTTTGCACCCAAAAAGAAGTCTGAGGAAGTTATTGAATTTTGGGCACAGTTGTTGAGTCGGTGTGTCGACTCAATTTCATTCAAAACTGCAGTGGATGCATCAAAGGTGGACTGGTCCTTCACATATACCAGGCCTCTTCCTTCCAGTTTACCACAATCATCTGACATCAAGCCTGGCAGCCCTCCCTGGAATGGAAGTCACAGCCGCAGGCACCACCCTGTCCCAAAGGACTGGTGGGCAGAGGACATTTGTGACCTAGATGTTGATTTATACTGGAGGGTGATGGTTTCCATAAAGGCAAAAGGGGCACCTCCGGATCAAGTTGGCGAGGCACTGAGGCTTTATGCCCTGCGTTGGTTACCTGGAGTGTCAAAAGAACAGACAACACATGACAGTGCACGGAAGCTAAATGGAGCTTTGGCAGGTGATTTTGTTGAAACATCAACAAAGCACCGAGCCCTTTTGGAATCACTTGTGAGCTTGTTACCACCTGAGAAGGGCTCATGTTCTTGCAGCTTCCTTCTGAAGCTCCTTAAGTCTGCGACTATTCTGAATGCATCCCAGGCTTCCAAAATGGAACTTGCTCACCGCATTGGGCTACAACTTGAAGAAGCTTCAGTACATGACCTAATGATCCCATCTCTATCTTATGCCAATGACTCTCTGTATGATGTGGACCTGGTACAACTCATTCTGGAGCATTATTTGATGCAAGAAACAAGCCCCCCAACAAGTCCTGTGCGGTCACGTCGTGTGCCATTTGAGCACAGGAGGACTCGGTCAGCTGAGCAACTTGATGTGGTTGATAGCCGTCGGTCAACTGCTGCAACCCATGGCTCAAAGCTTCGAGTTGCAAAGTTGATAGATGGTTATTTGGCGGAGATTGCTAGAGATCCAAATTTGCCCTTGGTGAAGTTTGTTCAGATTGCAGAATCTATCCCAGATTTTGCACGCCCTATTCATGATGGGTTGTACCGTGCCATTGACATGTATCTCAAGGTGACATTAAAGCCTCTCTTCCAAGTTTGTAATTTTGTCTTCTCTTGTAGCCACAGAATCTTGTCCCCTACCTTGTTATTATGGTCATGTCACTTCCATGATGATTTTAACCTCTGGAACAGTAGTTCTTGCATCAGAGGTGGAGCTTGCATGATCAAGGATGGCAGATAACAGTAGGATTCAACTGGATATATCATGTGCATGATTGTGAGCTCTGTGTCTGAAATGTGTTTGAGCAGAGAGTCGACTGTCAAATAACTGAAGAGTTGGTAAAGAACTTAAGTTGTGACTGGAAGCAGTGGAGGCAGGCATTTTGAAATACATATGTTTGGGGGTGGTTCCAAGTCTATCTTCAGGGGTTTTGCAGAGTTCTGGTTGTCTGTGGCCTTAGGTTCAGTTTGCAACCGTCAAGTAAAGGAATCTCTAGGGTTAGGCTATTGGAGTTGAGTAGAGAGCAGGGATCGGGGAACAGATGCCCAGGGTTTTGCTGAGGGATGATAATTGTTGTGTGGACAGGAGCACCCAGGAATTTCAAAGAATGATCGAAAAAGGATAAGTAGACTAATGGATTGTAAGAAGCTGTCGATGGAAGCTTGCGTCCATGCCTGCCAAAATGATCGTCTTCCTCTCCGCGTTGTTGTGCAGGTGAGTGCTTTCACTTTCACAAAATCAACCTTGACTGTCACGGGTACTGCGATGATTGGCATACAAGCAGTAGTCTTGGGTGGCCCATATTCATTGACAATTTTGACAGCAATTGTTCAACTTTTGAATAACAACTTCCAAGCTATCTAGCGTAGAGGTATAGGAAGTCAAAAGCTTTCTAGAGGTGGAAATGTGAAAGTTGTCTAACTGGATGGGGTTTGCCTGTAAATGCTATAGGAGTTTCTTTCTGTGAGGCTTATGTGACTCTGTGGTGGAGCTGTTTGGATTGCAGGTGTTATTTTTTGAGCAAGTTCGGACAGCCATGTCTGGTGGGCTGGTTGACTTACCACAAAATGTCCGGGCCCTTCTCCCTCACTCACAGGAAATTGCTTTCACAGAAGCAAATGGCTCTATGTCACCTGGTCGGACTGTGGATGAGAATTGGGAGACTGTTCATGAGGATTTCAAAGTACTTAAGGGGGACTTAGCGGCCATGAAGATCCGACTTGCAGAGGCAGAAAAAGAACGAGGGAATCTGCAAGCACAACAGCAGCCTGTTAAGAACCTGAAATCAAAAAGTGGGTTCCCACTTTTTAGACCCAAGAAGTTGTTTAACAGGTTATTTCCGGGCTTGTTGGGTGACTACTCAAAACGACCTGTGATTGGCTCTCTACCTGGAAAGCGCACCAACCCATACTCCATTCCATGAGTAAAAGGTAAGATGTGTAGATTGTTGCTCCTGGAACCGAGCTTGTAATTTAAACTACGCATCTCAACAGATTCAAGAGTTTTGTACATTTTGTTGACAAATGGTACTAATGAGATCCCAAGCTTTTTCCAACAGAAGCACTGGTTTCGGCCCCTAGGAAAGTGGAGCGTTATAGGGATACAGTTCAACATTTCTTACAGATAAGCATAAACTTCCTGTAGCAACTTGGATCACACGTGACCCTTTGGAACCAAGGGCAGGGTCAGTAATACTCACAATGTCCCCTTTTGAATAAAATCATACCAATTTTAAAGCTTTTACCATGGGGGCATATAATAGCATCCGTTGTTGGTGGCAATGTCAGTTTCAGTATATCAGCTGAGAAGGGTATTGGCAAATAGTTATGGCAAACTCTGCTTCTATAATTGTGTGAACTCTTAAAAGCTTTCAAGGTTTGTAGTTATGTTTCAAGTGTGTTACAAACTAGTTCATTGTGCTCTCTCTTTGAAACTATTTCATTAAGTAGGTATTTTCAATGTTTATTTTGGCATCAGATGTTGTAGGAGTAAGCTAGCAGAAAGGCAAGAATTTTTATATGCTCCCAATTTTTTTCCAATTGCTTTCTAGTTTGCAGAATTTGATGTGACAGACATCAAAAGCAATGCAAAATTCTGTGTTGTGTTCTAGTGAATTCAACTACAATGCAATGGATGTGTTCAAGATTTTTAGCAAATTCAACAAGAGTAGTAAATAGAGTAAGAGATATCATGATATGTTCCTAACATTGTGCACATGAAGCTTCCAACTATGGCATTATACGGAAAAGTAGACTCAATGTTAGTATTAGTAGGTATGGTAGACAACTAAGTATGAGGATTCAAGGCGTTGAAAACTAGATGAGCATCCAAAAAACCATACATTTGAGGATTTGAAGGATGTAACATGTTTGAACAAGAAAGATGGTGCAAAGTTCATGACCCAAGTGATGTGTAATTAGATGTAACGTTTAACACAGGGTGATTTCAAAAGTGGACTTGATAAAAGATACCAATGCAATTTGTGTTAGTACAGTAGTTTCCATCATCATCAACAAAAAATGTTGTGAGAAGGTGAGGAACATGGGATGAGAAGTAGATACAATGGTTTGTAGTGGTGGGGTGAAGGTCAAACTTGAGTATAAGCTCGGTAAAATTGATGTGTGGATCCCTGTGTGGTCTATTGAAGTCCATCAAGACCTTGAGAAGTTGGCATACTTGATGTTCCATTCCACAAAAAATGAGACCAAGAGGTTCTTCGACATAAATTGATGTTACTATCATTATTCTTCTTGATGATATTGTTTCACTTACACTCGTTTATAGAGGTGTGTCTTCAATTCACTAGGAGTTTCATTAACGATTTAGACGAAATCATCACTAATTCATTAAATTGAAAATATTATTATTCTTGATGAGGTTGTTTCACTTACACTCATTCATAGGGATATGTTCTTACTTTAGTAAGAGTTTCGTTAATCATTTAGGTGAAATCATCATTAATTCATTAGATTAAAAATTTACAAAATTCGTCACATCTCATGATGAATAATGATTGGTTGGTATGGATAAGCAAATTCAGTAAGAATTAATCAAATAATTTTTTTCCAGATGGCATTTTAAAATTATTAAAAAAATTTATTTCACATTATATTTATTATTAATTCGAATTATTAATTTGATATCATTTTGTGTATGTATGGTCAACATACAATGTTTGATTATACAATCTACATACACCATTTACCATATGAAAGTTTTACCAAGGTTTGAACCTTCAATTTCAAGATGATAACCCATTGCCATTGCTATCCAATCATTTCATTTGATATGAAAAAAGTGAGGTGTGACAATCGCACTTATTATGTTGTTATTCCAAATGTTTTGCAAAAGTCAACTTTAACTATTATTATGATTTTCATATTATATCCAAATGAAAAAAAATTTAAACTTCATTTCAGAATTTTTTTTTCAAGATGTACACATTTTTATTATGTTTAAAGAAAAAAAAACTATTTAATTTGATTAAAATTACATTTGAAAGTTGTAATTTAATACAATCCAACAATGATGCCTTGAAGATTTTTTCTTTTTTTAACCATTATTATCTTTTTCATACTTTGTCCCAATTTTTTTTTTTCATTCTATATTATTTTTTCAAGATTCTCACACACATAAAATTTTGAGAATAGCAACAATATGCTTTCAGGTTTGTTTTTTGTTTGTTTTTTTTGTTTTTTTTAATCTCCAAATAACATAATTTGTGAATAGGCCTATTTTAAAAAACATTGATTTTCTGTTTTAGAAAATATTTGATTGTTAATGATAATTTATAAGATTATAATATTTCTCCCCACATTTAAGCATATATTTAATTAATATAAAAGATATAATATTGTATATTAAATTAATTATATAATTAAAAATTAATATTTAAGTTATTAAAGAAATAATATTATGTTATTTAAATTTTTTTACAATGGTATATAAAATATTGACATTATGTAGAAAATTTCTGATTGATAAAAATATAATTATTTCAATATCATAAATTTTATTAATTTGATTACAAACAATAAATTTTCATCTTTTTTAATAATTATTTGATTTTATAACATTTATTTCGAGTTCTATGACAGAAGGTTTTGATAAATAAATAAACAAAAATATTTACAAAATTCATAAACTATAAATTAATCTATTTATTTTAAACTATGTTTACAATAATTTGAGTATAATAAAAATGAACCCTAGACTGAATTATTTCAATTTAGGGGTAAATGATTCTATCATCTTATTTTAACATGATGTAAAATACGAACATTATATGTAAACTTCTTAATTATTAGTGAGATGGGTTAATGTATGGGGCACCCGTGTTTCCTTGATAGTGATTATCCAAATTTACTAGTGAAATATTCATGAAGATCCTGCATCCATTGGTCATAAACATTGCACAACTTGATGAAGCATTTGCAAACCAACTATTGATGGCAAGGTTTACAAGTTAGTAGCTTTTGGACAAACCATATCAACTTATTTGAGGGTTGCAAAGGACATTCCAAATCAATGATCCAGGGCAAATATGATGGTCATACCATGCCACATTAGTGCTACATGATGCTTTGTGAGAGGGCATAAACAAGCACATTGGTGGAGGAGCCCTAAATATGGATCCCAATCAAAGTACTAAATAAATAAGGGTCCAAATATACAAAATACTTTCTCTACCTCAAAAGGATGCTTGTCCACACCCCAAACTCTAGTGCAATCCCCACACCCCAAATAGATGCATTGCATCCTTTAAAGATTTCTCTTCAATTTTCACTTCATTTTTGAATTTGAAGAAGTTGATTTTGGGTAGTTTGCTTTATATTTATGAAAGTTGCTTTGAAGTTTGGTGTGCAACTCTCATAATTTATTTGTCTATCTTTTTAGGCTTTTCACTCCCAATGGCCTTTAGTATTGTGATAGTCATAGTTATTGAATTTATTGTTCTAAACATGAGTGTTTGTGGACTTTGTTTAATTTATTCTAAATTGACAGTTAGTTCTCTTGTCTATTTGAGGTATTTTAATTTTTAAAAATTATATTATGGTGTCTTCAAATGACCAATTATGCCATGTGAAATCTTTGTTCTAGAAGGGGCTTAATTATGGTGATGAACTTTTTTTCTTCCTTTTGTCGTCAATGCTTCTATATAGGTGTATTCAAAAAATCTCCATCCATTTGGAGTTGTAGTTTATTGTTGAAAAGTCTAGATTTTAACGAGTTTTTCAAAATCAAGTAAACAATCTCTATTCATTAATCTCTGCAGAAGATGTAATTTTTTTGGTAGCAATTGGGACCAAAAAAATATTGAACTGTTTTGGTCTAAAAACATTAGTTCTTTGAAATCAATCAAGATTTTTTAAATGCATTCATTAAGTAATTAATAATGCTAATGTTATCATTTTTTCATTGGCTTTATAGTTGGAGGTTCAATTTTAAATAATCAATTGTTTGTAATAACTAGTTATCCTCCATGGCTAATAGGAAGTGATAACCAATTTCACCACTTTGAACAGCCCAAAAACTAAAAATGTTATCTCATTGGTGTTTTGTTAACTATTTTGACCATGCTTAATGTGAATCAAAATAAGTAATTTGAAAAAAAAATTCACCTCTTGTAGAAAAGGTTTCAAGAACACTATTTTGGTTTTCATTTTAAAGTCTAAAGTAAGATTTGTCAAATATTTTCCAAAACACATTGTATTGAGTAAAATCTCTCTAATTTGCACAACTAGAAAAAAATTGGAGATTTGTGTAAACTATTCTAAGAAATTCAACATTGCAAAAAATAAAATCGAAATAAAATTAGAGTGATGTTTCTCAAGTGCTTCCCAAAAACACTTTGTGTTGTGCAAAATTTTCTCCATTTTACACAATTTAAAATGAAACAAGGGCATTGTGGAAGGAACACACAAGCATACCTAATTTTTTGAAAAATTTGTGTGTCTTCTTCAAGCACCTCCAACAAGTAAGGTTTAAACCCATTCATCTCCCATGCATGGAATGAAATTGAGCTCCACCAATGTTTATGATCATTAATTATTGGAAAATTGTCCTTTACTAGTAGAGTTTTACAATAACCAATTATTATAGTTTGCAAGGTTTCTTGTTTTGACATGTGTCCTATTTTGATAACCAATTATGACATAAAAGGTTATTTTCAGTTTTTTTAAAACTCTCAAACTCACTATTGAAACAAATTCTCAAGGGGCGCATTAATAAATTTAAAAAAAAATGTGAATAAAAATATAGGATGCAATATATTGGTTGTTGGGTAAAAATTATAAGTTAATTAATTAAAAATTAGAGTACATTTTATTTAAATAATTAATTAAATTTAACATAGGGTATGTAATAATCTGAAATGATGGATAATAATTAATATATGGTGACTTATATATATATATATATATATATATATATATATATATATATATATATATAATACGATTAAAGTGATAAAAAATATGTTGAACGATTATTTAATAGCCTCCTAAAAATGATTGTTTGACACCCATAGATCCTAAACTTTACACTAAGTGTCCCCCAAAACAAACTTCTTTAGGAATACAACTTTCTAGAGCTTCTTTCACCTTCATAATTGCCACTTAAGTATTGATAGCATTTCATAAAGATTTGTACAATTTCTAAGGAAAGAAATGATTGTTTTTTTAATTGTTAGATTGATGTCATTTTGTATTTTTTCATCTAATGTTGGGCTTTGCTTTAGTTAGAATACGTTGTGCTTCATCTTTAGCAAATGTCTAAAATCCTTCCTTTTGAAGAAAGTTAATCATTTTGAATGACTAAATTCTATAGTTAAATTTTTTTGTCAAGAAGGTCAGCTTGTGGCATGGTTCAATCCAAATTTAGAAGTGGGCCATTACTTTCAAGTTAGGCCTTGCAAAGTTAAGAACTTCCCTTGAGTGACTTACTTGTGACTATCCTTCATCATTCCTTGATAAACCATTTATGTATTTGCTTGAGTGTTGCCTCATTTGATTTACTTTTCATCTCCCTCAAATCTTTGGATAATTGCTTAACGATTCACCTCTTAAATCTCAAAAATTTCTCATAAACACTCGTTCTTACAAAATTTCTTAAGTGATCTAAATGAGAACCTTGCTTTGATGCTACCATGTTGGAATCTCTACTTTGGTAAGAGATGTCTTTTCATGTAGGTGTTCAACCTTGGTAACAAACCAGGGTTAGAGCCCTGATTTTATAGTCATCCTTCCTTAAAGAATGATCTCTCCTCCTTGAGTTTATCATCTTTGGGTCTATTGAGTTTTTTGTCCATCATTTTAGTTTTAAGCTAGAATGTAGATGCACTGGGACAACATGCACGTGAATTGCTATTTTTGAAATCGGTTCATGTTCTGCTAATTTCTAGGGAGATATAAGAAAGTATAAGGCTCAGTTGATTGAAGCCATATTCATGTTCTGCACGCCAAAAAGTTACATGCTTTGTGGTCAGCCATTCTCACGGTTTGCTGCATTTTGTGCACAAACTCTGTTTGGTTTAGTTTCAGTGCAATGTATAATATTTTGAGATGGAATATCATCACTAGAGCTACTACAACATTCAAGCTGGTCAATTGAGAGGACAATATCCAATTGACCGAAAGCAGCGCACAAAACAGTGCATTTGGGTCCTTAGATAGTTTACACATGTTCTTTCAAACGACAGATCTATGTATTCATTTGGGCAATTGTCAATTGCTTTTGTGGTTGCCTATAAATTTTGAGGGAAACAAAGAATCTCCGTACACCATTTGTACTCAGCAAACCAAAAGAAGTTGAAAGCTTATTTCATTGTTACTTTTGGATAGAAGGTGTTATGGTCAAGGTGATGGAATGAGGATGAGTTCACCCCATTTCTGCTTGCATGAGGTTTTTTGTTTTGTTTTGGTTTTTTTCCTTTGGTAGCTTAGTTTCTGGTTCACAAACCCTCTTCAAAAATCACCACATGTACATAGAGCATTATGAGAACTATGTGAACTGCAGGTTATCATCCATTAAGCACAAGGGAGCTTGAGGACTGTAAGCTAGTGCTCCAGAAAGTGGAGCATAATATTGCTTAGGATGCTTCAGAGCAGCCTGCTGGCTAAATCAGGATCCCACATTTTTCTTGTCTTGCAGTGAAAAAGTTGCCAATTTGCTGCTCTGGGGCTTATGGAAAGAAAACCTGGAGCTTAAATTTTGTTTTAACCTATTTTCGTGCTTTGGTTGTAATTGGAAATCAGGACTCAGCAAGCAAACTGGATGCAAGACTTCTTCACCAAAACTTAACTTTCTAAAAACTAGTCAGGCTTCCTCCTGTTTGAAAATACTCACTCATTTATTTGACCAATATTGAAGGGTGTGTCGTGTCCTATATTACTAGGTAACTTGTGAGAGGCCACGGGTAATATATTATCGGCCATAACCAGTTGTCTGCAGCAACGAGTTATGGTGTTGGACCAAACCAATGATGCTTTGCATGTCTCCGCACAACACTTGAGTTTATGAGTTATAACTTGTGTGCTACTGTCGACTGGGTTGCTGCCATGCCTCCTGACAATGGGTTATGGATACCTATTGTTGTTGGTTCTATGAATTAGTTGTGGGGCTGCATCCCAAAGTTCAATGTGTGTGTGTGAGAAAAATAATGGGCCACTTTGATTGGTCCATCACAAAAGAATTCTGAATTTTCTTTTTTTTTTTAGCAGCTTCATAAGTTCGTTGCAAGTCTGTAAATTGGAAACTGAAATGGGTTGTTGTGTGATGTTTAGCCAGTGCTTATGTTTTCAGTTTCCGAATTACATGGGATTATGCTAATGTGGAAACTGATGTTTAACAGCTTCATAAGTTCTGAAAATTTGGAAGCTCAAGTCAAGGAGGCCCAGGTCATTTAACAGAAATGGAAAGGTTCGAAGAAAGAGCTGAAAGAGGAAATGATAATAGACAATATTCTTCACATTCAGTGAACAATTATTTTTTGGATTCCAGAACCATTCAAACTTACTGTTAACAATTATTTTTTGGATTGGACCAGAATCCTAAATTGTTTTAAATGCTAAAAGGCTGGTGATGATGATGATGATGATGATGATGGTGCTGCATATTATTTTGGCATGGCAGACTGAGAGTTGGAAGTTGGAACCTCTAAACTCCTTAGCCTAACAGGCATGTTTTTTGAGCGGAAAAACAAAAGTGATGTTGACTTTGAAAAGAGCCTCAACAAAGTTGTTGCACGCTGGGTGGTGGGGAAGGCATTGAACTATCCCCACTATTGCAAGTCTGTAGTCCACAAAGAGCACCACACCACACCATACCACACCACATCACACCACACCACATCACACCACACCACACCACACCACACCACCCCACCCGCTATTTGGGCGTATATTCGTGCTTACCAAATCCAACATGCAGTGTTAGTTTTCCCCCACTCCAGGACACTATGTAAGTTACACCCATAAACATGAAAAAGTGGACAAATTGAGACCCTAAACCCTAAACCCTTGAAATATCACCACCTGGGTCAATCATCATGTTTGGGCAATCAAAAAGCCGTATTTGCCTTTAGAGGAGAGCACTGTATTGGAATCCTATGTACAGGCCTAAACTGAGTGTCACATTATTGGACTAGTATTAGGTAGCACCTACTCATGTTTGCTTTTGTGGTGTAGAAGAGCATTGTCCACCCTAAGCAAAGGACAATATCTTGTGTTTGAAACTGGAGGCCCAAGTTTGTAACAGATCTGTCACCAGCCTTAGGAATGCAGCTTCCAAAACACAGACTAAGCATTAAATAAGTACCCCCCAGTTTATAATGCGGGTATTAGCCCAGGCCAAAAATGGTGATGAACAGTTTTGGAACATAGAAATTTCATGCAGCCAATGAGAAGGCTCAGCATGCACTCAAAGTGCCTTGGTTTTTTTTCTTTTAAGTTTTGGAGGGGGAGCTGAGGATTTTTTTTTTCATTTTTCCCTTGTTCCCAATGTGTTCCCCAAGGGTGTCCCCAATAGCACCTCGCTTTAGTCCCATATGTTTTCCCCAAAGTCCTCCCCTTCTCACCTATATAGGTGGGCCAAAGGGAGAGGCACTCCATCTTTCCATAGAATCTTCTATTTTGGG